>ENA-OYZX01001053-OYZX01001053.1-human-gut-metagenome-genome-assembly--contig:-NODE-1053-length-13049-cov-4.377097_pt1 | contig 13049 bp, 9 predicted proteins | sample MGYA00243296_ERZ653489 | MGnify/ENA primary metagenome ERZ653489 (study PRJEB26926, sample SAMN06165098) | human gut metagenome | biome: ENVO:00009003; feature: ENVO:2100002; material: ENVO:00002003... | reverse complement strand
TCGTCGGCAGCGTCAGATGTGTATAAGAGACAGTATGAAACCTGTATGACTGAAGAATTTTTCAGAGCTTTTGCTTTTAACGCAGGTATCACACTTCATATTGATGTGCCTTACGGTACAAATTCACATCATAAAATTGAAGCGATGTTTAAAGCTTGCGCACACGCACTCAAAGTTGCTGTAAAGCAAAATGAAAACGGTGCTGTGTTATCTACAAAAGGGGTACTTTAATATGATTATTTTCCCTGCTATTGATATTATAGATTCAAAACCGGTACGCCTTTTAAAAGGTGATTTTTCAACAGCCAAGCAGGTTGCCGGTGACGCACTTGAAACTGCATTCGGATTTGAAAAAATCGGCTGTGAATGGATACATATGGTTGACCTTGACGGTTCATTAAAAAAAGAGCCTGTAAATGCCGAAACTTTTATTTCAGTTGCCAAAAATACAAATCTTAAAGTTGAACTCGGTGGCGGAATAAGAACGATGAATGATATTGATTATTATATAAACAATGGAATTTCGCGTATTATTTTAGGCTCCGTCGCACTTAAAAATCCTGAACTTGTTAAAGAAGCGGTTAAGGAATTCGGCTCAAAAATTGCAGTGGGTATTGATGCAAAATCAGGCTTTGTTGCAACTGAAGGCTGGGTTGAAAAAAGTGATGTTTATTTTACCGACCTTGCAAAAAGAATGGAAGATGTCGGTGTTAAAAATATTATATTTACCGATATTTCGCGTGACGGTACACTCGCAGGGCCTAATATCGAACAGCTTGTGGAAATAAATAATGCGGTGTCCTGCGATATTACAGCCTCCGGCGGTGTAACAAATATTTCTGATATATTGTCACTTCGCGAAAAAAAGCTTTATGGTGCTATTTGCGGTAAGAGTATTTACCAGGGTACACTTGATTTGAGGGAAGCTTTGGAGGTTTGCAAATGATTGATGTAGAAAAATATTTTAAAAAAAGCGATTTGCTTCCTGCGATAGTGCAGGAGGACGGTACGGGTGAAGTTCTTATGCTTGCTTATATGAACCGCGAATCAATGCGAAAAACTCTTGAAACGGGGTATACTTGGTTTTGGTCGCGTTCAAGAAAAGAACTTTGGAATAAAGGCGCAACTTCAGGTCATCTGCAAAAAATTGTGTCAATTTTCGGCGACTGCGATGATGATACCTTGCTTATTAAAGTGATTCAAACAGGTGCAGCCTGCCATACGGGGAATCATTCGTGCTTTTTTAATGAAATTAAACTTGAAAATAACGGAGAATAATAATGGATTATATTAGAAATGATTATGAAACTATCCTTGAAAGAAAAGATGCGCAGCAGGAAGGCTCATATACCTGCTATCTTTTTGAAAAAGGACTTGATAAAATACTAAAAAAAGTAGGCGAGGAATCAACAGAAATGGTTATCGCCGCTAAAAACGGAGTGAAAGAAGAAACAGTAGGTGAGATTTGCGACCTTATTTATCACACACTCGTTATGATGGTTAATGAGGGCATAACCTGCGATGATGTTGACGAAGAATTAAGAAAGCGTGCAGAAAAAGCAGGCAATTTAAAAAAATTTCATGTGGTAGATAAGAATTCATAATGTCGTATAAAAAGTGGGTAAATGCAGAAATAGATAAAGCCAAAGCATCTGCTTTGAGCGAAAAACTGAATATTGATGCTTTTGTTGCTTTCTTGCTGGTTTCAAGAGGGATTGATGATGAACTTGCAGTCTCGGAATTTTTATCCGACGGGTGCAGGTTTTCTTCGCCTTTTTCATTTAAAGATATGGACAAGGCAGTTGAATGGCTTAGAGAGAATGGTCTTGCTAAGGCTGCTAAAAAATCTGGTCGTATCGCAGCAGAAGGTATCGTTGCAGTAGATGTTTCAGAAGATGGAAAGACAGCTTCTATCGTAGAAGTAAACTCTGAGACAGACTTCGTTGCAAAGAACGATGAATTTCAGGGATTTGTAGAGACAGTTGTAAATCAGATCGTTGATTCCGAAGCGGCAGATATGGATGCGTTCATGGCAGAAGCTTGGGCAGCAGATACAACAAAAACTGTAAAAGACGCTCTCGTAGAGAAAATCGCAGTGATCGGAGAAAACCTTAACATCAGAAGATTTGAGAAAGTTGCTGCTGACAACGGATGCGTTGTATCTTACATCCACGGCGGCGGACGTATCGGAGTTCTCGTAGTGGCTGATACAGACGTTGTGAATGACGACATCAAAGCATGCCTTAAGAATGTAGCTATGCAGGTTGCTGCTATGTCTCCGAAATATGTATCCCGTGATGAAGTTTCTCAGGAATACATGGAGCATGAAAAAGAGATCCTTCTTGCTCAGGCTAAGAAAGAGAACCCGGAGAAACCGGAAAATATCATTGAGAAGATGATCATCGGACGTCTCAACAAAGAGATGAAAGAAATCTGCCTTCTTGATCAGGTATACGTTCAGGACAGCGACCTTACAGTTGCAAAATACGTTGACAAAGTAGCAAAAGAAAACAATGCTAACGTAACAGTTAAGAAGTTCGTTCGTTTCGAGACAGGCGAAGGACTTGAGAAAAAAGTTGACGATTTCGCAGCAGAAGTAGCAGCACAGGCTGGAATGTAAGCGTTTAGCACAAGCGCGACATATACAAAAAGAGGATTCGATATGAGTTTACTCATATCGGATTCTTTTTTTGTATATACCGTGCGACGCACGGTAGTGAGATGTAGCGAAGCGGAATCGAACTAAGCGCTTGTGCGGACGAAGCGAGATGCACGGTAGTGAGATGTAGCGAAGCGGAATCGAACTAAGCGCTTGTGCGGAAAAAGAAAAATGTAACATATAAGAAATACTTGTAACTTTTTCGTAATGGTAATATAATGTGTTTATGTCACAAAAGAGAGTAGAAGATTCTTTTGCAGCATAAATATTATAAAAGAACAAAGAGGATAATCATTATGGGAAAATATTTTGGAACGGACGGCTTTCGTGGTGAGGCGAATGTTGTGCTGACAGTAGAGCATGCATTTAAGGTAGGACGTTATCTCGGCTGGTATTTCGGACAGGATCATAAGGCAAGGATCGTGATCGGAAAAGATACGAGAAGAAGCAGCTATATGTTTGAGTATGCTCTTGCGGCGGGATTGACAGCGTCAGGCGCGGATGCGTACCTTCTTCATGTTACGACAACCCCCAGTGTTTCATATGTGGTGAGAACGGAAGATTTCGACTGCGGTATTATGATTTCTGCAAGTCATAATCCGTTTTATGATAACGGGATCAAAGTGATCAACAGCGCAGGACATAAATTAGAGGCAGAAGTAGAAGAAAAGATTGAGGCGTATATAGACGGTGAGATCGGAGAGCTTCCGCTGGCGACAAAAGAAAAGATCGGACGTACTGTCGATTATGCAGCGGGAAGAAACCGTTATATCGGCCATCTTATCTCAGTAGCAACACGTTCTTTCAAAGATATGAGAGTCGGATTGGATTGTTCTAACGGAAGTTCATCTGCAATCGCGAAAAGCGTATTTGACGCGCTCGGAGCTAAAACATATGTTATCAATAATGAACCGGATGGTACGAACATCAATACAGACTGCGGATCTACACATATTCACGTTCTTCAGGAATTTGTGAAAGAGAAAAAGCTTGACGTCGGATTCGCTTATGACGGAGATGCAGACAGATGTATTGCTGTAGATGAAAACGGAAAAGTGATAGACGGAGACTTGATTCTCTATATATGCGGAAAATATCTTATGGAACAGGGCCGTCTTGAGGGGAACACGATCGTAACAACGGTAATGTCTAACTTGGGACTGTACAAAGCGTGTGATAAGATCGGTATGAAATATGAGCAGACGGCGGTCGGCGATAAGTACGTCTATGAGAATATGCTGAAAAACGGTTATATTCTCGGCGGTGAGCAGTCAGGCCATATCATTTTCAGTAAACATGCAAGAACAGGCGACGGCATCCTTACCTCACTTTTGATTATGGAAGTAATCCTTGAGAAAAAACAGTCTCTCGGCACACTTGCGGGAGAGGTGAAGATCTATCCTCAGCTTTTGAAAAATGTCCGTGTCACAGATAAAAAGACGGCGAGAGAAAATCCGGCAGTTCAGGAAGCAGTTCAAAAAGCGGCTGACGAGCTTGGAAGCGACGGACGTATCCTTGTTCGCGAAAGCGGTACAGAGCCTGTGATCCGTGTAATGGTCGAAGCGGCAACTGATGAAATATGCGAAAAGTATGTAAACAGCGTTGTGAAGGTGATCGAAGATCAGGGGCTGACAGAATAAGCATTACGATTTCGCGGGTAAAAATAGAGATCGGGAATTAAAAATATATGGATTTGAATAAAGAAAATATGAAAAAGATGAGAGAATTGATCGTTTTTACGATCATTCTTCTCATTGCACTTTGGAACTATAAACTGCTGTTTGAGTGGATCGGCTTTGCGTTCGGCATTGTTACTCCATTTCTTATAGGCGGAGGAATCGCTTTTGTGCTGAACGTGCCAATGAGTTTTTTTGAAGAAACTTTGTTTGGAAATAAGCGGGTAAAAGAAAAGAAACTGGCGAAAAGGCTGGCTCGGCCGTTGAGTCTTGTGCTTACGATCGTGGCAGTGATCGGAGTTGTCGTTCTGGTGATGTTCGTCGTTATTCCGGAGCTGGCGCAGACAGTGCTTTCGCTTGGAAAGACAATACAGGCATTTGTACCGGAGGCACAGCATTTTCTGGAAGAGTTATTTACAGACAACAGTGAAATACGCGCGTGGCTGAATAATCTGGACGTAGATTTGGATAAGCTTTTGGACAGCGTGATCGCTTTCTTTAGAAACGGCGCCGGAAACGTGCTGAATTCTACGGTATATGCGATCGGTTCTATCGTAAACGGTGTGACAACATTTGTAATCGCGTTTGTATTTGCATGTTATATTTTGCTTCAAAAAGAGAAACTCGGCGTGCAGGTAAAAAAAGTGATGCATGCGTTTTTGAAAGAAAAATGGGAAAAAAGATGTCTGAAAGTGTGTACACTGACTTCCAAAACATTTTCTAATTTTTTGACGGGACAATGTCTTGAGGCGCTTATTCTCGGGTCGATGTTTTTTGTGGCGATGAGCCTTTTCAAGATGCCGTATGCGCTTCTGGTCGGTGTGCTCGTGGCATTTACAGCGCTTATTCCGATATTTGGGGCTTTTATCGGCTGTGTTGTAGGAGCGTTCCTCATTTTGATGGTCGATCCGCTGCAGGCATTGTTTTTTGTCATTATGTTTCTCGTGCTTCAACAGATTGAGGGAAATCTCATTTATCCGAAAGTTGTGGGAAATTCGGTCGGTCTGCCTTCCATATGGGTGCTTGCGGCAGTAACGATCGGCGGCAGTTTGATGGGTGTTGTGGGGATGCTGATCTTTATTCCGTTAGTGTCGGTTGTATATACGCTGTTTAGAGAGAGTGTATATAAAAGACTGGAACAAAAACAGAGATAATTCATATATTTCATGTAGAAATGAATGGAATTTAATAAACATCTTGACTTACTTCCGTTTTTCGTGGTACAATACTACGGCGAATGGAAGTAGGTCTTTTTTTTATGCCTAAATTTTGACGGGGTCGCAGCCGTCAGCAACAAGTAGTGAATAATTAAAGCGGAGGTGGAAGTTGTGCGCACAAGAATTACATTGGAGTGTACGGAATGTAAAAACCGTAACTACAACATGACGAAGGATAAGAAAGCTCATCCGGATCGCATGGAAACTAAAAAATACTGCAGATTCTGCAAATCACACACACTGCACAAAGAAACGAAGTAGTCGTCAGGGGGAAGTGGAATTATGAGTGAAACAGAAAAGACTCAGAAAAAGAGCTGGTTCAAAGGACTTCAAGCGGAATTCAAAAAGGTTATTTGGCCGGATAAGAAAACACTTGCAAGACAGACCACGGCAGTTGTTGCTGTTTCCGTAATCCTCGGAGCGTTGATCGCGGTGATCGACGTAATCCTAAGATACGGTATTGACTTATTGATAAAATAGTTGACCGCAGCGGAAAGGTGATTTTATGTCAGAAGCAAAATGGTATGTAGTTCATACTTATTCAGGGTATGAAAACAAAGTGAAAGCGAATATTGATAAGGCGATCGAGAACCGTCATCTTGAAGATCAGATTCTTGAAGTACGCGTTCCTATGGAAGAAGCGACAGAGTTGAGAAACGGTGTTCAAAAAGCGGTTCAGCGCAAGATGTTTCCGGGGTATGTGATGATCCATATGGTCATGAATGACGATACATGGTATGTAGTCAGAAATACTCGCGGAGTGACAGGCTTTGTCGGACCGGGATCAAAACCGGTTCCGCTCGAGGAGCATGAGATGGAAAATCTCGGCATCCAGAGAGATAATGTTATCGTGAATTTCGGAGTCGGCGACATGGTTGTCGTACTTAGCGGAGCATGGGAAGGCACAGTGGGAACTGTGCAGAGCATGAACGAACAGAAGAAGAGTCTGTCGATCAATGTTGAGCTGTTCGGCCGTGACACACCGGTTGAACTTAGTTTTTCAGAAGTGAAAAAAATGGATTAAAAGTAAGTGGGAGGGGCTTGTCCCCGACAATACCACAAGGAGGTAATTGAAATGGCAAAAAAAGTAGAAGGTTATATCAAATTGCAGATTCCTGCCGGCAAGGCAACTCCGGCACCGCCGGTTGGTCCGGCTCTTGGACAGCACGGCGTTAATATCGTTGAATTTACAAAACAGTTCAACGCAAGAACAGCAGATCAGGGCGATCTGATCATTCCGGTTGTCATCACAGTATACAATGACAGAAGTTTCAGCTTCGTTACAAAGACACCGCCGGCAGCAGTTTTGATTAAAAAAGCTTGCAAGATCCAGTCCGGATCAGGCGTACCGAACAAAAATAAAGTTGCGACGATCACAAAAGCTCAGCTTCAGGAGATCGCGGAACTGAAAATGCCGGATCTTAATGCGGCAACAGTTGAGTCTGCTATGAGTATGGTAGCAGGAACATGCCGTTCTATGGGTGTAGTAGTAGAAGAGTAGGCACAGAGTTTCGTCTGCATATTCAAAGCGCGGTGAGGATGAATCGGTTTTGAAGGGCAGAATGTAAACATCCGTGATGCATTGAAACAAACATCAAGTGATTTGAAAGAAGTGGGAGGGGCACGTTCCCGCAAATACCACAAGGAGGTTATTGTAAAATGAAACGAGGAAAGAAATATATCGAAGCTGCAAAACTGATCGAGAGAGGAAACCTCTACGAAAAAGAAGAAGCGGTAGCATTAGTGAAAAAAGCAGCAACAGCAAAGTTTGACGAGACAATCGAGGCTCACATCAGAACAGGTTGTGACGGACGTCATGCAGATCAGCAGATCCGCGGCGCGGTTGTTCTTCCGCACGGAACAGGTAAAAAAGTTCGCATTCTTGTATTTGCAAAAGACGCAAAGGCAGAAGAAGCAAAAGCAGCAGGAGCTGATTTTGTAGGAGGAGACGAGCTTATTCCGAAGATCCAGAACGAAGGATGGCTTGACTTTGACGTAGTTGTAGCTACACCGGATATGATGGGTGTTGTAGGACGTCTCGGACGTGTACTTGGACCGAAAGGTCTTATGCCGAACCCGAAAGCCGGAACAGTTACGATGGACGTGACAAAAGCGATCAACGACATCAAAGCCGGTAAGATCGAGTACAGACTTGACAAAACAAACATTATCCATGTTCCGATCGGTAAAGCATCCTTTACAGAGGAACAGTTAGCGGACAACTTCCAGACGCTTATCGATGCAATCAATAAGGCAAGACCGTCAGCGGTTAAAGGACAGTATTTGAAGAGCATTACTCTTACATCTACAATGGGACCTGGCGTGAAGGTTAATCCGATGAAACTTGCATAATTAAAGTAATATACAGCGAGACAGCATATCATAGTATGTGCTGTCTCGTTTGTTTTATAGGAAGCTTATAGAAACCGGATGAAAGTCCGGATATGCCCAGAAACTTGGCGATCGCTTATTTGTTTTAAAGTATGTGAATATGAAACACATGTGTAAAAAAGTAAAAATAGTAAAATTGACAAATTTTTGAAGAGAAGATGCGCCCGGAAAGGCTGTTTTCATAGGATGAAAAAGGAAATATTGTTAAAAATCACAAAAAAATTATGTAGTGATAAAAAATATTGAGTTTTATGATGAAAAAACTATAATAATGAGAGAGTCGCTAGAGGCGAGTTGGTTTTTTATATCGACTCTGACTAAATCAGGATATAAACTTTTTACTGGAAGTTTATTAGCAGAAGTAACGAGAGAAGTACGAAAACGTGTTTTCTCTCGTTAAAAATTTTAAGAAAGCAGAGAGGTAAAAAATGGGAAGGAAAATGAAAAAGTTAACGCGCGCCGGCGCGGGAGCGCTTGCCGGAGTAATGGTCTTCGGATTGGCAGCTCCGCTTGCACCTCTAAGTGTTGAGGCGGCAGATGAAGTGAAAAATCTGGCGATTGGTTCAACAGCAACAGTCAACGATAAAGAAACAGACTATTGGGGCGCGGATAAAGCTGTTGACGGTATTGTTAACAGAACTGCAGCAAAAAGAGATCAGTCCCGTTGGGCAACGAACGTAGGCGGAGATGCAGATGCAAAGTGGCTGAAGATTGATTTGAAAGAAGCAAAAACATTCCAGTCGTTTGTTCTTGCATGGGAAAGAAGAAATATTACCGGTTATAAAATCCAGATTTCACAGACAGGCGAAGATAATTCATGGGAAGACGTCTATACAAAAACAGGAGCAAGTCATATTTCTCATATAAATGAAAATATTCATTTGCCAGAGGCAAAAACAGCACGTTATGTACGTTTATATATTGACGGATATACGGCGAATGCGGCAGATGATCAGACAAATTGGCGATCAGTTTCTCTTTATGACTTCCAGATCTATGCAAATGAGATTCCTGATACGGTTCTCCCGGATGAAAACTACTGTCTGGAAGGAACAGCAGAAGCAAGCAATTTTGAAGAGGTTCAAAGCGAGCCGGGAAAACAAGGTCCGGCAAAAGCGATTGACGGAGATTTAACAACACGCTGGGCAACAGAAAGCGATGGAAAAGGAACGACAGCCCGTACGCTGACTGTGAAGCTTCCGGCAGCGCAGTGGGTAGAATATGTGAAGATCGACTGGGAAATGCCGGCAAGCGGAGTTCCTACTCCGAAGAAATATACGATTGAAGCGGCAGAAAAAGAAGGCGGCGAATTTACTGTAGTTCATACAAACAGCGAGCAGGTTACAAAAGCCGAGCAGATTATCAAGTTAGACAAACCTGTATGGGCAAAAGAACTGAAATTAAACGTAACGGAGTACGGCGCTGCGACAGGAACTTGGTATAATGTTTCTGTGGCAGAATTCGGCGCATATGCGATGAAGCCGGAGTCAGGCGTCATCGATGAGAATGCAACAGCAAAACAGATTGCGGACAAGCTGGCAGCTCCGACTGTAAAGGCGGACAAAACCGGATTAGAGTGGCAGGATGTGCCGGAAGGAGTTACTGTAGAGTTCCTCGCAGATTACGAACAGGTTGTCGGAAGAGACGGCAAGATCTATCAGCCGCTTAGAGAGACAACTGTAAAGGGAATTTACAAAGTAACAAAAGGTGAAGAGACAGCAGAAGGCGCAAGAGAACATACAGTTACGATTCCGGGTAAATATGATAACGCTGGAACAAATGCGAAACCGGTTGTAATTCCGGAACTGGCAGAGTGGTATGGCGGAACAGAGGCCGGATCTGTTAAGATCGGTGAAGGCACAAAGATCGTTTATAAAGACGCCGCGTTTAAGGCAGCGGCAGAAGCTCTTGCAGCAGATTATAAAGCAGAGTACGGCGTTGATCTTCAGGTTGCAGACAGCGGAGAAGATGCAGGCGATATCGTCTTTACAAAAGATGATAAAAACGGACTCGGTGAAGAAGGCTATATCATGGAGATGGACGATAAAGTAAATGTAAAGGCTGAGCAGGCGCAGGGAGCTTACTGGTCGACACGTTCCATTCTTCAGATCGTGAAACTGAATAACGGTGAGATTCCGAAAGGTATTACAAAAGACTATCCGAAGTTCAAAGTAAGAAGCTTTAGCTTGGATGTTGCCCGTAAACCGGCATCTCTTGAGTCATTGGAAGATTTTGTAGACGCTATGGCATACTACAAGATGAATGATTTTCAGGTTCATTTGAATGATAACTTGATCTTCTATGAGAATTTTGAAAGCGCAGAAGTCGCTCGAGAAAGGGCGTATACAGGATTCCGTCTTGAGTCCGATATTAAGGCAGGCGGAGAAAATAAAAAAGATCTGACTAACGAAGACCTTTTCTATACAAAGGAAGACTTTAGAAACTTTATCGAAGAGTCTGAAGCGCAGGGAGTAAGTATTGTGCCGGAAATTGATGCTCCGGGACATTCGGGTGCATTTACAAAAGTTCGTCCTGATCTGATGCTTCCGCAGAATCAAGCTGTCAACGGAAATGCAAAACGTGCAGGCGAGCAGTTTGACTTAAGCGGTGATGTGAATTCCAAAGACAGTCAGTATGGTAAGAGCCTTTCATTTGTTCAGGGTGTGTGGGATGAATATCTGACAGACAATATGTTCGACGACAGTATGACAGTACATATCGGAACAGATGAATATTATGGTGAAGAGAATGCTTTCCGTCATTTCTCCGATGATATGATCAAATATATTCAAGGTAAAGACCGTACAGTCCGTATGTGGGGAAGTTTGACGCAGATTGACGGAGACGGAACAGTTCCGGTAAAAAGCGAAAATGTACAGTTGAACGTATGGAATACAGGATACTCCAATCCGAAACAGATGTACAACGATGGATTTGATCTTATCAATACACTGGACGGTTCTCTCTATATGGTTCCGAATGGAAGCGGAAGCAGAGGAGGATATGGCGATTATCTGAGAACAGAAGACCTTTACAAAAATTGGATTCCGAATAATATGGGCGGAACAGTAATTCCGGCAGGATCTGATCAGATGCTCGGAAGTACGTTTGCGATTTGGAACGATAATATTGACACTGCTGCACAGGGAATCTCAGAAGTTGATAACTTTGAGCGTTTTGAAGATGCGCTTCCGATTCTTGCAAGCAAAGGCTGGGGCGAAGGTGAAGATCTTGAGTTTGCCGCAGTAAAAGAAAAAGCGGAGAAACTGGGAGATGCTCCGGGAAGCAATCCGTACTATGAAGAAACGGCAGATAAAGACGGCAAGTATATGTCTTACGGTTTTGACAATAAAGAAGATTCGTCTGAAAACAACAGAGATATCAAAGAGACAAAGAATGCAGATATTGACGGCGCGCTGAAACTGAAAGGCGGCGAAAGTTATGCGTCGACACCGATTGAAAAACTTGCAGTCGGAAACGCCCTGTCATTTGACGTTACATTAACTGAAGAAGCAAGAGCAGGACAGATCCTGTTTGAAGCAGATACACCGGGCGGAGAAGATTATGTACATGATATCCGCATCATGGATGACGGAAGAGTTGGATTCAGAAGAGAGCTTTATGATTACTACTTCGATTATAAACTTCCGGTTGGCGAGAAAGTTCATATGGAAATCGTGACAGATACGTTGAAAACTGTGTTGATCGTAGACGGAAAAGAATATCAGGCAACAGGAATTTACATCAACAGACAGACTGATAATACGCTCAGAAAACAGGGGATTAAAAATGCAACACTGCTTCTGCCTGTTCAGCGTATCGGATCAAAGACGAATTCAATCGTCGGCACGATCGATAATGTAGAAGTAAAGACAGCAGATCCGATCTCGTCAAAAGATGAGTATAATAAAGCGGCATGGACAAAAGTATCTGTTGATACAGAAACCAATATTGCTGATAGTAAAACAGAAGGTCTTTTCACATATGCATTTGACGGAAAATCAAATACAATCTGGCATTCAAATTGGAAAGATGGAAAAAGCGATAAGCTGAAACCGCAGGGAAGTTTTGATGAGATCGGCGGAGTGATCAATCTCGGTCAGAAATATACGATCAATCAGTTCTCCTTCACTCCAAGACAGGGAAATGCAAGTGGTCAGGTGACAAAAGCTGATTTATATGTGAAGGCAAATGAAGGTGACGAATGGGTAAAAGTTGCCGAAAATACAGAATTTGCCGCTGATGCATCTAAGAAGACATTCTACTTTGACGAGCAGGAAGTTCAGTTTGTAAAATTCGTTGCAAAAACATCTAATGACGGTTGGGTAGCTGTATCTGAATTTGATGTTGACAATGAAAAGGTAAAAGAAATGACAGTTTATGCTGCGGCTCAGAAGGGCGGAAAAGTTACAAGCAGCGCAAAAGACGGAAAAGTAATGCAGCACGAGAACGTTACTGTAACGGCGACTCCGAATAAAGAGTATAAGTTTGCAGGATGGTATGATATTCTTACAGGAGAAAAGGTATCTGATGATGCGGAATATACATTTGCTGTAGAAATGAATACATCTTTGATCGCTCATTTCACGAAAAACGGTGAAACGCCGGATCCGCAGCCGAAAGAGTGGACGGTAACGATCGACGGGACAGGACATAAAGTAAAAGACGGCGAAACACTGACAGTAGAAGAGCCGTCTAAACCGGGTCATGCGTTTGCAGGGTTCTACCTTGTTGGAACAGATACGGCTGTAGATTTCACAAAACCGATCACATCTGATATGAATGTTGAATCACGCTTTACACAGTATAAAGTTACAGCAGTAGAGAGTGAGAACGGAACAATCACAGTCAGCGAGATGAATGACAAAGGTGAAGTAACTGTTACAGCAAAAGCAAATGACGGATATATCTTTAAAGGTTGGAAAGTAGATGGAAAAGAGACAGAGGCTCTTGGAACACCTTATACATTTGTGCCGGTGAAAGATACAACAGTTGAAGCTGTATATGAGAAGAAAGATGATACAAAAGTTTATCATACAGTAATCATTAACGGACAAACAGTTACGGTAGAAGATGGCAAGACGCTTGATCGTCCTGCTGCTGTCT
>ENA-OYZX01001041-OYZX01001041.1-human-gut-metagenome-genome-assembly--contig:-NODE-1041-length-13137-cov-12.173292_pt1 | contig 13137 bp, 16 predicted proteins | sample MGYA00243296_ERZ653489 | MGnify/ENA primary metagenome ERZ653489 (study PRJEB26926, sample SAMN06165098) | human gut metagenome | biome: ENVO:00009003; feature: ENVO:2100002; material: ENVO:00002003... | reverse complement strand
CTACACCCTAGAGTTCGTCGGCAGCGTCAGATGTGTATAAGAGACAGATATAACACCATTCAGATTTTTCTGTATCTAAAGTGTTACGACCATCTTCATCATAAAATTTTAAATATAAATCATAATCTGAACTATGTAAAATATTCACAATATCATTTTTAAGTGAGGTATATTTCATAATCAACCTTATATTTCTATGTTTTATAAGAATATTTATTGTAAAATTGAAAACAAGATATTTTATAAATATGCGAATATAAATAATTTTAATAAAGGAAAAATTATGAAAATTGTTTTACCTCAAGGTACTGGTGTTATTAAAAAAACAAAACCATTTAAAAAGATGACAGATGTTCAAAAAATGGTTTATCGTAAAGTTTATGACCCAATTAATGGGGCGTTGTTTTTTGCTGAACATTGTTGTTGGGTTAATAGAAATGGTTTGGAACAATATATTCCATTTGATTATCAACGAGAAATGATGTTTAATATGCATAATTACCATTCTTTAATTTCTTTATTTTCTCGTCAGAATGGTAAAACAATTACAACAGCCATTTATTTACTTTGGTATGCAATGGTATTTAATAATAAAATTATTTTGGTAACTGCTCAAGATTTGCGTGCCGCATCGGAAAATCTCGGAAAAATAAAAGGTGTGTATGAAAATTGTCCTGATTTTTTGAAAAAAGGATTAAAAGAAGATAACAAATCAAAAATGGTTTTTGATAATGGGTCTGAAATTCACGTAAGACCATCAACTATTAAAGCTCCCCGTGGTATTTCTCCTGCAATTGTTTATTGTGATGAGTTCGCTTTTATTGGTGTACAAGATTCTGGAGATAAAGCTTTAGAGAAGCAAGAAGAATTTTATGGTGCATTATCACCAACATTATCAGCTACACAAGGTAAATTGTTTATTACTTCAACTCCTATTTCTGAAACAGATTTATTTTTTAGATTATGGTCAGGAGCTAAAAACAAAATTGATGATTATGGAATGAATATACCAGATGATTATATATTAGAAATTAATGGTGAATTATATAGAGATTTTCATTTATTTAAAGATAAAGACCAAGCAGAAGAATATGCTAAATCATTAAGAGATGAAAATACAATTGTTAATGTTGTTTCAAAAAAATCATATGGAAATAATGGATTTCAAAGTCAATTAGTTAGATGGGATGCTTGCCCATTAAAAGATGAAAATTGGGCAAAAGCTGAAATTAAAAAAGTTGGTGCTGAACGTTTTGAACGAGAATATAATTGTATTGGTGGAAATAATATTGTGCAAATTATGGATGAAAAAGGATATATAAGAAGTCTTTCTCTTGAAATGTTATATGAATATTATTAATATCCATAAGCATACCAAAAAGCTCCATTAGAAGTATCACCAGCTCTACTACCAGCAGTAAAATAAATAAAATTATTTTTTGTTCGTGAATCCCATTTAATCCAACCATAAACCCAAGAACCATCACTATTATATACAGTTATTTGAGGTATATAAGAAGTAGTATTAAATGGAGTTAAAAAGGTAATTGTTCCTTCATTAGCATTATTTAAATTTATAATATTATTTCCGCCTTGTTCAATAAATCCATCATTCCATTTTCGGTACCAACGATTACCATCAGAATTAGCATCAATAACATATTTCATTGAATTTATTTTTGAATTAATATTATTAATTTGTGTATTAAAATTATCTAATTTCGTTGATAACTCATTGATTCTTTCTATGTTTATTTTACTAATATCAGTCATAATAAAATCCTCTTTGAAAGATATTTAATAAATATCTTTCAAATTATTTTGTTATGTGTTTACCCCTTTATTTTTACCCTATTTCATAAATATATGTAAAGACTTTTAGACAAGTTTTTATAATTATTTTTACAATAAAAATAATTTAATTTAATAGGAGTGAAAATATGTCAGAATTAGCAAAATCTCACATTGAAATAACAGATGAATCATCATATGGAACAGGTGTTTCTCCGATAATTCCTCTTTATATCTTTGCGACAGAACAAGATAAAGTTATTGACGAAAGTACAGGTGAAATTGCACCTGGTACCTCAAAATCAGTTGCTAATGAATTACTTGTTATGACTTCACAAAAAGATGTTACTGATACATATGGTATACCAAATTATACAACAAATGATGGAACAGTTCAACAAGGTGATGAATTAAATGAAGTTGGTTTATACGCTTTGTATAGTGCTTTAGGAAGTTCATCTTTAGCATATGCACTTAGAGCTGATATTGACTTAAAACAATTACAGGCAACTCAAGCAGAACCAACAAGTAACGTTCTAAATCAAACATTATGGTTTGATACTGCGGAAACTTCATATGGTTTATTTAGAGCAAATGGTAATTCTCGTCCTGCTTTAGCTTGGGATAAAATTGAAAATGTATTAATTCCATCAGAAAATGAAATTGGTGAAGATGGTAAACCTCTTGGAATATACGGTGCAAATAATGATATTGCTGTTGTTACATCAGGAAATAAACAAGTTATTTATGAAAATATTGCAAGTGAATGGTATGAATTAGGTTCAAATGAATGGATGTTACAATTCCCTTCAAGTGCTAAAGGTAAAGCAAATGGAACTTATGATACAGGAGCTAAAATTACAATTAATGGTACAGAAGTAACATTAAGTGGTGTATCATCAACTACAAAAATTGATGATGCTGTTAAAGATATTAATAATGCATCAATTGAAAATATTGTTGCAATCAATGAAAATAATGCATTGGTTATTAAAAATACAGCAACTTTATTAACTATTACTCAAGATTCAAGAAAAGCATTAGAAACTTTAGGTTTTGTAATGAATGGTGATGAAGCAGTTGTTAATGCCGTTTCATTAGTTCATAAAACTCATTCTCAAGTTCCAAATGGTTCAGTACAAGGTTCAATTTGGGTTAAAACAACAGAACCAAATAATGGTGTAAATTATATTATGAAACAATATAATTCAACCAATGATTCTTGGAAAACAATTAAAATGCCAATGTATGGCTCATTTATTGAAGCTGAAAGAGTTTTAGGTGCTTCTTTAAATTCTGGTTCAATCATTGTTAAATATGATAATGAAGGTTTAGCAGAAACAAGATTAGCACAATATGGTTCATTAGGATTAAAAGTTGTTGGTACAGTTTCAAATCCAACAATTACATCAGGAGAAGCATTTACAATTAGAACTTTAATTGGAACAGAAGTTAAAACTTATACAATTAGAGCTTTTGGAACAACAGTCGAATATTTAGCTAAAGCAATTAATAATGCTAAAATTCCAACAATTGTTGCTGATGTAACAACTGAAGGTTATTTAAGATTAGTTTCTTCAACAGGTAATACTATTGATTTCCAAGATGTTGCCGATGGTAAAATCTTAGAAACTGTTGGTATTGCTTCTGGAGAATTAGGAAAATGGAGTGAACCAACTTATATTGCAAGTGCCGTTGAACCAACTGAAATTGCAACAGATGGTACATTATGGTTTAATGATGCATTAAATGTTGATATTATGGTTAATGATGGTGATGAATGGAAAGGTTATAAAAATATGTACGAATGTGCAGACATTTTTGTAACTTCTGAACAGCCAACACAACACGCAGATGGTTCTGCTTTACAAGAATATGATTTATGGATTGATACAGCCGCAAATGAATATCCAACAATGTATAGATATTATGAAGGTGAATGGGAATTAGTTGATAATACTGACCAAACTACACCTTTAGGCGTTGTATTTGCAGATGCACGTGAGAATGCAGGCCCTGCTTATGCAGATTCAACTCATATACCTTTTTCAACAAAATCAGAAGATTTATTAATTTCAGATTATGTTGACCCTAACTGTCCAAATCCTCAAACATATGCCGCTGGTATGTTGTTATTCAATACATTATACTCAACAAATAATGTTAAAGAAATGACAAATGAATATCAAAATGCTGTTAAGGAATTAGGTGGAACATTTACTGTTGGTGCTTCTAAAGATTTCCCAACACCAGGTTCTTCAACAAACCCAAAAACAACTCGTTGGGCAACAATTTCAGGTAATTCAACTGATGGAGCAGGATTATTTGGTAGAAAAGCTCAAAGAGCAATGATTATAAAAGCATTAGCAGAAGCTATTAATTCTAATGATGAAATTCGTTCTCAAGATTATGACTTCTTCTTTGCAACTTGTACAGGTTATCCAGAATTGGATGATGAATTAATTAGTTTGAATACTGATAAAAAAGAAATGTTCTATATTGTTAGTGATTCTCCAGCAAGATTAGCTCCAAAAGCTAATGATATTATTGCTTGGGGTTCAAATCAAAATAATGCATCAGCACACGGTTTAGATGGTCGTGTTATTAGAAGTCCTTATATCACACGTCAATATCCACCAATGGGATTGACTTCAAATGTTGATGGTTCAGATATTGCTGTTCCAACTTCAGTTGCAAAAATGAAAAACTTATTAGTATTACCAAGAGGTATGTTTGCCGCTGGTACTCAATATGGTCAAGTTAAGAATTTAGCATCTGTTGGTTATATTACAGATGAAAATGAATATGCACCAGTAACAGTTAAAGATAGTTTGGGTGAAGTTATTGTTGCTCAATCAATGAACCCAATTATGCCACAGCGTAATACAGGTTTATTATTCTGGGGTGAAAATACTGAAAATAGTTATTCATCTTCATTATCTGATGAACACGCAATCTTAACTATTTTAAGATTAAAACGTGAATTAGATGCCGCTTGCTTACCATTCTTCTTCCAACCAAATACAGAAGCTTTAAGACGTGATTTTGATAAAACATTAAGAAGCATCTTAAATGATTATGTATCAAGAGATGAATTATATGACTATACATTAGTTACTGATAATTCAGTTAATACTTCTGAAAGAATTGGTCGTAAAGAATTGTGGGCAGAAATTGCTATTGAAATTGTTAAAGGTGTTGAACAAATTTATATTCCTATTCGTATTGTTCGTACTGGAGCATTATCAAGTAGTAATAGCTAATTTTTATTAGTATAACAAATAAAAAACCTCTAAAAATTTTTTAGAGGTTTTTTATTATTGAATTTTTCAATATTTTTGTTTTATAATTGGTTAACAATTATAAAAAGGATTTATAAATGGAAAATCAAAAAGAAGAAAGAACTAAATTTATGCATTTAAAAACGAGATATAGAGTTGAATTTTTTAAAAATAATGAAAAAATTTTAACAGAATTAAGTAACAATATTAAAATGATTGAAACACCGATGTTATATGATTTTCATTTTGATGGCAATTATCAAGATATTTTAATGGTATCATATTTTCCTAATGATAATTCAGTAATTAAAGAATTAATGGATGTTTCTAAGAATAACGATAAAAATATATTAATGAGAATTGTTTTAGTAGATGGACATTTTAATGAACTTTTAGCGTTGGAATTAAAAAATTGTTATATTAAATATATTGATGCAAGTAATTTAGAAACTGGTAATCATTCATCACTTGAATTAAATATTACTGTATCTTATTCAAGTGTAGATTTAATTTATCAAGGAGCTAACTAAAATGAAAATACCATTTAGATTAACATTTAAAGGATTATTACTTACAGGCAAGGCAAGAGAATATGCTAAAATTGATTATGAAATGGAAAATGGGTATGATAAGGAAATGGAAATATTGAAATTAGATTATCCATCTGAAAATTTAAAAGAATTAGCTGATTATAAGTTAAGAAAATTAGAAATTCAAAAAAAATATAATAAAATTGATGATTTTGATTATGAATATCAATTACTTCAAATTAGAGATATTGATAAGCCTGAAACTGAAAGATTAATAAATGAAATTGATTTAAAGCATAAGTATAAAAAAATTAGTGAAATTGATTATTGCAAAGAAAAAAATGACTTACTTGGAAAACCGTGGGTAGCTATTCATACTGATTATGATGAGCAAAATGACCCTGATAATTTAATGGTTGAAGTTGTTTATAATAAAACATTTATTAGTAATATGCGTAAAAAAGGGCTTCCAGGCGATACAGATGAAGAAATTGCTGAACAATGGTTAAAATTGTTTTTTATGGCAAATATGGATTTAGATGATATTACTTCAATGCTTGATGAAAATGAGTCAGAAGAAGAAAAAAGATATTTAACAAAACGAAAATTAGGTGATAATACAATTTTAATGGGATAAAAAATATGAATGAACTTAAGGAAATAATGGAAAAAGAAAAAATTATTATTGATGATATGACAAAGGAATTAGCAGAAATTTGTTTGCAGATGAAAGAAAAACAGGATGAATACAATAATGAAGAAGAATTTGAAGATGATATAACTACGGAATGTGCAAAAATTCTTAAAAAATATTGTAAGGATAATAATTTTAAATTTTATTTTACAATTGAAGATAAAGTTATTCATAATGAGGAAGCAAAACTTATTAATTTAATACCATTAGATGAATATACATATACATTAATGAATGAAAAAATGGGTGATATGAAAACCAAAAAATGTATTTGGGATACAGATACTCAACAATATAAAGATTTTAGTGAGATTGGTGAATGAATACTTTTATATTAATTGATATTTATAATTTATTTTTTAGAGCAATGTATACTATTACGGAAAAGGATAATGAATTACGTAAAGGTATGCTATTACATACAATGTTTTATATGATTAAAAAAGCGTGTGATAAATTTAAGCCAACACATACTATTATTTGTGCTGATGGTAAGGGAACTTGGAGAAAAGACATTTATCCACAATATAAAGCAAATCGTATTGAACGTTTACAAGATAAAACGCCTGATGAAATTCAAAAAGAACAAGAACTAAAAGATATTTTTGAAAAAGATTTTATACCATTTTTAAAAGAATCTACAAATATATCATTTTTAGATTATCCAAAGGCAGAAGCTGATGATTTAATTGCTCGTTTTATAGCATTACATCCAAATGATAATGTAATTATTGTTTCAACAGATAATGACTTTGTTCAATTAGTTAATCAGAATGTTATTATTTATAATACGATGGATGATAGAATTATTACTGAATCTTGTATGTTTACAGCAGATGATAAACATTTACCAATGAAATTTACTTTAAAAGATGGTAAAATTTCGGTATCAAGAACTGATATGTTATGGAAAGAGGGTGATAAATTAGTTCCAATGGATGATTGGATTGAATATGCATTATTTACAAAATGTATTCGTGGTGATAAATCTGATAATATTTTTTCAGCTTATCCAGGTATTAGAGAAAAATCAACAAAGAAAACTGTTGGAATTTTAGATGCATTTGCTGATAGAAAAGAAAGAGGTTATAATTGGCAAACATTTATGAATTCAACTTGGGAAGACCCTTTAGGAAATAAGCATATTGTTAAAGAAAGTTATGAATTTAATAAAAAAATTATTGATTTAAGAGAAATTCCTGATGATTTAAGAAGTAATATTGATAATCATATAATGAATTCAGTTAAAACACAACAAATTGATTTGGTTGGTATACGTTTAATGCAATATTTAACAAAATGGAATCTTGTTAAACTTTTGGAAATTGCTCCGACTTTTACTGGTTACTTTAGTCGTCCATATCCAAAAGGATAATAAATAAAGTAATGATAAAAAATGATAAAAAATATAAAATTTTAACGCCAAATGGGTGGGCAGAATTTGATGGTATTAAAAAAATACCATCAATGCCCACATTAAATATTATATTAAAAAACGGTAATATAATTAATTGTACCGCTGACCATAATATATATATTGATTTATATACTTGTATAGAAGCAAATAAATTAAAAATTGATGATTGGATATTAACAAAAAATGGTTTGGAACAAATAAAAGATATTCAACAAGGTGAAGTTAAAGATGTTTATGATATTTTAAATGTTTCAAATGGAAATAGATTTTTTGCTAATGATATTTTAGTTCATAATTGTGAATTTATTGGCAAATCAAATTCTTTAATTGATTCAATGATTTTACGCCAAAAAATTTTAGAAATTGATAATAATAAAATTACATATAAATTTGTTGTTGATGAAGATATACGTTTTTATCAAGATTTAAAACCTTGGAAAAAATATTTAGTTGCTATTGATACATCTATGGGTTTATCAGGAGATTTTGCGGCAATTCAAGTTTTTGAATTTCCAGGATTTATACAGGTTGCTGAATGGAAATCTGATAAATTAAATCAAAATGACCAAATTGAAAAAATGAAAGTTTTAACCGATTGGATGTATATTAATATTAAAGAAAAAGGGAATAAGCATCCTGAAATTTATTGGTCTTTAGAAAATAATGGGTCAGCAGAAGGTTTTTTATGTGCATTAAAGCAAATTGAAGATAGTCAATATGGTCAACCATATATTAAAAGAGCAACTTTAATAAATGAAATTGGTAATAAAAGAAAAGGGTTTACAACTACTAAAATTACAAAACCTAAAGCTTGTTCACAATTAAAAATTTTATTTGAAACAAATAGATTTCACATTTTTTCTCGCGATTATTTAACAGAACTATCTAATTTTTCTAATAAATCTGTGATGGCAACATCATATTCAGCAAATGGTTCAGGACACGATGATTTAATTACAGCATCATTAACAATAATTTTAATGTATTTACAATGTAAAGATAAGTATGATTTAGATTTTGAAATAATGCCTGATATACCAAATGAATTAGAAAATACTCCGTATGATGATACATTATTTTTAGTATCAATATCGTAAATTTATTGACAATTTAAAAATGTAATGATATATTTCCATAAAAAGGATATATTTATGGAAAGAATGAAAGTCATTGAATATTATGAAAATCCACAACAATTTTTAGATGAATTGACATCAATTAATGTTAGAAAATTAGTTAATCAATCCGATAAAGATTTAATAAAAAAATTAAAAAAATGGGTAAAAGAGTATTGGCAAGAAGACGGTTCAATGTTTTTATATGAGAGCCAATATAAAAGATTACAAATGATTTTGGCTGATATAATTGATTAAATTAAAATAGTATGTTACAATTATTAAAAATATTTTAGGAGAAAAATAAATGGGTAGATTAAAAACTTATCGTATGAAACTTGAACATAAAAAAGTTGTTCAAAAACGTAAAGATAGTGGTCGTTGCTATAATTTTGTAGAAGGAAAAGGTTGGAATCATTATACAAAAGGTTTTAGAAAACACACTTCTCGTCCAGAAACATTGGAAAAAGGAACATTATTTTTGTTTTCATTTTTAGATAGAGCAATGCCAAAAACAGAAGAAGTTAAAGAAGGAGAATAATATGAAGAAATTGTTATCTATTTTTAGTTTGGTGTTGGCATTAACTGCTTGTTCATCAATGTGTGATAATTGTTATTATGGTCGAGAACAATCATACACAGTATCTCAACCAGTTGAAGTAATTTATCGTAATACAACTTATAGAACAGTTTATGAACCAAAAACATATAAGGAAGTAACCTTGGAAAGAAGACCTTATAAGGCAAAATCAACTTGTTATAGAACAAATCATAAAAATTATTGTAATTAATGAGGTATATATGAGTGATATTTATGAAATTGAAGAAGTCAATTTTGAAGAAAATGGTGAAAAAATTCAAGGATTGGATTTAACCATTGATGTTTATGATATTTCAATAACATTACCTATTGATACACGCCGAATTAATTTAAAAGAATTAAAGAAATTGATGAAAAATTTTGATGAGGAAAATTAATGAATAAAGTATTTGATATTATTGAAAAAGAAAGAAGAAGACAAGAAGAAGAAATTTGTTTGATTGCTTCTGAAAATTATGTATCAAAAGATATTATGAACGTAGTTGGTTCAATTTTAACAAACAAATATGCCGAAGGTTATCCAAATAAACGATATTATGGTGGTTGCCGATATGTTGATGAAATTGAACAATATGCCATTGATAAATGTAAAGAATTATTTAATTGTAAATGGGCGAATGTTCAACCTCATTCAGGTTCACAAGCAAATCAGGCTGTTTATTTAGCTTTATGTAAACCAGATGATACAATTTTAGGTATGTCATTGGATGCAGGGGGTCATCTAACACACGGAAGTAAAGTATCTGCATCAGGTAAATTATATAATGCAGTTTCGTATGGTTTAGATGAAGATGGTATTATTAATTATGACGAAATTAAAGAAAAACTTTATCAACATTTTCCAAGAATTTTAATTGTTGGTGCATCTGCATATTCAAGAATTATTGATTTTAAAAGAATTCGAGAAATTGTTGACAAATATAATAAAGGCTTAAAAGATTATATTATTCACTCCGTAGTGGAAAATCCAGATTTTGTGAATAATACTGTAAGATTTTATGGAAAAACAATTGATGTAACAAATGAGTTAATTTCATCAATATATAATAATACTTATTGTTATTTAATGGTTGATATGGCTCATATTGCAGGATTAGTTGCAACTGGTTTACATCCATCTCCACTTCCTTATGCAGATGTTGTTACTTCAACTACTCATAAAACTCTACGTGGTACTCGTGGTGGTATTATTATTTCAAATAACGAAGAATTAGGTAAAAAAATTGATAAAGCCGTATTTCCTGGCATTCAAGGAGGCCCTCTTGAACATATTATTGCTGGTAAAGCAATTTGTTTTGAAGAAGCATTAACACCTGAATTTAAACAATATCAAGAACAAGTTCTTAAAAATATTAAAGCAATGGAAGAAGTTTTTAAAGAAAGACAAATTCCAATGGTTTCTGGTGGTTCTGATAATCATTTAATTCTTCTTGATGTAAGAAAATATGGTATTTCAGGTAAACAAGTTGAAGATAAATTATCTGAAGTTGGTATTGTTGTTAATAAAAATGCTGTTAAAGATGACCCCAAACCAAAATCTGAAACTTCTGGTATTAGATTGGGAACAGCGGCAATAACAACAAGAGGTGCAACTGAAAATGATTGTGCGTGGATTGCTCATCAGATTGCTCATATTATTGAAATTTTAGAAGGTGATTATGATTATGAAGGAATTGATTTTATTAAAGAATCTTTTGAAAATTGTGAAAGAAGAAAATTAACAAATGAAGAAGTCGCTTTAATGCTTATTAAAGAAGGTGTAGAACATTTTTGTTTAGAACATCCAATTTATAAAAAGGATTAAAAATGAATATTTTAAAAAGAATGTATTATTTAATATCAAATAAATTAAAATTTATAAAAAATTATGATGAAGATGATTTTATACATTCTTTCTTTGGATTATCTTATGCTCATTATTTAGTTTTACCAAGAAGTGTTTTACAATCTATGCCAGCAAAATGGCAGAAAAAATTTGTAAAATTATTAAATGAAATTGAAAGTAAATTATGGGAAAAAGAAATAAACTTACCAGATTATCAAGTATCAGCTAAAAAAGATGGTAAATTTATTAAGGATAATTTTAATGAATATTGGAATAATGGACAAAGATGCCAAGGATTAAGGAATATTTTTGAAGAAAAACATTAAAAATACATTTTCTCTCTTGACAAATGAAAAAACTATGGTATTTATATATCATAGTTTTTATTTTATTAAGTAAAGGAAATAAAAAATGAAGTTAGAAATTAAAGGAAAATATAATTCAGCAGTAGTAATGACTGACCAGATTGAAGAAGAATGTGTGGGACAGTTAGTAACTTTGTGTTCACAAGAAATCTTTAAGGATTCACAAATTCGTATTATGCCTGATTGCCACGCTGGTAAAGGTTGCGTAGTTGGATTTACTGCATCAATTAAAGATAGAATCATTCCGAATTTGGTTGGTGTTGATATTTCCTGTTCTATTTCAACTTATAAACTTGATGTTAAAGAAGTTGATTTTGAGCAATTGGATAATATTATTCGTAAGTATGTTCCATCAGGAATGTCTATTCGCTCAACTGTTTCAAAGTTAGTTACCGATGAATTAAAAGCTAAAATTGAAAAGGTTTGCAAGGAAATTGGTGATGAAAATGGATATAATCGTCACTTAAAATCAATTGGAACTTTGGGTGGTGGTAATCACTTCTTGGAAATAAACAAGGATAAAGATGGTTATTTATGGCTTTCTGTTCATTGTGGTTCAAGAAATTTTGGAAAGAAGATTTGTGATTTTCATCAAGATAAAGCGATTAGAATTTATCAAGAGCGTCTTGATGCAAAAAGAGCATATGCTTTATCACAAATTCCACCAAAGGAACGTCAAGAATGGTTGCAAAATCATATTGAAATTAACAAATTGCCCCCAGAATTACGTTATTTGGATGGTGAAGATTTAGATTTGTATGTTGAACATATGAAGGTAGCTGAAGAATTTGCAACTGTAAATCATAAGGTTATTGTTCACGAAATATGCTCACATATGGGTTGGAATGTTGTTGATTCAATTTTTACTCATCATAACTATATTGAATTTCTTGGTAATCGGGAAATGATTATTCGTAAAGGTGCTATTTCTGCTAAAAAGGGAGAACGAGTAATTATTCCATTAAATATGAAAGATGGTTCAATAGTTGGTGTTGGTAAAGGAAATGATGAATGGAATCAATCTGCTCCTCACGGTGCAGGACGAGTTCTTTCACGAGGAAAAGCAAAATCTATTTTATCAATTGAAGAATTTCAAGATAAGATGGTAGATGTTTGGTCTTCGTGTGTATCAGAATCAACTTTAGATGAATCTCCAATGGCATATAAAGATATGAATGTTATTATTGATGCAATTGGTGAAACTGTTGATATTGTTGACCGTATCATTCCAATTTATAACTTTAAAGCACAAGGTTAAGGTATTATGCCTTAACCTTTTTAAAGAAAACAGGAAGTATAGAAATGAAAATTTGGTTTATGAAACATTTTTTAAAAAATTGTTATAAGAAATATTTAAATGAAAAAGAGCAAGTTAATAAATTAAAAATTGAAATTTATAACAATTATGATTCTTTTAATAAAATTGTAAAATTTTATGATGATGTGTTTCCATCAAGGAGTTACCCTATTCCTGTCTCTTATACACATCTCCGAGCCCACGAGACATGCGCAGATCTC
>ENA-OYZX01001036-OYZX01001036.1-human-gut-metagenome-genome-assembly--contig:-NODE-1036-length-13177-cov-8.461744_pt1 | contig 13177 bp, 10 predicted proteins | sample MGYA00243296_ERZ653489 | MGnify/ENA primary metagenome ERZ653489 (study PRJEB26926, sample SAMN06165098) | human gut metagenome | biome: ENVO:00009003; feature: ENVO:2100002; material: ENVO:00002003... | reverse complement strand
TTTTGACTTTATTATAACTTGGAGAGAAACACGCACGAGGCCGAATGCTTACCTTTTACCTTGCAAAGAGATATGCGGAGTACCACCCCCTCCGTTCAGACTCAGACGCAGATCCCAAGGCAGAGTCTGCTGGAAGCTTCCGAAGACATTTCCTTCCCAGCCATGATTCTTTAAATCAAGCCCTGAACTTCTATAATCCACATAAGCTCCCCGTCCATTGATATTAAAGCGGGTTTTAGGAGACATATTCCAGTTCAAGAACAAAGACAAATTAATATTCTTACTTTTTCCTATATTATCATAGGTAGAATTCATCACACCATCTTTTATAACAGAGTATTGCTCTATACCATTATTGACAAAAGAATAATTAGCACTGACATTTACATTAAATTTCTGCGAGAAACTACCGAAAGTAACACTAAGCGAATGGGCCTTTTCACTTTCCAAATCAGGATTACCGTAACTGATCGCAGTAGGGTTGCTGGTGTCAGTAAACGGATTCAAAAACCAAATACCCGGCCGGCTGATACGCATATTATAAGATGCCCTCAAACTTTGAGTAGGAGCCAATTGGTAAGAGAACATCAAGGATGGAACCAAATCATCAAACTGAGCATCAAACTTCTCATCCTTATTTTTATAATCCGCATCCATAAATGTATGCTCATAGCGAATTCCCGCCTTTCCACCGAGTTTTTTGTACTTCAGCTGATAGCCCAAATAAGCAGCCAGAATATCCTGCTTATGATCATATTGCGTACTCATATCCTGATCATACTTATATTCTCCGGTTTTATCGGCCAGATAATATTTACCATCACTTTTACTTCTACGAAAAATATACTTTATACCAGTTTCAATGCTGTGTATCGAATTTATCGGATTGGTATAGTCCAATTGAGCCGTATGCTCTTGTGTGCTGGCATCATTTTTAAAATATTGGTTTTGCAAAAGATAAGGAACATTCAACGTATCCTCATAATCCGTATTCGCTTCACTGTTATTGGGGGAATGGCTAAAACGATAAGAGAAAGTAAGAAGTTCCCCTTTCTTTTTAAACGAATGCTGATAATCCATGTTGCCCCCCACTTCGCCAAAGCCCGATTCATTATTTCCCAAAGAACCGTAACCGTAAACCGGATTACCGGCATGATTCGTCATCTGGGTATTTCCAATCCTCTTATTCGTAAAATTGCCAGTCATCAGATTCATAGAAAAACTAATCAGATTCAAAGTGTCAATCTCATAACTTCCTTCCAGACTGCCAAATTGAAAATTGCCATAGCTCTTGCTTCTTCGATGCGACTCCAAAAATTTATTTTCCTGAGACGTGAAATCCTCACGATATGAATCTTCAAATCCCTTTTGAGATCCCTGGTAGTTATAAGAATAATTACCGGTAACAGTGAACTTGCCCGACTGCACCGTACCATAACCGCCACCATACACACGCATATTGCTTGCACCACCATTCAATGTCACCGTATATCCTTCCATTCCAGCTCCTATAGTGATAATATTCAAGATGCCCGCCACCCCTTCCGCGTCATATTTAGCCCCAGGCTCGGTGATAACCTCTATAGATTTAATGGAATTGGCCGGCATACTCCGCAATACCTCGGTAGGATTATTGCTCATCATGTTATTCGGCTTGCCATTAACATGCACTTTAAACTTACTGCTACCGTTTACTTGAATTTTATCCTCTCCATCTACAGTCACCAGCGGAACTTTACGGAGCATTTCAAGAGTCGTATTGGTTTTAGAATCCGGATCATCCTCTATACTATACGTCACTTTGTCTATTTCCGCCTTTACCAAAGGTTTCTGCGCTACCACCTCCACTCCTTTCAACATTTCAGTCGCTTCTGCTATCAGAATCTTACCCAAATCAACATTCCTACGATTTGCCGATATCGAGAACTCCTTCTGTACAGGAGACTTTCCTACAGAAGTAAAATGAATGAGATAAGTCCCCGGCACGGCAAGCCGTTCATCAAACCTGCCGTCCGCTCCTGTCACAGCCAGTTTCACCGGCTTTGCAGGATTGTTCTTCAATGAAATACGGATTGTAGAATACGGTTCCCCTTCATTAGACAAAGAATCTAATAAGACTCCCTTGACTGAGAACTGGCCTTGGACAGCCTTTTGCGCCTTCGCCGTAAATGACAAACTTGCCACAAGCAAGATAATGCCCCATAAAATGTTGTGTTTCATATATCAATAATGAGTTTGTGTTTGTTGCAAAGGTAGGTAAACGATAGCAAGTAGTTTATTTTCAGACGTTAAAGAAGCCTATATATTATCTACCAGCGAGTATAAGGATTCTTCATCAAAAAAGAATTATAATAACGAATATCTCCCGTTACCTCTTTTTCGATGAAATGGGGCTTTTTAAACAATTCGTCCTCACTATTCAATTCCACTTCCGCTACAGTCAAGCCTTCATTCTCACCATAAAACTCATCCACTTCAAAGATATGCTCTCCACTTTTCACCAAATACCGGATTTTATCAATCACCCCAGGCTCACACAGTTTCATCAACTCTTCGGCCTCTTGCAAACTGATCTCCTTCTCCCACTCATAACGACTTGTACCGGAGTCATTGGAAGCCCCTTTGATAGTAAGATACCCTTTATTATCCCGAATACGCACCCGGACAGTTCTTCCACGAGCACTACAGATATAACCTTGCACAATATGACTATGTGCATAAGCCTCTAGTTTATAACTGTCGTCCTTTACTAAAAATTTTCGTTCTATTTCTTGTCCCATAGCGTTTTAATATATAAAAAAGCCCCGCAGAGAATAACCTCAGCAGGACTTCACTATTTATTTTCCGTTTTTATCCATACATGGCATAGCCTACCATAATAACAAGGGCTAATACAATTAATCCGATGAACAGACCTTTTACAATCCTATTTGCTTTCTCTTCTTCCCGCTTACTATAAGCAGCTTTCTTATTCTTTCCCATAAGTATTTCATTTTTAAGATTAAACCATCTCTTTTGAATATTCCAAAAGTACAAAGTTTCTAGAAGAAAACAAATAAATTACGAAGAATTTACTAATTCTCCGAACCGGAAAACTCCATCAAGTATGCCTTGATAAAGCCATCAATCTTTCCATCCATCACTCCGTTCACATCCGAAGTTTGAAAATTAGTACGATGATCCTTCACACGACGGTCATCAAAGACATAACTGCGTATCTGTGATCCCCATTCAATCTTCTTCTTGCCAGCCTCCACCTTGGCCTGTTCTTCCATGCGGTGCTGCAATTCCTTATCATATAAAATTGAACGCAACTGTCTCATCGCATTTTCCTTATTCTTCGGCTGGTCACGGGTTTCAGTATTCTCAATCAAGATTTCCTCTTCCTCACCGGTATACGGATCTTTATATTGATAACGCAGACGTACTCCTGATTCCACCTTGTTCACATTCTGTCCGCCGGCCCCTCCCGAACGGAAAGTATCCCAAGACATACGGGCAGGTTCAATTGTCACTTCAATACTATCATCCACCAACGGCGTTACAAACACAGAAGCAAAAGAAGTCATCCGTTTCCCCTGAGCATTATAAGGAGACACGCGCACCAAGCGGTGGACTCCATTCTCACCTTTCAGATAACCATATGCAAAACTGCCCTCAATATTCATAGTCACCGTCTTGATTCCGGCCTCATCCCCATCCTGAAGGTTAGCCACGCTCACTTTATAGCCATTGGTCTCCGCCCAACGCATATACATACGCATCAGCATGGAAGCCCAATCCTGACTTTCAGTACCACCGGCACCGCAATTAATTTTCAATACACAATCCATTTGGTCGGCCTCCTGGCGAAGCATATTCTTCAGTTCCAATGCCTCCACCGCAGTGACAGCCTTTTGATACGCTGCATCCACTTCTTCTTCGGTAACCAAATCATCTTTACAAAAGTCAAAAGCCAATTCCAGTTCATCTGCCATCGTCTTTACCTCACGGTAACCGTCGATCCATTTTTGCAGATCTTTCACCTTCCTCATTTGTGCTTCTGCTTTCTTGGCATCATCCCAAAAACCGGGCGCCTGCGTACGCAGTTGTTCTTCTTCCACCTGAACCAGTTTATTTTCTATGTCCAGATATCTTTCAAGTGCCGCAGTACGTTCTTTTACGTCTTTCAGTTGCTCTATTGTTATCATCTTGAGAATTTTTGCATTTCAAGGTGCAAAGATAGTGGAAATCTATTCATTTTCCCATTATTCTTCGTACATCTTTTCTATTTCGGCAGCATAGTTCTTGTTCAGCACATTACGTTTTATTTTCAACGTATTGGTCAGCTCACCACGTTCCATACTGAAAGGATGGGGCAACAAGGTAAACCTCTTGATCTGTTCATAATGTGCAAACTGCTGCTGCAGTGTATCAATCCGCTCTTTAAACAAATCGATAATTTCCGGTTTCTGCAACAGTTCCTCCATACTTTCATAGCGAATACCTTTTTTTGCGGCATACTCTTTCACCAGTTTATATTCAGGAATTATCAAAGCAGAAACAAATTTACGTTCATCGGCAATAATAGAAATCTGATCGATATAACGGTCTACCACCAATTTGGCTTCAATGGCTTGAGGAGCGATATACTTCCCGTTTGAAGTTTTAAACAAGTCCTTGATACGCTCTGTAAGGAACAAATGCCCATCTTTTATATAACCCGCATCACCGGTATGGAACCATCCGTCTTCAGTAAACGCTGCTTTCGTAGCAGCTTCCTTTTTATAATAGCCATGAGTGATTCCCTCACCACGTAGCATTATTTCGTTATTCTCCCCTATTCTGACCTGCACATGAGGCATGATACGCCCCACCGAACCAACCACATGGTCATTATCATTCTCACAAGCAACCGTTGCAGTAGATTCCGTCAATCCATAACCCGCTACCATATTAATTCCCACCGACAAAACAAACTCCTGTACAGCCGGCGGAATAGCCGCACCGGCAGTAGGGAAGAAACGCCCGTTTTCAATGCCAATAGTCTTTTTCAACAAGCTATAGATCGTTTTCTCATAAAATTTATATTTCATGTGCAATACAGGCGGAGGAGTCAGCCCTTTGTACACATATTCCAAATTATGTTCACGTCCCACTTTAATAGCATCCAGCATCAACTTCTTTTTCAATCCGGTTGTCTCATTGATTTTTTCTTGCACGCCGGCATACACTTTCTCCCAGAAACGGGGAACACTGCACATAGCCGTAGGACGGATCTCCTTTATTGTCTTCTGGATATCAGCAGGACGCAAGTTGATAGACAAAGTACACCCCATCGAAAGACACCAGCAAGTCCATGCACGCTCAAACACATGAGTAAAAGGAAGGAAATTCATAATCACATCCTGATCACCCAATTGAGGGAAACGTTCATCATGTGCCGGAATGGCCGCCTCATAGCAAGAATGATGCAACATCACCCCCTTGCTGTCTCCGGTTGTTCCACTGGTATAAAGAATATTGGCAAGATCACCATTACCCGACTCTGAAGTACGCTTGTCTACCTCAGCTTGATGCGGATGCGCCTCGCCCAATTTCAGAAAGTCATCAAAATAAATGGAAGTCTGGTCCCGCTCATCACGTTTTACCTCCTTGTCGAAAATTATAATCTGTTTCAGTTGGCTTCCCAGTTGCATAACCCGGAACGCCACATCATATTGCAACTGTTCACCTACAAAGATATAACGTATTTCGGCATCACCTACCATATAATGTACCTGCGCCTCGGAACTGGTAGCATAAAATGGTACAGTAACAGCCCGTACCCCAAAAGCTCCAAAGTCCACATACAGACATTCCGGTTTATTTTGAGAAAAAACTGCTATATTTTCCTGTATGCCTATACCTAATTCTATCAATGCATTCGAAACTGTTTTTACAGTTGCGGCAAACTGGTTCCAAGAAACCGGAATCCATGTTTCTGTTTTATAATCGCGGTAACGCAACGCTACACGATCACCATATTTCCCTGCCTGACGTTGTATCAGGACAGATAAGAAAGAACTACTCATTCCAAAGATTTATTTTTAATTCATCGGCAAAGTTATCGTTTAATTTGGAATTATCCTCTATAAACAGGCATTAATTTTCCCAACCAGTCAAAGAGTTAGAAGAAATCAGCCGAAAGTTTTAGTTGCATATCTAACTTAATTACCTACTTTTTTCATCACCGTTTACCACGCAAAAATAGTATCTTTGCAACACATTAAATTATTAAAATCAAGATGATTGATATAGAATATTACACTTCCGAAGCAACCACATTGCTGAATTCGTTAATCGGTATCCCCTCATTGAGCCGGGAAGAAGAAGCTGCCGCCGACTTTCTGCAGAACTATATTGAAGAAACAGGTATCATGACCGGTCGTTCGGGCAACAACATTTGGTGTATCAGTCCGATGTTCGACCTCAACAAACCGACTATTTTACTAAATTCCCACATCGATACCGTAAAACCGGTAAACGGATGGCGGAAACATCCTTTCACTCCGAAAGCCGAAAACGGAAAGATTTACGGTTTGGGAAGTAATGACGCCGGCGCCAGTGTAGTATCCTTATTTCAGGTGTACCGCCATCTCTCTACAACCGAGCAGGCATACAATCTGATCTTTCTTGCCTCATGTGAAGAAGAAGTTTCCGGAAAAAACGGAATAGAAAGCGTATTGCCCCAACTACCTCCCATCACCTTGGGCATAGTGGGTGAACCGACAGAAATGCAGCCTGCCATTGCCGAAAAGGGATTGATGGTGCTGGATGTTACCGCATACGGAAAAGCCGGACATGCCGCACGCAATGAAGGAGTGAATGCTATTTACAAAGTACTGGAAGACATTCAGTGGTTCCGTGATTATAAATTCCCGAAGGAATCCTCCCTGCTAGGCCCCGTCAAAATGAGCGTGACACAAATAAATGCCGGCACGCAGCATAATGTCATCCCCGATACTTGTACTTTCGTTGTGGATATCCGCAGTAATGAATGTTACTCTAACGAAGAACTATTCAAAGAAATAAGCGCCCGTCTAAAAAGCGAGGCGAAAGCCCGTTCTTTCCGCTTGAACTCATCTCATATCAGTGCCGAGCATCCCTTTGTGAAACGCGCGGTAAAACTAGGACGTGTACCTTTCGGCTCTCCTACTTTGTCCGATCAGGCGTTGATGAAGTTCCCGTCTGTCAAAATCGGTCCGGGAAAGTCCTCCCGTTCACATACGGCTGATGAATATATCATGGTTTCGGAAATTGAGGAAGCAATAAGGCTTTATATCGAGATGCTGGACGGACTGGTGCTGTAAACGACTTACAAAGACGCTATTTCCCCTATAGACAGACCGGTAACCTGTGCAATTACATCAAATGCAATACCGGCCTGTTTCATTTTTTTTGCATTCTTGAAGCATTCTTCCTTACGATCTTGCTCAAGACCTTCTTTAAGACCTTTTTCAATACCCTCTTTAAGACCTTCCTCACGCCCTTTTTTCAACTGGGTGGACATCACGCTGTACCAGTCGCGGAAATTCTTCAAACTTTCCCAATACTCGCCTAATTCCTTAGTATTGAACTTAGCTATCTCGGCAGCCTCGAAAAGTTCCTTGTTCATTGCCGTGCCGAAAAGCAGCTTGAAGCCGAAATCGGCATAAGGGTTGATGTATTTATTCTGTATGCCTTCTGTTCCCATATCTATCCGAGGTTTAATAAGTTATGATACAGGACAAAAGTAATCAATATACTGCAATTCCCCGTCTTAAAAGAAAGATTTAACTATCTATCATTCATAGTATTTTCTAGATAAGGTTTAATAATTCCTCATTATTCCATCTTTCAGCATATTCACTGCTTAAGTCTGCCGTGATACATTCGTGCTTATTTTCCCCTTTTTGTAAACCGATAACTCTGATGTCAGGAATAGTTTTAGCATACTTTCTTATTGTGAGTTCCAATAAAATTCCTAAGCTTATCGATTTCATATCAGGCGGATAAAACGGTTCCGCACTTTGAGCGTCATTTAAACAGGAAAAAATAACATCTATTGCCTGTTCCCATGTAATAAAAAACCGGGTAGCTTCAGGATCTGTCAATATAAGTTCCTTCCTATTTTCTAATGCATACTTCCATTTTACCAAAACAGACCCTGTAGAATGCAATACATTTCCATAACGAACTATCCTATAAGCGCAATTCGATCCGTTTATTTGCTCAAAATCCCCAAAAAGATTCTCCATAAGCAATTTAGTAGCCCCATACGTTCCTGAAACTTGAACAGCTTTATCAGTGCTTGTTGCCAGAATAAATTTTATGTTCTGCTCCTCAACAGTTATTTTAAGAAGATTCAACGTACCAAGAATATTAGTCTGAACAGCTTTCAGAGGATGTTCTTTTGCCAAAATGACATCTTTAAACGCAGCCAAATGAAATATCCCATCACAACCATTCAATGCCTTTTTCAATAAAAGATAATCTTCAATGGGGCATGGAAAGATTTGAACGCTTTTAAATTTCTCTCTCAGAGCAATCAGTTTTCCTTCATTCCTGGCTATCGCATGAATAGTATGTCCTTGGGTAATCAACCGTTCTATCAATTTCTCAGCCAAATAACCGGTAGCCCCCGTTACTGCAATGGTTCCCATACTCAAGCTATTTTTTATCATTCATCAACACATCCCTCGCAACATAAGGCTGTGGAGAAAACTCAATAGTCAACACATTCGACTCTCCTAAAGCTGTTAATGTATGGACGCACCCCGGTAAAGTCCGTACCAAATCCCCCTTTTCCCAAATTTCTTCTATTACAGCCTCACTATCATCATATTTCTGAAAAGTGGCATGCATACGCCCCTGTAAAATAAGCATATATTCCACCTTTCTAAAATGATAATGATTGCCTCTAAGAACCTTTGGAACGAATTGCAAGAATCCTATATATTTAGCGGCTTCCACCGCTGGAATTGAAGCACTCAAAGTAGTATCCTCGCCAATTACAAAACCAGTTCCCGCCTCCAGCAAGCTATAATTTTTCATATCCCCTACGGATTCCACTTTTATCAAATCCCTGACAGTTATTTCATCAAACATTTTTTTTGATTGCTCACGCACGTCAATTTTACATAATCCGGCACGATATTTTAATAAAAACAACTTATGATGAGGAGCAAGATTCTCCAATTTCAAACACTCATCCATATCCAGCAAGACAAAAGATTCACCTTCCAAAATACGGATATCCGCTGCATCGTCCATCAAATAAGTATGATGAATATATTCCCATCTATCATAGTCTGCTCTATACTCAGACCCCAAATAGGTTATAGAACTAAAATGCACCTTTTGGGATTTCTTGTGTTCAAATTCTTCCTTCAGTTCTCTGATAATGCCATCTAGAGGGGTTTCCTCCTCCTCAAGGTAGCCAGAAACAAGAGAATAATATCCGGAGTACTCTATATCCGGGTTCTCATCTCTTTTTTGCAACAATACTCTATTATCTGTTGTAGTAATAATCACTGTAGTCGAATCCATCATCTTTTTCATCTTCATTATTTTTTAAATTTTCATTCTGTTGTATTTTCACCACACCCACGTGATGAATAATATTTTCCTTATTCAGCATATCAGTATAAATAGCATGGTTTAACACCATAATAAGCAACCAAATAAGAGACAATATGGCAAAAAAAGGTTGGGTGTATGATTTCAGCCATAACTCCCAAGACTTTTTCTCTCTTTTCAAATTAGAAGGAATCTTTGTGAAAAGTTTCACATACTCATCCGGAAAAGCCTCTTCCGCTTCACATAACATATTCTTCCAGTGCTCATGATAACTCCATAATCTCTGCATTACGTAAATAGACCATATTGAGAATGACAATCCTCCAAATGCAATAATAAATGTCAGGTATTCAGAAGTCTGGCATATAGAGTTAAACAAGACGGTTTCCAATCCGAATAAAGAAACATTTATTCCGAACATAATATTAAAACGGCTCCAGATACCAGCTCCTTCATACTGTAATTGACCAAGAAGGTGAGTATAATGTTCCATTAATTTAGTGTTCTGCAAGGCATCCCTATCATTTACCGCTTTTTTATTATCTACATCCGCATAAAAGTTTATACCGCATCGAACTAATTTCGTCATTATATCAAGAATATATTTTTATAATAAAAAAGGAGAGGATATTCTTCTGTAATCAGATTCATATCCCCTCCTCGCTTGAAGTCATCAAGAAGAAAGCATATCAAATTTAAGCTATACTTTCTATCTTAGCCCGAATGTTTACTGTACTTTTCTTGTTACAGTTACCTTGAATGTTTTGGTTACAACACCCCAGTTATGAGTATAAGTAATGTTCAAGTTTACATCATGAGTATATACTGTACCTGTTGGAGTTCCCTTCCAAGTAAGAGTTGCAGTAGCTGCATCATAAGTAAAGTCTTTTTCATTCTCATCCAAAGAAATTTCCAATCCAGTAGCTTCAGCAACAGCATTACCGGCAGCATTTTTTCTATACAATGTTTCAGCTATGGTTTCTTCAGCAGCAATCGTAGTGGCATTGTATTTTACCAATACATTTTTAACAGCATCTTTCAATGTCAGTTCAGTCCATTTCTTCTTGTCTGCTGCACCTAAAGCATTAATCAAATCGATAATCTTAATCTGATCGTTTGTAGCCAATGCCGGATTATTATACTTCAAGTCTACTATTGCAGAGAATTCCAAGATAGGTTGTTCCACCTTCCAGTCTTCAGTTGCAAACAATACACGCTTGGCAGAACCGGCTGTAGCATCATAGATATCAACTTTCAAAGTTCCAACCTTAGCCAAATCTACACGCGGAGTAAAGACAATCTGATTAGTGCTAGTCCATTCAATGTTCTTGCTTCCGTTCTGTTCTTTCATCATTTCCTGAACATAAGCATTCTGCTTCTTATAATCCAATTCAAACTCAACTGTCGCATCTTCAGGAACAACATTGTACATCTTGTCGAATTCTTGAGATTCCATGATGAACTTGCTATAAGCACCGGCAGTTTTTGTCCATGTACCGATGATAGTACGACTCTTATATTCATCCTTGATAGGACAATCAAAGTTATAGGTTACAGAGAAGTTATCTACAGAAACCTTGAACAGCTTGCTTACGAAGCTATTGTAAACAGCATACGGTGTGTTCACTCCGTTAGTCATTTTCTCAGTAGCTCCCCAACCAGGATAATAAGAAGAAGTTCCAGCCAACAATGACATATTCTTGAATTGTGCAAAGTTAGCACCCGGTGTCAAAATCAAGAACAAAGAGTCCTTATCGGCATTGTTTCCACCGTTCTTATAATACAAGACAGCTTCATTTTTAACCGTTTCAAGAGCTTTTGCCAAGTCTGTAACCTTTGCAGGAATATTAGATAATTGACTCAAGCCGTTATCCCAATAATATTGGTTACATTGATTAGATATTGATTCATATCTCACTAACTTGCTGCCACCAGCATCATATACAGGCTTGTTCAATGTAATGAATGTACAATATTCATTATTATCATTAGCAATAACATCACGACCTTCAATAGCAGCCTCAAAGTTACGGACATCCAAAGTAATGATCCGGGCCTGTGAGCTATTGTATGCAAATGTAAAGTTTTCCTTAGCATCCAACGGTTTCAAAGCAACAGTTCCAAATACAGGATTAACAGCAGGACGAACAGCCTTGATGAAGACTACATTCTTCACCTCGTATTCTTTAACACCTTCTTCCTGTGGCTTAACTGTAGTAGTCACTTCTATCGCAGCGTATTCATCAATAGCAGACGCCTTGGTTAGTCGATTTTACAGACAAAACATTATCTTTAAATTCAAAGATACCCTGACGAGTTTTAATAGGTTGTCCATTAAATGTATAATCCTCATTCTGATCCAACAATCTGAACACTCTGGTATATGAAATATTGGTTGACTTCAACCATACTGTTGCAGCTCCGGAAATGTAAGCGTCAATAGAATCATTTACATTATAAACACCTTGATAGTCAAAGCATCCATAAGATTTACCATCATAAGATTCACCATCCTCAGTAATAATTGCCGGATAATCATTTTCATCCATATTAGTTGAAGTAAAAGCATTAACAATGCTCTTTACAGATGCCTTTGTTCTTCTTACCGTGAAATAATCGGAAGCTGATGTATATTGACCATACATAGTTACATCCAATGAGGTCGCATAATTACTATAGGTTTCAATACCTTCATTCGGCAAAATAGCAAGGCTCAAAATACCGTTTTCTAATTTTGCAGAACCTTCCATATAGGTCAAAGCAGGAGCGACACTACGAACCTGATACGTATCAACAAAGGAGAATTTCGCATTATTCAATGAGAAATCACCCGGATATACTTTGAATGAAGCATAAGCAGGAACAGATGCAAACAAAACATCCTTATCTGAGTCAAAAGTTCCTTCATTTTCCAGCCAATAGATATCATAAGCTTTACAAATATCCTTGAGATCATCAACAGCCTGTTTTCTGTAAACTACAGTCTGCAACCCTTTGAATGCAGAACCTTCCTGCAGCAAAGTATAGTTCTGACCGTCGATAGTCACGATTACAGTCTTGCTTTCAGCATCTACAGCAATGTTAGGAAATTCATTGTTCTGCTTCAAATCAGTAACTTTGTCACCGATCTTGATGTATTCCACACCGTCCACTGTCACCCAAGACACGTTTGAACCGGCAGCTTCACCATCCTGACCTCTGGCCGGAACTTTGTTACCTTCGGTATCTTTCACATCCACCCAAGTAGCACCTTTGTCTGTGCTGACCTGCCAGTAATTGCCTTCCACACGGAATTCAGGGATAACAGTAGTACCGGCTGCTCCATCTGTTCCATTCGTACCGTTCTTGATAGTAATTTTGGAACCGTCAGTGAAAACCAGTTCATATCCACCGGTAACCTCATTACATGACTGAACGAATTTACCTGCCTTAATTGCCGAGTCAAGACTTGCAATGGTTTCCTTGACTTCGCTCAATTCCTTGTCGATGCGGTCAATGTCATCATCATAGTCCTTACAAGACACAAATGTTCCTGTCGAGGTCACCATTAAGGCTCCGAACAGGATTGCACTTAAAAACTTTTTGTTCATAATAGAAA
>ENA-OYZX01000996-OYZX01000996.1-human-gut-metagenome-genome-assembly--contig:-NODE-996-length-13494-cov-9.946722_pt1 | contig 13494 bp, 9 predicted proteins | sample MGYA00243296_ERZ653489 | MGnify/ENA primary metagenome ERZ653489 (study PRJEB26926, sample SAMN06165098) | human gut metagenome | biome: ENVO:00009003; feature: ENVO:2100002; material: ENVO:00002003... | reverse complement strand
GGCAGCGTCAGATGTGTATAAGAGACAGATGGAGGGGGGAAGGATATGGCTTTTGGAGAACGATTGCAGCTTTTGCGCCGCCGCAGCGGCCTGACCCAGGAACAGTTTGCCGAGCAGCTGCAGGTGTCGCGCCAGGCAGTGAGCAAGTGGGAGAGAGGGGTATCATATCCTGATATAACGATGATATCGGGACTTTGCAGGGTGCTGGGCATTTCTGAGCACGAGCTTTGCACGGCGAGCGAGGACAATCAGCAGAGAGAGGCTGAGTTTATGGCGCGAAGTTATAAAAGCTTTGTTCGGGGGTACACTATCATAACTGGGATAGGCTATCTTGCAGCGATAATACCGAGCTTTATTTATAATGTGGCTCATGGCGGTATAGGTTGGTTCATGGTGCTTATCACGTCGCTGATGCTGACGTTTTCTTTCATCAATGTGCCTGTGCTTGTGAAGAAAAACAGGGCGTTATGGACATTAGGTTCTGCGACGGTTTCGCTTATGCTCCTTTATGCCACAGGGTGCATTTATTCTCACGGGGATTGGTTTGTTATGGCGGTACTTGGAACGCTCCTTGGGGAGGCTATCGTATTTTTGCCTTTTGTGCTGAGAAGTGAACAGCTTGAAAAGTATGTGAGAAACAGCAAGGGTCTTGTGTGCATGGCGGCGGATTCGGTACTGACTTTTGCCTGCGTTGTTTTTGGTACGCTGAAATACGGTGACGTGGTAGACCTTCGTGACGGTATGCTTGCAACGGTGGCTTGTGTGACATTGGTGTGGGCTGTGTTCCTTATTATAAGGTATCTAAAGGCGAACGGCTTTTTCAAGGGTGCACTTTGCTTTGCGGCATCTGTGGTATGGGTAGCGGCAATGACTGTGCTGAGCAATGCGTGGAACGGCATGAAACTGTCTGAGATATTTTCGGTGAAAGGTGCTGACAACAGCCGCTATGATGTTATAGTCTGCCTTTGTCTGGCAGGAGTTGCGGCGGTGCTTGGTATCGCAGGAGTTGTGTATAAGTTTGCGAGAAAGAGGTCGCAGGATAGATAAGTATGATAGAATAAGAGATATACAAAACGGATAAGGATAATTGGAACTATACAAGGACATCGGGGCATCGAGGGCGCCGTCCCCTACATAAATGTGATCGGAAATAGGAAATACCGCACTTAGGTGAAAACTTTGGTGCGGTATTTTTATTTTGCTGTGAATATTTTACCCGTATATGTCAAAAATAATGCCAGAGGACTTATGCCGCCGATAGCATAAGACTGCCGTGGGCGCAACAGTGGCTGCGGAAATCATATCGGAGAAAGGTTTTGTGTGTATGAAAAAATTCAGTATCAGAAATTCACACGCAGGCAAGGCTCTGGGAGCGAAGGGTGTTTACATTACACTTGCGGCGTGTCTGCTGGCTCTTGGCGGTGCGGGTATAGCTGCATATAACAAGGCTATGGAGGATATCACCGACAATCTGACTATTTCGAGCGTTGACAGCACTGCGCCAAAGCAGGCTGATAACAAGAAAACGGACGTTAAAAAGGACGAAAGCTCCAAACCGGATGTGGACATTCAGACGCAGCCAAATGTTATGCCTGTGAACGGTGAGATATTAGAGCCGTTTTCTAATGGCGAGCTGGTGAAGTCGGAAACTCTCGGCTACTGGAAAACCCATGATGGCGTTGATATCAAAGCTGACCTTGGCGAGCCTGTCAAGGCGATGAACAAGGGCACTGTTACAAAGATATGGGACGACCCGCTGTGGGGCAACTGCATGACTATCGACCATGGAAACGGCATTGTAGGGCATTACTACAATCTGTCAAAGGAAATGTCCGTCAAGGAGGGCGACGAGGTGAATGCAGGGGAGGTCATAGGTGCTGTGGGCGACACTGCTCAGGCGGAAGCGGCAGAGCTTTCTCATCTGCACTTTGGCTTGAAAAAGAACGGTCAGTGGATAGATCCTATCGAGTTTATTGACCCTGCTGACAAATAAGCTTTCTTCATTTTGGCGCTTTGTAATACAAAGTGCTGATGTTATAATCCCCCATATAACGCCGCATCTGAAAATTTTCGGGTGCGGCGATACATATGTATTGCAGAATAGAGAGAATTGTGCTATAATTATACTTTAAGGCAATGTTGCTGATGTTTTTACACAGAACATGGAGTGGTGGGACGCCGAGGGCGTCGTCCCCTACGGTCTGTTTTATATTGTGTGGATAATGTATAAATTATTGTGAGGTATAATAATGAAAAGCAAAAGAATCTATCCTGCGTTCACTATATCGAAAAAAGGGGAAATGTCCCTGAAAAACGGTCACCCATGGGTGTATTGTGACGAACTGAGAAACGAGCCTGAGGGCTTGAAAAACGGCGAGCTTTGCGATGTTTTCTCTGAAAAAGGCTCTTATCTTGGAACTGGTTTTCTCAGCCTTAACAGCAAGATAAGGATAAGGATCTTATCTGACAACGCAAATGAAAATTTCTCGGAAAACTTTTTCCGCAGACGTATCCGCTATGCTATAGATTACAGAAAAACTGTTATGGGGGGCGACTTTTCGGCTTGCAGGCTTATTTTTGGTGAGGCTGACGGCATGCCGGGGCTTACTATCGACAAGTATGGAGATATACTTGTTTCGCAGGTGCTTTCCTACGGCATGGATATGATAAAGGATATGATATTCAGGCTTCTTGTTGAAGAGCTTGAAAAGGACGGAGTTAAAGTTTCGGGCATAATGGAGCGTAACGATGTCTCTATCAGAAAGCTGGAGGGCCTGGAGCAGTACAAAGGCTGGTATAGGGCTGAATTTCTCCCTGAGCCACCGTCAAATATCACTGAGATAACGGAGAATGGCATACGCTATGAGGTCGATGTTGAGAACGGTCAGAAAACTGGATTTTTCCTTGACCAGAAATATAACCGCCTTGCGGTGTCGAAGATAGCAAATGGCAAGAAGGTCCTTGACTGCTTTACGCACACTGGTTCGTTTGCTCTTAATGCGGCAATGGGCGGTGCAAGGCACGTTACGGCAGTGGACGTTTCACAGTTCGCTGTTGATACGGCCAGGGAGAATGCTGAGAGAAACGGTCTGACTGACAGAATGGATTTTCTTTGCGCAGACGTTTTCGACCTGCTCCCGAAGCTTCTTGAAGAAAAGGCTGATTATGACATGATAATCCTCGACCCGCCCGCTTTCACAAAGAGCAGAAAGACAGTTGGAAGCGCTGAGAGGGGATACAAGGAGATAAACTACAGGGCAATGAGGCTTCTGCCAAGGGGCGGATATCTTGCCACCTGCTCATGTTCGCATTTTATGGAGAACAGGCTGTTTGTGAAAATGGTAATGAGTGCTGCAAAGGACGCAGGCGTTCAGCTCAAGCTTATTGAAGCAAGACAGCAAGCTCCTGACCACCCGATACTTCTCAATGTGCCTGAAACGGATTATCTGAAATTTTATCTTTTCCAGGTGGTATAGGGTTGACAAATAAGCCGTAATGTGATATAATATAGCTGTCGAAGGACCTGATATATCACAGTTTGTCTGCTGAGTTCGGACATAAGTCACAGGTATCTTGGGTATCTTGGCTTCCAGCCGACGAAATAGACTTTTCAGCCCTGTTGTTTTTCAGCAGGGCTTTTTATTTGTATTTTGCTATTGACAAATGCTTGCGGATATGGTATGATATAGGTGGCTTAGAGATAAGCGTGGCGCACCCCGTTCAGCGCATTATAAATGTACGGCATATCATAAATTGCCGTTTGTCTGCGGTATCGGACATAAGTAGGTATTTTCTGCAGAGGCAGCTGCTTCCACCGACAAAATAGACATTTCAGCCCTGTTGATTTCAGCAGGGCTTTTTTATGTGTTGATATTTAAAAACTGTCATATTGCACATAAAAAGTGAGCAAATATTGTATAAGATTTTATGTATAAAAGTGAGAAAAACCTATGGTAATTTGGCTTTAAATCTGTTATAATATATATGTAACCGTGGGCGACGGGATAATTGTGTCCGCACGCTTCGGAATTCAAAAAATTTTTGGAGGTAAAAAACCAATGGCAAAGAAGTATTGTTATCTTTTCTCTGAGGGTAATGCCAACATGAGAGAGCTTCTCGGCGGTAAGGGTGCTAACCTTGCTGAGATGACAAATATCGGTCTCCCTGTTCCTCAGGGCTTTACGATCACAACGGAAGCTTGTACTCAGTATTATGAGGACAACCGTGAGATCAATCCTGAGATCATGGCAGAGATCAACGAGTACATTGTAAAGATGGAAGAGATCACAGGCAAGAAGTTCGGTGACAAGGAGAACCCACTCCTCGTTTCTGTACGTTCAGGTGCTAGAGCATCAATGCCTGGTATGATGGATACAATCCTTAACCTCGGTCTTAACGAAGAAGTTGTTGAGACTATCGCTGCTCAGTCTGGTAACCCAAGATGGGCTTGGGACTGCTACAGAAGATTCATTCAGATGTATTCTGACGTAGTTATGGAAGTTGGTAAGAAGTATTTTGAAGAGCTTATCGACGAAATGAAGGCTAAGAAGGGCGTTAAGCAGGACGTTGAGCTGAACGCTGAGGATCTTAAGGAACTGGCTAACCAGTTCAAGGCAGAATACAAGTCTAAGATCGGTTCTGACTTCCCAACTGATCCTAAGGAGCAGCTCATGGGCGCTATCAAGGCTGTATTCCGTTCATGGGATAACCCAAGAGCTAACGTATACAGAAGAGATAACGATATCCCTTATTCATGGGGTACAGCAGTAAACGTTCAGTCCATGGCATTCGGTAACATGGGTGACGACTGCGGTACAGGTGTTGCATTCACAAGAGACCCAGCTACAGGTGCTAAGGGTCTGTTCGGTGAGTTCCTTACAAACGCACAGGGCGAGGACGTTGTTGCTGGTGTTCGTACACCAATGCACATCTCTGAAATGGAGCAGAAGTTCCCAGAGGCATTCGCTGAGTTCAACAAGGTTTGTAAGACACTTGAAGATCACTACAGAGATATGCAGGATATGGAGTTCACTGTTGAGCACGGTAAGCTTTATATGCTGCAGACAAGAAATGGTAAGAGAACTGCACAGGCTGCTCTTAAGATCGCTTGTGACCTCGTTGATGAGGGCATGAGAACTGAGGAAGAGGCTGTTGCAATGATCGACCCAAGAAACCTCGATACACTTCTTCACCCACAGTTCGACGCAAAGGCACTCAAGGCTGCTACTCCTATGGGCAAGGGTCTTGGCGCTTCTCCAGGAGCTGCTTGTGGTAAGATCGTATTCACAGCTGATGACGCTGAGGCTTGGAACGAGAGAGGCGAGAAGGTCGTTCTCGTAAGACTTGAGACATCACCTGAGGACATCACAGGTATGAAGGCTTCACAGGGTATCCTTACAGTTAGAGGCGGTATGACATCACACGCTGCCGTTGTTGCTCGTGGTATGGGTACATGCTGCGTATCTGGCTGCTCAGATATCGTTATGGACGAGGCTAACAAGAAGTTCACACTCGCAGGCAAGGAGTTCCACGAGGGTGACTATATTTCAATCGACGGTTCAACAGGTAACATTTATGATGGTATCATTCCAACTGTTGACGCTACAATCGCTGGCGAGTTCGGCAGGATTATGGGCTGGGCTGACAAGTTCAGAACAATGAAGGTTAGAACAAACGCAGATACTCCTGCTGACGCTAAGAAGGCAAGAGAGCTGGGTGCTGAGGGTATCGGTCTTTGCCGTACAGAGCACATGTTCTTTGATCCTGAGAGAATCGCTGCATTCAGAGAGATGATCTGCTCAGACACAGTTGAAGAGAGAGAGGCTGCTCTTGCTAAGATCGAGCCAATGCAGCAGGCTGACTTCGAGGCTCTTTATGAGGCACTTGAGGGTAACCCTGTTACTATCAGATTCCTTGACCCACCACTTCACGAGTTCGTACCAACAGAAGAGGCTGATATTGAGGCTCTTGCTAAGGCACAGAACAAGCCTGTTGAGACTATCAAGGCTATCATCGCTTCACTCCACGAGTTCAACCCAATGATGGGTCACCGTGGCTGCCGTCTTGCAGTAACATATCCTGAGATCGCTAAGATGCAGACAAAGGCTGTTATCAAGGCTGCAATCAACGTTAAGAAGAATCACCCAGACTGGACAGTTAAGCCTGAGATCATGATCCCACTGGTAAATGATATCAAGGAGCTTAAGTATGTTAAGAAGTTCGTTGTTGAGACTGCTGACGCTGAGATCAAGGCTGCTGGTTCTGACCTTGAGTACGAGGTTGGTACAATGATCGAGATCCCAAGAGCTGCTCTTACAGCTGACGAGATCGCTAAGGAAGCTGACTTCTTCTGCTTCGGTACAAACGACCTTACACAGATGACATTCGGTTTCTCAAGAGATGACGCTGGTAAGTTCCTCAATGCTTACTATGATGCAAAGATCTATGAGAACGATCCATTTGCTAAGCTCGACCAGAACGGCGTAGGCAAGCTTATGGAAATGGCCCTTGAACTTGGTAAGCCAGTTAATCCAAAGCTCCACTGCGGTATCTGCGGTGAGCACGGCGGCGACCCAACATCTGTTGAGTTCTGCAACAAGATCGGTCTTGACTATGTATCTTGCTCACCATTCAGAGTTCCAATTGCAAGACTTGCTGCTGCTCAGGCTGCTATTGCAAATAGGTAGGAGTTCTCTTTCCTTTGAATTGCCGCTTAGTTTCGAGCAGGCAGCAGCCTATCGAAAGGCTAACGGACAGTATGTAAGGAAAAATCAGTGGAGAGATACCACTGTAAGGGTATTCATAGACCTTGATTAACAGTTAAATACGATAAGCGTATCATTAGAAATAGTGGTACGCTTATTTTTTGTCCCTTTTTGCAGATTTGTCCTTTCCCCTACTTTCCAATATAATGAAGCTAAAGAAGTGGAGGTGTGCTTATGAGAGAGAAATTTAATCATCTGTATTTGGATAGCCACGAAAGAAAACTTTTGATACATAGCCTTGTAGAGTTAAAAAATCAGCTCATTCAGCAAGGCAGATATACGGATTGTGTTGACGAGCTTATTTTTAAGGTCATAAATGCACCGACCAAGAGAATGAAAATTGAATATGTCTAAGGCAAATTACAAAGCCGCTTATTCTTATTGATTTTAAGAGTAGGCGGCTTTTTTGCGTTCTCTGGTACTGTTTACATAGCCACCTTGACAAAGTGGCTAAATCTATGCGAAAGGAGGACGCATCTATGTCAAATTGCAAAGTGATTGCTCTGACTAACCAGAAAGGCGGTGTCGGAAAAACAACCACAGCGGTCAATCTGGGTGTAAGTCTGGTGCAGCAGGGTAAAAAAGTCCTGCTGATTGATGCCGATGCACAGGCAAATCTCACGATGGCTCTGGGTTATAACAGACCAGACGATATTCCCATAACGCTTTCTACTGTGATGCAGAACATCATAGACGATAAAACGCTTGATGTTTCACAGGGTATTATCCACCATAGCGAGGGCGTCGACCTGCTTCCGTCAAACATTGAGATGTCGGGCTTTGAAGTAAGGCTAATCAATGCAATGAGCCGTGAGCGTGTGCTGAAAACCTATGTCAATGAGGTTAAAAAGAATTACGACTATGTGCTTATTGATTGTATGCCGAGCTTAGGCATGATAACCATCAATGCTCTGGCGGCGGCTGACAGCGTGATTATCCCGACACAGCCCCACTATCTCTCGGCTAAAGGTCTGGAGCTTTTGCTTCGCTCCGTATCAATGGTCAAGCGGCAAATCAACCCAAAGCTGCGGATAGACGGTATCTTAATGACTATGGTAATGCCCCGTACCAACATTTCTAAGGAAATTACGGCAACGGTCAAAAGTGCATACGGTAAGAAAATCAAGGTATTTGATACCGAGATACCTCATTCTATCCGTGCGGTGGAAGCTACCGCAGAAGGCAAAAGTATTTTTGCTTACGACAAAAGCGGCAAGGTTGCCGCAGCCTATGAGCAGTTAGGAAAGGAGGTGGCAGAGATTGGCGAGAAGCAGAGAAACCAAAATCGAGCTGACCGCATACGATGACCTTTTTCAGACGGACGAAAGCCGTGAGGAAGCAAAGCTAAGCAAGATACGGGATATTCCCATATCGGAGATTGACGAGTTTCCAGACCACCCGTTCAAGGTTTTGATGGACGAAGATATGGAACAACTTGTTGAGAGTATCAAGCGAAACGGTGTAATGACCCCTGCGACAGTTCGCTTAAAAGAGGACGGACGGTATGAGCTTATCAGTGGTCACAGGCGAAAAAAGGCTTGTGAACTTGCAGGACTTGAAACGCTGAAATGCGAGGTCAAAGAGCTTACCCGTGATGAAGCCATTATTGTCATGGTGGAAAGTAATCTCCAACGCTCTGTTATTTTGCCGAGTGAGAAAGCGTTTGCGTATAAAATGCGGTTGGAAGCTATGAAACGACAGGCAGGCAGACCCCCAAAAGAAAATGCGTCGCCATTGGCGACTAATTTATCAAAAGGGCGTTCTGATGAGGAATTAGGAGAACTTGTTGGAGAAAGCAAAGACCAGATACGCCGCTATATCCGTCTAACGGAGCTTGTTCCCGAAATCCTGCAAATGGTAGATGAAAGGCAGATTGCTTTTCGTCCTGCGGTTGAAATTTCCTATCTGACCGAGGAACAGCAATACACCCTGCTTGAAGCAATGGAGTACAACGATGCTACCCCGTCATTGGCACAGGCTATCAAAATGAAGAAGTATAACCAAGACGGCAAGCTCACTTCCGAGGTTATCCAGTCCATTATGGAGGAAGAAAAGCCCAACCAGAAGGAAAAACCTGCTTTCCGTGACGAGAGGATAACCAAGCTCATTCCCAAGACTGTTCCCAGAGGGCAGGAAACGGATTTTGTTGTCAAGGCGTTAGAGTTTTATAACCGACACTTGCAGCGGAACAAGGCTCACGAGAGATAGCCACACATCGAGGGCGAGGTCTGCCCATTTGAGTGGATAGCCATTATTTCGGCTTCCCCCTCTCCACACCTCACCCCCTAACTACTGCCAGTAACTATCCGAGAAAAGAAATACTTTAGGCTGTCCATAACGGGCAGCTTTTTTCGGTCAGTAAGGCAAAATATTCAATCCAAATTACAGGAGGTAACTATGAAAATCCCTAAATTATTCAAAAAGGCTGCGGCTTTTGTAATGGCTGCGGTCACGGCATTATCCATAATGCCTGCGACGGCGTTTGCTGCGGGTGACATCGGGACGATTTTCTTTTCCCACACCTATGACAGCAACGGCAATGCGATGAGGTACAATTCCAGTGCGAATATCGGCGGCTATACCGCAGGCGGAACGGGAAATTATAAGTACCGTATGTTTGTGGACGGTGAGAATGCGTTTTGTATTCAGCCGGGAGTACCGCTGAAAACAGGAAACACCTTGAAAAAGGCTTCCTCTGATACTTGGAACGCCCTTTCAGCCAATCAGAAAAAGGCGGTTGGGCTTGCCCTGCTCTATGGGTATCAGGGCAACCGAAATAATCTGTCGGGAAGTGATGATGAAAAATGGCTTGCCACGCAGACCCTCGTATGGGAGTTTGTCACAGGCTGCCGTGAAGCCACAGGCTCATATAACCAGACAAGCACCACCGTTTACAGCCTGCACTTCGGTTCAAATTATGCCAACAGCGGAGCAAGGGCAGTGTATGACCAGATTGTTGCAATGCTGCGTGAGCATAACACCATTCCGAGCTTTATGTCGGGCGGTAAGAATGACATCACAAAGGAGCTTGCCTACAAGGACGGAAAGTACAGCATCACATTGACGGACAGCAACGGCGTCCTTTCCGATTACAGCTTTTCAAGCTCTGACAGCAATGTGAGTGTATCGAAGTCTGGAAATAAGCTGACAATCAGCTCCACCGTAGCTATCAGCGGTTCTGTCCGCATTACGGCAAAGAGGAACAATGTGCCGACTGTCAGCAGCAGTGCAAAGCTCATTGCCTATGGCGACCCGAACTTGCAGGATTTGGTAACAGGTGTGGAGAATGCTGATACCGTGTCTGCATATATCAATATCGAAACGCCGACAGGCACGATTGCCCTCAAAAAGACTTCTGAGGACGGAGTTGTGGAGGGCATCTCTTTTACAATCAAAGGTGATAACTTCAATAAAACAGTTAAGACAGGAAAGGACGGCTCTGTCTCCGTGGAGGGATTATTCCCTGGCACTTATACGGTCACAGAACAGTCTATTGACCGTTATGAGCCGCAGAAAACCCAGACCGTCACACTTATCGGAGGAAAAACCTCTACTGTGACCTTCAGCAATACTTTGAAGCGTGGCAGTCTGGAAATCGTCAAGACTTCCGAGGACAATCTGGTGGAGGGAATGAAATTCCACCTTTATGGCACATCTTTAAGCGGCTTGCCTGTTGACGAGTATGCCGTGACTGATAAAAACGGACTGGCTAAGTTTGAAAATGTCCTTATCAGTGGCGATACCCCGTATGTGGTTGAGGAAGTGGATACCGCAGTCCGCTATGTCGTTCCTGCTTCCCAGACAGCTCCGATTGAATGGAACAAGGTCACAAAACGCAGCTTCGACAATGTGTTGAAGAAATTCCAAGTGACTGTGACAAAGACCGATGCAGAAACAGGTTCTCCGCAGGGCGACGCTTCCCTTGCAGGTGCGGTTTACGGCATCTATAAAGGTGAGGAACTGATTGACACCTACACGACTGATGAAAACGGTCAGTTTACGACCAAGTATTATATCTGTGATAATGATTGGACTGTCCGTGAAATCAGCCCGTCCGAGGGGTATCTTCTGGATACCGCAATCCACAAGGTAGGTGCAGAACCAGAGCTATACACGGTAGAGCTGAACAGTACCGCAAACGATGTGAATGAACAGGTCATCAAAGGCAATATCGCACTCATCAAGCATACGGATAACGGGGAAACCCAGATTGAAACACCCGAAGAAGGTGCGGTATTTGAAGTGTTCCTCAAATCCGCAGGCAGCTATGAAAATGCAAAGGAAACCGAGCGTGATGTGCTGACCTGTGACGAGAACGGTTTTGCCCAGACAAAGGATATGCCGTATGGCATTTATACCGTCCGCCAGACCTTTGGTTGGGAGGGGCGTGAACTGATGAAAGACTTTGATGTGTTTATCAGCAAGGACGGTCAGACCTACCGCTACCTTATCAACAACGCTAACTTTGAGAGCTATATCAAAATCGTAAAGAAAGATGCAGAAACAGGCAATACAATCCCGTATGCAGGTGCAGGCTTCCAGATTTACGACCCGAATGGAAATCTTGTGACTATGACTTTCACTTATCCCGAAGTGACGACCATTGACACCTTCTATACTACGGCAGACGGCGACCTAATCACACCGCAGACATTGGAATACGGCAAAGGCTATTCCCTTGTGGAAGTACAAGCCCCGTATGGGTATGTCTTAAATTCCGAGCCTGTTTATTTTGATGTGGTGCAGGAAAATTCCGAGGAAGAAAGCGGCATTACCGTTATTGAGGTAGTACGCTCCAATATGGCACAGAAAGGTACAATTACAGTAGAAAAGTCTGGCGAGGTATTCAGCTCCGTGGCAGGCGATAAGGGATTGTATCAGCCGATTTTCTCTGTCAGCGGTCTTGAGGGTGCAGTCTATGAGATTACCGCAGCCGAGGATATTGTCACTCTGGACGGGACGGTCAGAGCAAACAAGGGCGAGGTTGTGGATACCGTTACGACAGGAAAAGACGGTACAGTAAAATCCAAAGAACTGTATCTCGGAAAATATGAGGTTAAGGAAATCACAGCTCCGTATGGAATGGTGCTGAACGAGAAAGTCCATTCTGTTGAGCTTGTGTATGCAGGACAGAATGTTGATGTAACGGAAACGGCTACTTCTTTCTATAATGAAAGACAGCGTGTTGAAATCGACCTCATCAAGAGCCTTGCCATTGATGAAGCCTACGGCATTGGCAAGAACGGGGAAATCTTTGATGTGACCTTTGGCTTGTATGCGGCGGAGGAACTCACAGCCGCAGATGGAAAGACCATTCCTGCGGACGGTCTGATTGAGGTCATTTCCCTTGATGAAAGCGGTCACGGGAAAGCAATCAGCGACCTGCCGATGGGCAGCTATTATGTGCAGGAAATCTCGACCAACTCCGCATATATTGTCAGCGATGCAAAATACCCTGTTACTTTTGAATACGCAGGACAGGATACCGAAACTGTCCGCATTACAGCCAACGAGGGCGAAGCTATCACAAATGACATTATTTACGGCTCTGTAAGCGGTAAGAAATCTGATGAGGACGGAAAAACTCTGGGCGGTGCAGTTATCGGTATCTTCAAGACAGGAACTACCGAGTTTACAAAGGAAAATGCGATTGCCGCTACCACATCAAAAGATGATGGTAGTTTTTCTTTTGCCAAAGTGCCGTATGGAACTTGGATAATCCGTGAAATCGAAAGCCCGAAGGGATATGTACTCTCCGAGGAAGAAATCGCCGTGACTATTGGCAAGGTGGACGAAGTTGTGGAAATCGAACTTGTCAACTACTTCATTAAGGGCAATATCGCTTTGACAAAGGTTGATGAGGATTATCCCGACAACAAGCTGTCTGGTGCGGTATTTGAGGTTTACTCCGATACCAATGGCGATGGGAAACTGGATAAAGACGATACGCTGCTTGGCGAAATGAAGGAACTTGACGGCGGCGTTTACCAGATGAGTGAACTCCGCTACGGCAAATATCTGGTAAAGGAAACCAAAGCTCCGACAGGCTTTGTGCTTGATGAAGATGTTTATGCCGTATCCATCGAGGAGAACGGAAAGACCTACACAGTGGAAAACAAGGCGGGTGTTGGCTTTATCAATGCAGCACAGAAAGGCTCTCTTAAAATCGTAAAGACTTCCTCTGACGGCAAGGTGGAGGGCTTCTCTTTCCGTGTGACAGGCGTGGACTATGACCAGACCTTTAAGACAGATAAGAACGGGGAAATCGTGATTGAGGGCTTGCGGATTGGCGACTATACCGTATCCGAAGTAAGCGACAAGGCTTCCGCAGGATATATCCTTCCTGCCGATAAACAGGCAACGGTAAAGGTGAACGCTACGGCTATCGTGCAGATGCACAATGAGTTCAGGGATACCCCGAAAACAGGCGATGACTTCAATCTGGGCTTATGGGTAAGCCTTGCGGCGTTGTCTGTTGTCGGTGCGGGCGTTCTCGGATTTGTCGGTTATAAGAACAGAAAGAAGAAAAAGGAGGACTAATTGATGGACGCTAAAACCATTATCGCAATCGTGCTTGTCGTGTTCATTGTGGGTGCGGCGGTATGGCTGAATATCCGTAACAGAAAGAATAAGTAAGTTGTTTGGGCGGCTGAAAGATGCCGCCCTTTCCTTTATGGAGGTAAAGATGAGAAACCTAAAAACCATTGAAAAGAAAGTCAGGGCTGTTCTG
>ENA-OYZX01000994-OYZX01000994.1-human-gut-metagenome-genome-assembly--contig:-NODE-994-length-13498-cov-5.548613_pt1 | contig 13498 bp, 10 predicted proteins | sample MGYA00243296_ERZ653489 | MGnify/ENA primary metagenome ERZ653489 (study PRJEB26926, sample SAMN06165098) | human gut metagenome | biome: ENVO:00009003; feature: ENVO:2100002; material: ENVO:00002003... | reverse complement strand
CGAGATCTGCGCATGTCTCGTGGGCTCGGAGATGTGTATAAGAGACAGCTTGACGCTTTTCTGTTTCGCAGGCTGTGACGATGACGAGGAAGTACTGGCCACATTGGACGTTACAGCCGCTAATCTGGACGGGACCTGGAAGTTAGTGGAATGGAACGGCGCCCCCTTGCAAGAAGGCAGTTATTGCTACATTACATTCAGCCGCAAGGATAAGACTTATAAAATGTATGATAAGTTTAGCAGTATGTACTCTAATCTCAAGACGGGTAGTTTTGAAATTGAGAAAGAAAAGGATTTAGGCTATATCATTAGTGGGAACTATGATTTCGGCAATGGTGAATGGGCTAATTCCTATATCGTAACCAATCTTTTGGCCACTTCCATGATTTGGACTATAAAAGATACTCCATCAGATGTACAAAAATTTGAACGCTGCGATAAGGTACCCGAAGAAATAGAAAATGAAGTCCGAGATTTTTAGAGATGTTTTGACACCTCTGTTTAACAATATAAAATTCTCAAAATAAATTTCATAGTCTTTTCTATTTTAAGAGAAGAACTGTTAAAGTTTAACAATGTTTAGAGGGCATGTCTGTGAAGGCATAGCCCTTTTTTAGTAATGGAAGGAACTAATTGGAACACTGAAGAAAGATTTATCACGCATCCGGCACAGTTCCCGGTGCGCCTTTTCCTTATAGGTTTGCAGGTTTCTGATTTAGTTATGCAATCGGTTATTTTCTTCTTGTATACGTTGGAGTTCCTTTTTCTGTTCTTCTGGCTGGCTTTCTACCTTGCCTTCCGTTGGCGTAAGGTACTATATGCCGTCATTATGTATGAAGGTGAATCGTGCATTACGACACACCTTCATGTTTAAATCCGTAGGGTTAAAAAAAGGTTAACAGTTAGCGAAAGCTCCATAAATTTAAATCTTGCATGGCTTCAACCTTTTTCTCAACATCATCCGGCAGAGCAGGAAAAAAGTCGATGCCAGTGATGCGTTCCACTTCATCCACGCTGTTGACATAGTTTTTTAACGGATGATTTCCTGATAAATTTTTAAAGATAAAGCCAATGGCCTTAGGATGCCCGTTGCGGGTACTGAGTATGACTTTGAAGAAAGCTTCAGGCACGGTAACTTTGTGTTTCCTGCCTATGGTACGGTGTTTTTGCCGGTAAAGGACAGGACCGCATACGATGTATAGCTTTCCTTCTTTTTTTGTCCACAGGCGGCAGGCATCTTCCAGTTCTTTCCAGTCGCCCCGGTTCAGATTGTGGTTTTGAGGGCAGATGTTGGTCATGTAGAAACTTTCCTGCATGGCTTTCCAGTGCCAGCGGTTGTCGCCGGCGGGGCACATGTGTCCGCGGTCCATGCCGGAGCGTTTATAGTCGTCGGTAGTCACAGCCTGGTTTTCGGGCAGGTCGGGGTCGGGCAGGAATTTGTCGGTACGGCTTTCCCGCTCTATCAGTTTTTCGGGTGTCAGTTCCCATGCCACCCAGTTGGGTATCTTGTGTTCGCGGTTGTACGAAGTGATATAGCCCTTGCGGTGCAATATCTGTTCGGGCACGTTTTTCAGGGGGGCGGGAAGCAGGGGGCTTCCGGTGATGGCGGGTGTTGCTTTTTGCGTTATCCTCTCTTTAATTACAGGAAGCTTGTCTTGCAGCGCATGGGCTATCGGTTCACGGCAGATGAGTGCCAGACATGCCAGCACTATCAGGTAAATCACTCCTTGAGATTGCTTCTTGCTGTTTTTTCTTTTTGCCATGACGATACGATTGTCTTTTCCTGTAATTAAAGAGAGGCGGTTTGCAATTGCCGGGTCATTCAACCAATTTGTGTGCCCGTTCCAGTGCCACGTTGATGTTGGGGCAGATATTCTCTTTGCCTAAAAGCGTGTAGAAATCCGCCTTTTCCAATACCTGATGCACCTTTGTGTTTACGCCGGAGAGCACGACGGTTATCTTTTCTTTCTGCGACATTTTACAAAGGCTTTCCAGGTTATGGATACCTGTGGAGTCGATGAAAGGAACCTTGCGCATACGGATGATGCGTACTTTGGGGCGGTCGCCGAGCTGTGCCATCACTTCCTCGAACTTCGTTGCAATGCCGAAGAAGTAAGGGCCGTTGATTTCGTACACCTCTACGCCTTTCGGGATGATAAGATGCTCTTCATTCGTTGTGATGTCCGTTTCGGCGTTCGGGTCTATTTCATCCTTGATAACCGAAATTTCGGTCGTCTCCATCACACGGCGCATGAAGAGCACGCAGGCGATGACCAGACCCACTTCGATGGCAACTGTCAGGTCGAAGATAACTGTCAGGAAGAAGGTTATCAGTAACACGGTAACGTCCGATTTCGGATTCTTCAACAATGCCTTGAACACGCGCCAGCCGCTCATATTATAGGACACAACCACCAGTACGCCTGCCAGGCAGCCCATCGGAATGTATTGCGCCAGCGGCATCAGCAGCAGAAGAATCAGGAGCAGCACCACCGCATGTACTATACCGGCCACGGGCGATTTGCCGCCGTTGTTGATATTCGCCATTGTGCGGGCAATGGCGCCTGTAGCGGGGATACCGCCGAAAAGGGGAGTAGCCATATTGGCAACGCCCTGAGCTATCAGTTCGGTATTGGAGTCGTGTTTGTCACCGATAACACCGTCGGCTACGGTGGCGGACAGCAAGGACTCTATCGCTCCCAGTACGGCAATCGTGATGGCAACGGGAAACAGGTTTTTAATCGCTTCCCAGTCCAGCGCGGGCATTACGGCATCGGGCAGTTCGGCTTTGATGCTGAAACGGTCGCCGATAGTGTCGATGCAGTCGATGCCGCCATACATCTTCATCAGGTACACGGCTACGGTCACTACGATAATGGCGATGAGCGAGCCTGGAATTTTCTTCGAAAATTTCGGAGTGATGGCAATGATAACGATGCTGGCGATGCTGACAGCCGTATTCCACCAGTTGACGGTATCGAAATGACGGAAATAAACCAGCCATTTCCCGATGAAGTCTCCCGGAACTTTCTCTCCGCCGAAATTCAATCCGAATACATCCGCAATCTGGGTGGTGAAGATAGTAACGGCGATACCGCTTGTAAAGCCTACGATAATAGGATAGGGGATAAACTTAATGACTGCCCCCAGTTTGAATACTCCCAGAAGAATGAGGATGACACCCGCCATCAGTGTGGCGACAATCAGCCCGGCCTCTCCGTATTGCTGGATAATGCCGTAGATAATGACGATGAACGCACCGGTAGGGCCGCCGATCTGAACTTTACTTCCTCCTAACAGGGAGATGATAAAACCGGCGATGATTGCCGTGATAATACCTTTCTCGGGCGATACGCCTGATGCAATACCGAACGCAATGGCAAGCGGCAAGGCAACGATACCCACAATGATACCGGCCATCAGGTCTGCCATGAAGAGTTCTTTCGAGTAATTTTTTAAAGCCGTGTATAGCTTTGGCTTGAATTCGAACGCTTTCATTGTATTTTAGAAACTTTGTTTTTACCTGTGAGGGTGTGTCCATCCGATTTGTCGGTGCACCCTCTTTTTGAAAAGAGATTGCAAAATTAGGTAAAATAATGCAAATGACTATAAGAGCCTGTTTAAATTTTCTCCAAAAAGTATTTTTTCAGCTTCTTTTGAGTTCCTTTCCGGTCTGTTCTTCTCTTTTTATCCGCTACGTAGCCTGCTATATTCCTTATAAACCGGAAAACGGTCTGAGAAAGAGCCTTCGGAAGAATGATATTTAAGCAGGTGCCGCGTATTCCGCTCTTTTTGCCGATAACCTGTTTCGGGTATGGCAGATGATTGTTTTACGGATGCCCGAACATAAATATGCCGTTTTTTGTTATTACTATCGGATTACTTGTTATGGGTTGGACATTAAAAAACAGCCTCGTCGGATTTATGAAACGAAATAGACGCTGTCTGTTGAGTGATAGATAAATCCGATGAGGCAAAATGGGGATTATTAAAACTAAATTTGTATTTTTGTACTGTAAATAAAGCAAATACGAACAATCTATACGTAATTATATTAACTAATAAAAAAGAATTATGAGCAAGAGTATCAAAGGAACTCAGACAGAAAAGAACCTGCTGACTTCATTCGCCGGCGAGTCACAAGCAAGAATGCGCTACACTTATTTTGCAAGTGTGGCAAAGAAAGAGGGTTACGAGCAAATCTCCGCTATCTTTACCGAAACGGCCGATCAGGAGAAAGAACATGCAAAACGTATGTTTAAGTTTTTAGAAGGCGGTATGGTAGAAATCACCGCATCTTATCCCGCAGGAGTTATCGGCACTACATTGGAGAATTTGCAGGCTGCCGCTGCAGGCGAGCATGAAGAGTGGTCGTTGGACTATCCTCACTTTGCCGATGTGGCCGAGCAGGAAGGCTTCCCCGAAATAGCCGCCATGTACCGTAATATTTCCATTGCTGAAAAAGGACACGAAGAACGCTACCGTGCTTTTATCCAAAACATCGAAACCGCTTCTGTTTTCGCCAAGGAAGGCGAAGTGGTATGGCAGTGCCGTAACTGCGGTTTCATCTACACAGGCAAGGAAGCTCCTCAGGTGTGTCCGGCTTGTTTGCATCCGCAGGCTTACTTCGAGGTGAAGAAGGAAAACTATTGATAACCGGTACATCTGCCCGAATACCGGATTCAGGCGCGGATTATACGAAAGCATACGGCATATTTTGTCCGTTTCGTATAATCCGCGCCTTTTTCATATCTTCTCTGCAACTTGTATTCTGGTTCATTCGGCGACCGGTTTTCGGCCGCTTTTATTTATAATGTTATTTCTTTAGTACTACGGAAAGTGCTTCATAAGCTTTGGAAGCATCTTGAATCTGAAGCAGTTTTTCCCAATTGGCAGCCGGTTCTGTCTTATGATTATATCGTTTGAGGATATTCAATACAAGTTTGCCATTTTCTGTAACGGCTTTTGCAATGAAAGCACCACATTCGTTTTCTACTTTTACATTTAACTTCTCTACTCCTTCGGGAGCCGCTTTGTATCCTTCCGGAAGATTTACAGTGATATTCCATTGGAAAGTGCGAGGAGCGGACATATAAATGTCGGTGGAGCGTTTACGTTCCTTACCTTCAATCTGCGTCTGTTCACCTATGAGTCTGCCTGCGGAAAGCACGTAATTAGGTCCTGCTTTTCGGATATAGCCATCCATTGTATAACGAACGTTATAAATAAAGGCTGCGCTGTCCGGACGATTACCCAAACATTGCATCTGATAGCCGAGCAACTCTTTGGCATTTTCGCCGTGGTAGAAGTCTATTTCCCATTTATAATCTTCCTTTTCCTGTTCGCGGCCCTTTCGGAATGCTTCTCGAAGATCATCCGCGTATTTCTTGCCTACTTCTTCGGCAAACTCCTTATCAATGCTAAGCAGGCGCCGATAGGCTGCATCCACATCTTCCAGCTTAACCAATGCAGACTGCATGTATTCTTTTTGTGTTCCGGTGCGGTATTCGTTCCGGCTGACGGTGAGCAGCGTATTGTCGATGTCGGCCTGTATGGTAGTGATGTTTTGGTTATCATCGGCTGTACCTGCCGGCAGATTGAAATGTTCCCGCTCGGCCTTTGTATTCAGCTTCTTGGCTTTCTTCTTATCCGGTTCCAGGATGGCCTGTCTGCCTTGATAGCGGGCAGGAATTTCATGGGGAATAAGGTAGGCTGTAGGCGGGAGATAGTATTTCTGACTTTCAGGAAGTGCAAGAAGCCAGGTGGTATTGCGGTAATTCGTCAGTTTGTCAAGCGGTTCTTTGTCTTCGTTGGTAACCATTCCAAACAGATTGGGAACATCCACCCAATCCAGCAATCCCTGAAAATAGATGATGAACAGCTCGTTGTTGCAATCACTTTTAATGTCCGATAACAATGCAAAACGATAGTAATTGTAGATGAAATCTGCTTTTTTTTCGTCTGTCCAGTCTTTTTTCTTTATTTGCTTTACGTTGCGGAGAAGCCGGATACCTTTCTTGGGGCTACTTAAACCGCCATATCCGCTATATTTTTGAGCTTGCTTTATAAATTCCCAGTCGTCTTCCTGTATGGCAGCCGCATCAGGATTGGGTTGTAGTCCTTTTTCTGTGGTGCTTTTTGGAATATAGGTGTATTTTTTCATCTTGCTATTGGTAATGTACATCAATGTCATTGGAGTTTGCTGCATAGGGTTATACCATAAGTCGGGTTCGGTTTGTTCTATATCCTTTACAGCCACATCAAGCAGGATGTTTCCGTTTTCGTCTTTGCTTTGTTTAAAGTCCGGTGCACCGTTCAGAGTACGGTACTGGGTAGTAAGTTTGTCATCTATCTCGCAATGTACTGTATAGGAAAGCATCGGGTGGCTTTGGCGAAACCGGAAGACGAATGGGTCGAGATTGTGGTTTTCCAATGAAGTGTAGTTGAAGAAGAAAATATCTATCTTATCACCGATTTCCAGTCCGGGTACGGCAAGTTTCTGAAGTTGTTCCTGGTCTTTCTTACCTTCGGTGGCTGTCATGTATTCGTCGGTGCTTACTTCGTTTACGGTACCGTCTGGTTTGATGATGCGTACGCCCAGTACTTGCTGGTAGTTTTCGTCGTACCGCCAGTCTTTTTTACGTATTTCCGCTTTATAATCAAATTCGGAGTACTCTTTCAAAGCGGCTTTATCGTTAATTTGCACAAGCATACGATATAAGTCGCGACAATTTACTTCACGGTCGATATAATGAAATCCTCCGAGGAAGGCGCCGACGTTGAAGCGGGTCTTTTTGGTGATTTCCAACCGGCTGTGTGCTGCCAGAATGACGGCTGACTCATCTTTATATTTATCGGGAACAGCCGTGTTGGTAAATTCGGGCAGTTTCAATGCCCAGACTTCTTTTCTCGTTTCCTCTGCAAAGAGTTTGTATTTCTCTTTGTCATCGGCATTGGCATTAGGGGTGGTTAATAAAAGTGCCAACACCCCCATCAGGAATAACATGTTCTGTTTCATTATTATTGTTTTTTGAGGATGATTTGTTCGTGGGATGCATCAGCCCATTTCCGCAAGTGTGTATTCCAGATTGTAATTTCGTTGCGGGGAATACGTTTTTCGGTTATCTCCATTATTTTCCGGAAAATGATTTTGTTTCTTTCTGTTTTGTAAGAGCAACAGAGTATACCTTGCGGCGTATGGATTGAGATGCCTTTGGGGCAATAAGAAAGTACGTAGCCTGCGGGTATTTCCAGTTCTGTGTGGCGTACGATGCGGCAACGGAGCGGGAGCTCGTAATCATGGATGCGTTTGGCGGTGTCTATCGGTTGGTCAAACAGGTCATTGTGAAGGTCCAGCTCTATGTAAAACTCATTATCGGCTATTTGTACAGCACTGCTGTTTATTACTTCTCCGGTCAGAGCAGCCCATTCCTGTTGAGGTTCCTGCTGTATCCAACTGACCGAATTAATCTGATAATTGTGATTATCTCCGGTCAGGATACGGGGAAGATACTCTTTCCGACCGCTTTTATCGTTTTCATGGTAGGCTGTGAGGAAAAATTCTTTCATGTCTCCACTCCAGCTACGGGTTACATTGCCCTGCAATACTTTGTTCGTTTGCTTGTCGGATAGGCTACAGATATAGGACAAACTGTCTGTAGATGCACTGCTGTTCAGCATGGGCAATGTGTGCACGATACAGTTTTCTCCATTTTCTATTACAGCTTCCCTTCCTTGTATGCTTTCGGGTATGAATTCCGCGTTTATATATTCGTTGGTGGCATCCAGATAATAGGTCTTTCCCTGGTAGATAAGGCTGCATATCATGTGATTGACGGATGCAAGTGTAGCTATTTCGCTCATCCGGTAGGGGATGTCTACAGTGCCTATATCGGTAAGGCGAGCATCAAAACCTTGTGCTTTCAGCAATGTACGGAGCAAGATTGCCATTCCTTTGCAGTCGCCGTACCGTTTACGCAACACTTCTGCGGGAGTATCGGGTTTGTGTCCCAATATACCTGCTTCAAAAGCGATATAACGGATATTTTGTTGTACCCAGGCATATGTGTTACGTATTTTTTCCATGTCCGTGCGGCAGCCTTCGATGATTTCTGCTAATAGACTGTCGAGTTCGGGTATGTTACAGTCTACTTGTGCCAGTCCGTTAGACCACCGGTACATGTCGTGAACATCTTTAAATGAGCCGGTTATCAGTATGTGGGGGTATATTTTACCTGATGTCGGCATATGTTTTTCGTCTTTCATAGCCGGCATGTCCGTCACGGTATAAGTGAATAAGGAGTCTCCGGCACTGTTGATGCCGCGTTCACAGTGAATAGAAGGAGTAAAATTCCTTTCTGTCAACCGGAAATGGGAGAGGGATTGCGGAATGATGAATGTTATTTGCTTTGTTTTTATAAAATAGTCCTCACCCAAATAGATTCGTGTAAAATAATGCAGGTCATGAAAAGTACGCTTAAACGTAACTTCCGTCTTTTTTCCTTTACGGTCGAGATTGATGTTGAAGAAGCAAATCTTGCTGTCGTCGAAGAAGACATTTTCCGGCGTGATGCTTTTATATTCTGCCTTTCCTCCGCCTTTGGCGGAAGCTCCGTCCAATGAAATGAATTCTCCGTAGTAGGTGTAGGGTTGCAATGCAGTTCCCATTCTTGTGGCTTCATAGGATGTTTCTTTTCTGTTGCGTACGGTAGGAATACCGTCTTCTTCCATAAAGATATAGGAGTCGCTGCATTGTGTAATGATAATGTTGTCATCAAGTGTTTGTCCGTGTGAGTTGCAAACGTACAAGCACAAAAGTATACATGTATAGATACAACTGCTTTTCATGTCAGTCTGCTATAAGGTTAGATAATAGTTGTTTACAAAGATAGCAGTCTGTGACGTTTTAACAAAATAAATATTATTAAAATTACAATTTCTTGCTTCAAGGCAAGAAATTAATCTTTTTATCCGAAAGTTATTTCCCGTCGGATGCGGCTTAAGGTATATGGAGAGATATTCAGGAAAGAAGCGATTTCCTTTAGACTTATCTGGTGAACGATGTCGGGACATCTTCTCAATAATTCTTGATAGCGTACTCTAGGAGAATTCGGATACAGATTCAATAGCCGTTGATAAGTCATACAGAACAGGTTTTCTGCAATCTTACGGCCTAATAACTGGTTTTGCTGGCTTGCTGCCCAAAATGCTTCCAATTGGTTATAAGATAATTGATAGACGGTACTCTCCTTGATTGCTTCCGTATAAACAATGGCGGGGGTCTGTTTTGTGAATGACTCATAGTCTACCACAAAATCTTTTTCAAAACTATAACCGATGATATGTTTGTCTTCTTCCGTATCAAGGTAGAAGTAACGGAAACCTCCTTGGGAGATATAGGCAATGTTATGGCACACTTCACTTGCCTGACAAAAGAACTCTCCTTTCTTGTAAAGACATTTTTTCCCGTTTTGCAGAAAATGTTTAATCAAAGGAGAAAGTTCCAAAAAGTCCAGATACTCGTTGAAGTGTGCCATAACCGTTATTTCTGCGGATGCGGATAGTCTATCGTATAGTGCAGTCCGCGACTTTCCTTGCGCTCCATGGCCTGGCGGGTAATCAGGTATCCTACGTTAATCATGTTGCGCAGTTCGCAAAGCTCGCGGGTAGCCTTGCTGCTCTTGAACAGTTTTTCCGTCTCCTCGTAAAGAATATCCAGGCGGTTCCATGCGCGGGTCAGGCGGGTGTTGCTGCGGACGATGCCTACATAGGATTCCATAATCTGGTTCACTTCCTTCATGCTTTGCGTAATGAGCACGCGCTCTTCGTTGGAGATGGTTCCCTCGTCGTTCCATTCGGGGATGTCTTCGTTGAAGTCATAACGTTCCAATACGCTCAACGCATGCTTGGCGGCTGCATCGGCATAAACTACCGCTTCAATCAATGAGTTGGAAGCCAGTCGGTTGCCGCCGTGAAGACCGGTGCACGAACATTCGCCGATGGCATACAGGCGGCGGATGCTGGACTGTCCGTCCAGGTCTACCTTGATGCCGCCGCAGAGATAGTGTGCCGCAGGGGCTACCGGAATGTAATCTTTCGTAATGTCGATGCCTATGCTGAGGCATTTCTTATAGATATTCGGGAAGTGTTTCTTGGTTTCTTCGGGGTCTTTGTGGGTGACATCCAGATACACATGCTCGTCGCCACGCTGCTTCATCTCGTTGTCGATGGCGCGTGCCACGATGTCGCGCGGGGCGAGTGAAAGGCGCGGGTCGTACTTCTGCATGAATTCCTTGCCGTCCATGGTACGGAGCACACCGCCGTAACCGCGCATGGCTTCCGTTATCAGGAAGCAGGGGCGGTCGCCCGGATGATAGAGGGCGGTGGGGTGGAACTGGATAAACTCCATGTCCTTTACGGCGCCTTTGGCACGGTAGACCATGGCGATACCGTCGCCTGTGGCCACCAGCGGGTTGGTGGTGTTGCGGTATACAGCTTCGCAACCGCCTGTAGCCATGATGGTTACTTTGGAGAGGAACGTATCCACCTCTCCGGTATTTTCGTTCAGCACATAGGCACCATAGCATTTGATACCCGGAGTATAGCGGGTGACGATAATGCCCAAGTGGTGCTGCGTAATGATTTCCACCGCAAAGAAATTGGTAAATACGGTGATGTTGGGGTGCTGCTTCACGGCTTCAATCAGGCTTTCCTGTATCTCCGCACCCGTATTGTCCTTGTGGTGCAGGATGCGGAATTCCGAGTGTCCGCCTTCTTTGTGCAGGTCGAATTCTCCGTTATCTTTTTTGTCGAAATTCACTCCCCATTTAATGAGTTCACTGATTTGTTCGGGAGCATTGCGCACTACCTTTTCTACGGCTGCACGGTCGCTTATCCAGTCTCCGGCAATCATGGTGTCTTCGATATGCTTGTCGAAATTGTCTACCGCCAGGTTGGTGACGGAGGCTATCCCGCCTTGTGCGAAATAAGTGTTTGCCTCTTCCAGGCCGGCCTTGCAGATGAGGGCTACTGTTCCTTTATGCGCTACTTTCAGCGCAAAACTCATACCGGCAATTCCGGAGCCGATAACGAGGAAATCGAACTTTCTTACCATAGTTTCGTGTATTTAACACCGCAAAACTACAAAATAAGTACGTTCCTTGTCTCCCTTATGGGCATTAATTCGTAAAAATACCTACCTTAGCGGCAAAAACCGGATAAAATGAATCGAATTTTTCATGCGCGTATCGCTGCCGGACAGTATTTGTTTGTTGCTTTGGCAGGTGCAATAGCCGTTTACGGCCTTTGGGAAAAGCGAATTCTCATCGCTGTCCTTTTTATGCTTCTGCTGGTTGTCAGTATCGAGAAGTTGATTCATACTACCTATACCATTACTGCCGATAATAGACTGTTGCTGTTTTTCGGCCGGTTTTCACGGGGGAAGGAAATCCTGCTGAAGGATATTACGTCGGTAGAGCGCGCTTCCTCCATGCAGATAGGCGGATTTGCCGTTATGCGCTATGTCCTGGTGAGGTATGGCGAGGGTAAATGTGCAGCGCTTCTTCCCGTCAAAGAGGAAGAGTTTATCCGCCTGCTTGAGCAGCGTATGTCGCAATAAGATGATAATTATGTAAGGCATTACGCTTTTTTTTCTGAATTTCTTGTCGTATCTTGCATGCAGAAATCCATAAATGTAAGAACTATGAAATATCAAGTTGCCATTATCGGCGGCGGTCCTGCGGGATATACGGCTGCGGAAACAGCCGGAAAGGCCGGTCTGAGCGTTGTGCTTTTTGAAAAGCGGAATCTTGGCGGGGTGTGTCTGAACGAAGGGTGTATTCCTACAAAGACTTTATTGTACTCTGCAAAAACATATGACGGTGCACGCCACGCATCCAGATACGCGGTCAGCGTGTCGGAAGTTTCGTTTGATTTGTCCAAGATTATAGCACGCAAGCAGAAGGTGGTGCGGAAACTGGTGTTGGGTGTCAAAGGAAAACTGACTGCTGGCAATGTAACTATTGTGACCGGCGAGGCTTCCGTCATAGATAAGAATCATGTTCTGTGCGGTGACGAAACTTATGAGTGCGATAATCTATTGCTCTGCACAGGTTCGGAAACATTTATTCCGCCCATTCCCGGAGTGGATACGGTGCCTTACTGGACGCATCGCGACGCGTTGGACAATAAGGAGCTTCCAAAGTCGCTGGCCATTATCGGCGGTGGGGTAATCGGTATGGAGTTTGCCTCATTCTTCAACAGCCTGGGGGTAGAGGTCACTGTCATCGAGATGCTGGACGAGATATTGGGCGGAATGGATAAGGAGCTGTCCGCCATGCTTCGTGCGGAGTATGCCAAGCGCGGCATTAAATTCATGCTGGACACAAAGGTGGTAGCACTGTCCGAAGTTGCGTCCGGAAATGGAGACACGCAGCAGGTACAGGTAAATTATGAAAATGCCGAAGGTGCAGGTTTTGTAATTGCGGAAAGATTATTGATGAGCGTCGGCCGCCGTCCTGTAACGAAAGGCTTCGGATTGGAGAACTTGAATTTAGATAAAACAGCGCGCGGAAATATACAGGTGGACGGACAGATGCAGACTTCCGTTCCGGGTGTATATGCCTGCGGGGATTTAACCGGATTTTCTTTGCTGGCCCATACCGCTGTGCGCGAGGCGGAAGTGGCGGTACATGCCGTGCTGGGGAAGAAAGACTGTATGAGTTACAGGGCTATTCCAGGTGTAGTATATACCAATCCTGAGATTGCGGGTGTGGGAGATACGGAAGAGACCTTGCAAAGAAAGGGTATTCCTTATCGTGCCGTCAAGCTTCCTATGGCTTATTCCGGTCGGTTTGTTGCAGAAAATGAGGGAGTTAACGGTATGTGCAAGTTGTTGCTGGCGGAAGATGATACCGTTTTGGGAGCACATGGGCTGGGCAATCCGGCTTCGGAGATTATCACGCTGGCCGGTATGGCTGTCGAACTCAAACTGACGGCCTCGGAATGGAAAAAGATGGTATTCCCGCATCCTACGGTAGGTGAAATCTTTAAGGAAGCGCTTTGATAGACAAAATACGGGTGTTATGAAAATCGTGAAGCTGATGACTTGCGATTCTGCGGCGGTTATTGTTTCTTTGTTGTCCGGTTGCCGGAAACAGCCGGACAACAGAGAAACTGAATGATAGCTTGTAAGAAGATGAGAAAATATTGCTTATTCCCGATTGTATTGATTTTGACGTTGATTCCCTGTGTATTGCCTGCACAGGGAATATCACCCGAAACAAACTCTTTGTCTTCGCAACTGGATACATTGATAAAGTATCAATTGCCCGCAGGCTCCAATGTATCTATTTCAGCATATGACCTGACCGCCAATAAGGTTCTTTATGATTATCAGGCGGATAAACTTTCCCGTCCGGCCTCTACGATGAAGCTGCTGACTACGATTACGGCACTTGCGCGTCCTGAGGCTGTCTCTTATACACATCTCCGAGCCCAC
>ENA-OYZX01000991-OYZX01000991.1-human-gut-metagenome-genome-assembly--contig:-NODE-991-length-13511-cov-4.317851_pt1 | contig 13511 bp, 7 predicted proteins | sample MGYA00243296_ERZ653489 | MGnify/ENA primary metagenome ERZ653489 (study PRJEB26926, sample SAMN06165098) | human gut metagenome | biome: ENVO:00009003; feature: ENVO:2100002; material: ENVO:00002003... | reverse complement strand
ATGGCAGCGGCATCCCTGGCGACGTAGGCACTCAGGTCTGCGGCGCTTTTCCGTCCCTGTGCGATGTCGTTCAGCAGGTGGTGCAGCTCCCACGCATACGAGGCGTCGAACGCCCCGTCGTGCAATGCGGGGGCTTCGCCCTCGGCGAGCAGGTAGATGCCGGGGTACTCCTTCCGCAGTGCGGGCAGCGTCTGCTGCCAGAAGTCGATGGGTACCTCGCACGCCATGTCGCAGCGGAATCCGTCGATGCCGCGGTCGAGCCAGAAACGCATGGCGGCCGCCATTGCGGCACGCATGTCCGCGTTGCCGTAGTCGAGCTTGGCGATGTCCGTCCAGTCGTACTGCACGATGGTGTTGCCCTGCGAGTCACGTACATACCAGTCGGCCGGGCGCTCCTCGATCCAGCGGGCATCGGGCGAGGTGTGGTTGGCCACCCAGTCCAGGATCACGCGCAGCCCGAGTCTGTGGGCTTCGGCCAGGAACCGGTCGAAATCCTCCAGCGTGCCGAATTCGGGGTTGACGGCTTCGTAGTCGGAGATGGCGTAGTACGAGCCGAGGGTTCCCTTGCGCTCCTTGACGCCGATGGGGTAGACGGGCATCAGCCAGACGACGTCCACGCCCATCTCTTGGAGCCGGGGCAGGTGGCGTGCGGCCTCCGCCAGCGTCCCTTCGGGGGTGTACTGGCGCACGTTCATTTCGTAGACGACCGAGTTGTAACTCCAGTCGGGGTGGGCGGCCGGTTGCTGCGGCCGTGTGCCGCAGGCAACCAGTACCATTGCGAGAAGTAATGCGGGCAACCGTTTCATGGCGAGTTGTTTAGAGCGCGAACACTACCGACGACCAGGCACCCATGAGCAGTTTCGACGAAGCGTCGCCGCGCTGAAGTTTCACTTCACCTGAGACGCCTACGGCCTTGTCCGGTTGGTCGGTAAGGGTCAGTATCTGTGTCTCCTGGCCGAAGTTGTGCACGACGAGCATCCGTTCGCCGTCCAGTTCGCGGTACCAGGCCGCGATGGATTGCTGCGAGGTGTTGCCGTCGTTGTAGACCGGGTGTTTGACCATCTTGCCCTGCGCCAGCACGGGATAGGTGTTGCGCAGCCGGGCGAACGTGCGGTAGAGGTTGAGCAGCGAACCGTCGTCGTCGGCCTGCGCCTCGACCGAGATTGCTGCGGTCAGCATCTGCATGTCGATCTTGCCCGAGAGGCTTCCCGAAGCCAGTTCGTTGCCCGCCTTGTCCCACAGGATCGGGGTGCGGACATATTCGTCGCCGTTGGATTTGGTGCCCCAGTACCCGAGCTCTTCGCCCTGGTAAATGTAGGGTGCGCCCTGCGCCGTGAGCAGCACGGCGGCCGCCACCTTCATCTTTTCGGCGGACTGTCCCAGGTCGGAGCCCGTGCGATCCTCGTCGTGGTTCGAAAGTTTCGTGGCTTCGATATAATCGCTGCGGTACTGTGCGTAGAGGGGCTGCACGTCGAGGATGTCCTTGACGAAATAGCATCCGATGCCGTTTTGCAGCGCCCATTTGAGCTTGTACCAGAACGTGAATTCGAACAGTGCCGGCAGCCCCCGGTAATAGGGTGCCGCCTTGTCCGCTTCGTCGAGCATCTCGCCCACCATGTAGAAATCGCCCTCTCCGCCGGCGGCCTTGTAGCTCTCGTTCATGCGGTCGTAGAATTTCTTGAGGAACGTGGGGTTCTCGTCGTTGTAGGCGTTGTGGTAGATGTGCTTCACGGCATCGAGGCGGAACCCGTCCACGCCCATGCGTACCCACTTGTCGGCCGCTTCGGTGACGGCCTTGAACGCCCCGGACTGCTCGGCCTCGGCGGCCTTGCCGTAGTTGAGGTCGGCGAATGCCGCCGTCCAGAAGTGCGAATGGTACATCGTCGGCAGCGAGAACTGCACGTTGGCCGGGTCGGCCGAGCGGTTCGACATCAGGGTGAAGGGCTCCCCGAACCGGATGATCGTCCGGTTGTCGGGGGCGCCGTATTTGGTGCCTGCGGCCCACGACGTGGTCGAGGTGCGGACGAGGAATCCCCAGTCGGAATCGAAGTCGAGCGTCAGTTCGTAACTGTTGCCGCCCCTGGCGTAGAAGCGTTTGCTCGTGCCGTTGCCGAAATAGAGGTATTTGTCGTCCGCGCCGCCCTGCGTATTGTCCGCATCCGCGGCATCGGTCGTTTCGGTAACGGTCACCGTCGGGCTGTCGGCATTTGTCCAGTCGAGCACGAACTTGAAGCGCCCGGCGGCACCCGCCCCCGTGTCGGTCGAGAACCATTGTCCGGCATCGTAGCCTGCGGCGCCTTCCGTGGCGATCTGGTCGATCCGCCCGGCCGCGATGTCGGCCTGCGGGTCTTCGGAGAAGATATAGCGGTCACGGTAAGGGCTCCCTTCGGACGCGGCGGCCGATTTGAACCACGGGTGGTCTTTGCCCGTATGGTTGAGCACGTAATCCAGGTAGACCCGGATGCCGCGGGCATGGGCCGCGTCGATGAATGCCCTCAGGTCGGCGTCCGACCCGAAGGCGGGGTTGACCGCCTCGTAGTCGAGCACGTCGTAACCGTGGTACGAAGCCGCCGGATGGATCGGTGAGAGCCACACGGCCGAGGCGCCGAGTGCGTCGATGTAGTCGAGCCGCCGGGTCAGCCCCGGCAGGTCGCCCACCTTGTCGCCGTTGCCGTCGGCGAAGCTGTATACCAGCAGCTGGTAGCTTATGTCGGCGCGTTTGCGGTTGTCCCACGCATCGGGCTGGGCGACGACCTGCTCGCCCTCGAAATCCTGGGAGGCATCGCCGCTCTGTGTCACGGTGACGACGACCGGATCGCAGCCCGGGGCGGTGAAGGTAAGCGTCGCGGAGCGTTTCGACGACTCGTTTGCGGTCGCCGTGACCGCGAACGACGTGGAGGTTTTGCCCGATGTGAGGGCCGGTGTGCACCATGCGGTATTGTCGCTCTGCGTCAGCGACCACGCGCCCGCATCGGTGCGCAGGTCGAGCAGCCGGCTGCCGCCTGCGGCTTCGAATTCTATCTCCGTGGGGGTCACGGAGAGCATACTGCCGCCGGTATCGCCGGTCTTGTCGTCGCTGCACGACACGGATACGGAAAGTACGAGTGCCAGCAGCAGGAAAAGAAATTTTTTCATAGCGGAATCTCGGTTAAAGTTCGTTTCGGGGCCTGCTGTCCGGTCAGGGGCGGCAGGCCAGAAACGGGACGGCAATCTCTGTGTGCCGTCCCGTGAAAGGGTGGCCGTTATTCGGCCTCTGCCGGGGTCTTGCCCTCGGACATGATGTATATCTGCGAATTCGCGAGGTCGAAATAGATGTCGTAGGTGCCGTCGAGCTGGACTTTCATGTTCTGCGAACCGCCGCTGGTGATGATGTCGACGGCCTTGTTGATGTCGACCGCACCGCCCGACGCCGTGCCGTAGTTCTTGGAGTCGTCCCAGGCGTTATTGAAGCGGATCTTGAATTCGCTGGCGGTGGTCAGGACTACGCCTTTGCGAACGAGGTAGGCGCCCTCCTCGCTCATGGAGAAATCGCCCAGGTCACCCCATCCGGTGATGTTGCCGACCAGTCCCCATGTGTCGGCGACCAGCTCGGGCTTGGCGCCTGCGGCCATCACGTAGGCGCGTCCCGCCTCGGGCAGCAGCCAGTAGTCGTACGTGCCGGCTTCGGCGATCACGGCATTGACCTTGTCGGCGGAAACCTTGAAGGCCGAGCCGATCGTGCAGGTGTAGGGGCTGCTGCCGGCGAATGCGGCGTCGGCCCCGATCCACTGCGACTCGTCGCCGCTCTTGAAGAGGAATTCCGAGTTGGCGGCTACCTCGACCCCTGCGGCCTTGTAGGCCACGATGTTCGAGCTGGCGCTCTCCATGGCCGTCGGGCCCCAGTCGGGGGTTGCGACGGTCTGGCCGTGGATGTACCAGTCGGCCTTTTCCGGCCCCGGGTCGGGTTCTTCGCCGCCGCCCGTGCCGTAGTCGCCGGCATTGAGTTCGTAGGTGATCTCCGCAGAGTTGTTCAGGGTTGCGTATACGCGGTAGTTGCCCGCCGTGGCCTTGATGTTGTCGCCGTTCTGCGAAAGGCGTCCGTCCGCCCCGCCGAAGTTTATCGCCCAGTCGTTGTCCGCACGGAATTTGAATTCCCCGGCGGTCAGTGTGACGTCGACCCAGAAACGCTGTTTTTGGGTGTCGAAATTCATCTCCGTGTCGGTGTCCCAGCCGCCCGGAGTGGCATCGCCGATAATACCCATCGAGTTGAACGACAGCTTATTGCTTAACGTTAATGTCGAACGGTCGAATACGAAGCGGTAGAAGCGCTTGGAATAGACCATGATGTTTCCGGAACCGCCGCTGGAGATCAGCGTGATCGACGGGGCTTCCGTTTCCGGAGCCGCAGCATCACCGTCGGGACCCCAGTTGCAGGCATCGTTCCAACCGGCCTCGCCGCTCAGCTTGAAGCCGTTGGCGGCCTTTTCGCCGAAGTCTACGATGGCTTCGTAGGTGACCTCGTCACCGGAGAAACAGAACAGGCCCTGGGCGTTGTCGAAGTTCCAGCCGCAGTAGTCGCCGATTACCCAGATCCGGGGGTAGGTGCGCTCGGCCGTGGTTACGGTCATACGGACGGTGACAGGGGCGGAGTAGAATTTTTTGAAGTCGGTGCCGATCGTGGCGCTGATGTAGAAATCCACGTCCGTAGGTTCGCCCGAGGGAACCCCCAGGCCGCCGTCTTCGACGGAAAGCGCAAGGATGTTGTTGAGGCTTTCATAGGTTTGCTCGGACGAGGTGCCGTCCATTCCCGAGAAGAGTACCAGCTTCGCACCGTCGTTGTACGAGGCCTCGATCGAGTAGTTGATCTGGGTGCGGACGCCGAAGTCGGCGGCGTCCCAGGTGAAGGTCTGCGTCGAGCCCATGTTGTCGGGTGTGATGACGATCTCACCGGGCAGCGCATGCAGCACGGGCGCCACGACCTTGTCGGGGTCGTAGGCCTTTACCTCGTCGAGCTTTTGGCAGGCGGAGAGGAGCCCCGTCGCAGCCGCCAGCATCATCGCATATCGTGTAATTTTCATAGTCGTACGATTTTTAGGGTTGGTTATTTATCGGTTGCGTTTCCGTAGCCGGGATTCTGGTGCAGTTCGGGGTTGGAAGCAAGCTCCGACGAAGGGATGGCAAAGATTTTCATGTAATCGTCGAACCCCTGTCCGGTGAAGGTGCCGCCCTTGTATGTCCAGAGGAACGACGGGGTGGTGAACTTGCCGTAGCGGATCAGGTCGGTGCGGCGGTGCCCCTCCCACATCAGCTCGCGGGCACGTTCCTCGAGCAGGAAGTCGGCCGTGACCGACGAGGGGGCCGATACCCCGGCACGGTTGCTCAGCTCCTGGAGTTTCGGCAGCGCGGTGTTGGCCTGTCCCAGGTTCATGCAGGCCTCGGCGTAGATCAGGTAGATCTCGCCCAGGCGGATCATCGGGAAGTCGATGTCGCTGTACGCCTTCGAGGCGGCCGTGGCAAGGAATTCGTCGTTGGTCATGTTGTGGGGGATGTTGTTGAACTTGAGGCAAGTCCACCCGTTGAGGAAGACATAGAGCGCATCGTTCATCGACTCCTGGCGGCCTTTAATGTAGAACATTCCGCCGCGTTTGTCACTGATCGTATATTCGCCCGTGGTGTAGTCCGCGCTGCGGACATTGAAATATTTCTGCACGTATTCGTAGGGTGTGCGGATGCCGGCCCAGCCGTTGTTCACGCCGTTGATCTTCTGTTCGGCCGTCACGTCGGTGGCGGCGATGGCTGCCAGCGTCAGGTACGACGTGCCGCCGTAGGACTGCGTCTGCTCGGCGTCGTATGCCACGCCGAAGATGATCTCCTTCAGGGCGTCGGCGTTCTCGCCGTTGTCGCCGCGGAAGAGGTCGGAATACTCCGGACAGAGCGAGTAGCCCATGCCGAAGATCGCTTCGCAGGCGGATTTGGCCTCCGTCCACATCGGGGTGCCGGTGTAAACCTCGGCATTGAGGTACATGCGGGCCAGCAGGCCGTTGACCGCACCCTTGTCGGCACGCGGGTAGTTTGAGCGTGCGGCGGGCATCGCGCTTTCGTCCGAAGCCAGGTCGGTCAGCTCCGAGATGCAGTAGTCGAAGACATCCTTGCGCGAGGCCTGTTTGGGGTTCACACCGCCGCCGAAGGGCGAGGTCTCGGTCGTGAACGGCACGTCGCCGAACACGTCGAGGGCGATCCAGTAGAAATAGGCGCGCAGGAAACGGGCCTCGGCGCGGAAGCTCTGGATCCTGGCGGCCAGTTCGCTGCTCACGCCGCGGTCGGAGAGTTTGTCCGAGGCGGTCTGGCGCAGGTACTCGCTCACGTAGGCGATGCCCTGCAACGTACGTACGTAGACGGCGTAGGTCGCGTCGTTGTCGGCGTCGGACCACGTGTCGGTATTCATGGCGCGAACCCAGGCGTCGTTCTTCCAGGCGCATTTGCAGGCGTCGGCCGTAACCTCCTGGATCGTCCAGAATGCGCGGATGAGCTCCGAGGCGCCGCCGTCGCTGACCTGCAGGTCGGTGGTGTCGTTCGAGACGAAATTGAAATAGAGTTTGGTGAGCCCGGCCAGGTAGCCGTTCTCGTCTTTCCCGTAGACGGTCTCCGAGGTCGAGTCGGACGGGTTGAGGGGCAGGGTGTCGAGATCCCCGATGCACGAAGTGAGCAGCATCGTTGCGCCTGCCGCCGCCAAGGCGAAATGTTTTATGTCGATTTTCATGGTTCGTTCGTTTTTAGAAGTTTACATTCAGACGCAGCGAATAGGTGCGCGGGCGCGGCCAGATCGAGCCGTCGATGCCGTTGACGCCCGGTATTTCGGGGTCTACGCCGCTGTAATCGGTGATGACGAATACGTTCTGCACGCCGAAGGCGACGCGCATCGAGCCCTTCCAGTTGCCAATCTTGTTGAACGTGTACCCGAGGTTGATGTCGTCCATGCGGAAGAACGAAGCGTTTTCGAGGAACATGTCCGAATACCACTGCTCGCCGCTGTTGGCCTTCGTAAAGCCGGTCTTCTTGACCAGCCGTGCGAAGTTGGGCAGGTTGCCGGCGTTGATGTCGATGTTGGACGTCGAGTTGGCCGAGGCGAAGTCGTTGAAGACCCAGTTGCCCGCCGAACCGTGGCCGTTGAAGCCGAAGTCCCAGTTCTTGTAGCTCAGCTTGAGGCTGATGCCGTAGAAGAAGTCGGGGTTGGGGCTCTTGTCGGTCATGTAACGGTCGCCCTGGTCGATCTGGCCGTTCTTGTTGCGATCCACCAATGCGTTCTGGATCGGCTTGCCGTCCTGGTCGTAAACCTGCTGGAAGCAGTAGTAGGTGTAGGGTGCATAACCCACCATGTGGCGCTGGAGCAGGTTGCCCGTACCCTTGGTGATGCTGCTCACCTGGATGGCGTAGTCGGGGTCGTCGGTGTTGTTGAGCTTGGTGAACTCGGTGTGCTGGAACGTGCCGTTGAAGCCGACCGTGAGGTTCCAGTCCTTGGTCTGCACGGGGATGAAATTCAGGTTGAATTCCACGCCCTTGTTCTCCATCGAGCCAATGTTGGTGAGCACCGTGTTGCCGAAGTTCGAGCCCATGGGGGTGATGACGCTGTTCAGAAGGTCGTCCGTCTGGCGCAGGTACCAGTCGACGCTACCGTTGATGCGGCCGCCGAGGAACCCGAAGTCGAGTCCGACGTTGTAGGTCGTCGTGGTCTCCCATTTGATGTTGGGGTCGTAGGCGCCCGGCGTGAGGTAGAACATGTGGCCGGCGCTGCCCATGTAGTAGGTCTTGTAGACGTCGGTCGACATGTAGTAACGCGCCAGGTAGGGATAATTGGAGCCGATCTCCTGCTGCCCGGTCTGCCCCACGCTGACGCGCAGCTTGAGGGCCGAGACGGCACGCGAATCCTTCAGGAAATTCTCCTCGGCGATGTTCCACGCAAAGGCGCCCGAAGGGAAGAGGCCCCAGCGGGTATCCTTCGAGAAACGCGATGAGGCGTCGTCACGCAGTGTGAAGGAGAAGAGGTATTTCGAGGCGATCGAATAGTTCAGGCGTCCGTAGAACGAGAGCAGATAATTCTCCTGGCGGTTGAACGGGTAGCGCGAATCCTCGCCCTTCTGCTCGTGCGTCTCGTTGAAATAGGATACCGAGTGGTCGGAGCTGTAGAAATGCTGCCACGAATAACCGGCCATCACGTCGAGGTGGTGGATGCCCCACTCCTTGTTGAAGTTGGCGTAGAATTCGAGCAGCTGGTTGCGGCGGAAGTTCGTCGTCCACGAATACTGTCCCCAGCCGCGGGCCTCGGTGTCGGTGTATGCCTGGAACGAGCCGGGGTTCACGCCGTCGTAGGTCTTGGCGCTCGATACGTCGAGGCCGAGGTTGAGGTTGAAGCGCAGCGCCTCGAAGCCGTGAACCTTATAGTCGATCTGGGCGTTGCCGATGAAACGCTTGGCACGCGCCGTATTGTCGCGGTCGTAGAGCTGCGAGAGCGGGCCTGCGCCCAGCAGGGTGTTGGGCGTGAAGTCCTCGCCGCGGCCCGATCCGTAGTTCCAGTATCCGTTGGTGGTCGTGTAGTCGATCGAACCGTCGTCGTTGCGGAAATAGGGGTCGATCGTGGGGTTGAAGAAGGCCGCCGAACCCACCACGCCGCCCGAGGCGTAGCGCTGCGACGTGATGACGCCCTTGGCGTTGAGGTTGACCGTGAGGTGCTTGTCGAAGAAGTTGGGCGAGAGGCTCAGGTCGAGCGTCCCGCGTTCGTATTTCGACGTTTCGAGCGTACCCTGCTGGTTGGTGTAGCCCACCGATGCGCGGTAGGGCATCCTATCGTTGATGTTGCCGATCAGGCTGACGTTGTGGTCATGCGAAATGGCGGTGCGGAAGACCAAGTCCTGCCAGTTGGTGTTCTTGTCGCCGAGCATCGACTGCACCTTGTCGCCCGTGGTCGTACCTGCGGGATACACCTGGTCGATGTAGGTGCGGAACTCGCCGGGGGACATCACGGGCAGCTCGTCGGAGTTGGTCTGGACGCTCACGCTGCCGCTGTACGATACGCGGGGCGTGTTGCCGCGCCCCTTCTTGGTGGTGACGAGGATGACGCCGTTCGAGGCGCGCGAACCGTAGATGGCCGCCGCCGAAGCGTCCTTGAGCACGGTGAAGGATTCGATGTCGTTGGGGTTGATCGTCTCCAGCGGGTTGGCCATACCCTTGCCGCCGTCGACTGCGATGGGCACCCCGTCGATCACGATCAGCGGGTCGTTCGAGGCGTTGAGCGAAGCCGCACCGCGCACGCGGATGGTGGCGCTCGATCCGGGGCCTCCGTCGCCGGGGATGATATGCACGCCCGGAACCTTACCCTTGAGCATGTCCTGTGTGGAGACCACGGCGCCGCGGTTGAACTCTTCGGCCTTGATTGCCACGACCGAACCGGTCATGTCGTTCTTCTTGACCGAACCGTAGCCGATCACCACCACGTCGTCGATGCCCATGGCATCCTCTTCGAGCGTGAGGTGTGCCAGCAGCGACGAACTGGCCACCAGGCTGACGGTCTTGTAACCGACATAGCTGACCTCGATGACCGACTCGGGGCCGGCGGCGCGGATGGCATAGTCGCCGTCGATGCCCGTCGAGACACCGTTGGTCGTGCCCTTTTCGACGACGGTAGCGCCCAGGATCGGCATTCCGGACTTGTCGACAACTACGCCTTTAACCTCATAACCAGCGTTTTGCGCCAGCGTGAGGGGGGGGTAAATTGACATATGAGCAAGATACCCGCACACATAGTTAAAAATCGTTTCATAAGAATTTTGGTTAGTTTATAAGTTGATTTTATGGATTGTAGGTCATTGGGCCTTGTGTTCTTTGACCAGGAAGACCGACACGGCGGCCAGCAGCATGAATACCCCGGCGAGCGCCAGCATGTCGGCCGCATCGGAGGCGAAGCAGTACTTGACGATGGCACCGCCGGTCAGTCCGATGACGATCTGGGGGACGGTGATCGTGAAATTGAAGATACCCATGTATACGCCCATGCGGCGTGGCTCGACCGCGCGCGACAGGATGGCGTAGGGCATGGCGAGGATGCCCGCCCAGGCGATGCCGATCCCCACCATCGGGAGCATCAGCGCGTACTGGTCGTGCAGCAGGCACAACCCCGCTAAGCCCAGCGCCCCGGCGAGCAGGCAGGCAGCGTAGACGGGTTTGTTGCCGTAGCGCGCGGCGACGCGCCCGAGGAACAGGGCGGCGATGCAGGCGGGGATGGGGTAGGTGCCGTTGAGCACGCCGACCCATGTCTGCGTGGCGCCGGCCGAGAGCACTTCGCCCGTGGCATGGTCGGTGACTACACCCGTGATGGCGGGTTTGAGGTAAGTCCACATCAGGAAGAGCGCCGCCCACGAGAAGAACTGCGTGACGCCCAGCCGCACCATCACGCCGGGGACGTTGCGCATGAGGCCGACGAAGCTCATCGGTTTGGCGTCCTCCTCGGAGAGGTTGTTGTAGCGGGCGAACTCCCCGGGCGGATATTCCCGTGTCTTGAACGAGGTGACGAGCACCGTGAGCAGCAGGATCGCGCCCCCGGCATAGTAGGAGTAGGCGATGTGCGGCGAAACATGCCCCGGAGCGGCCTCGTCCGACACGCCGAGCCATGTCATGACGAGCGGCAGGATAGCGCCGACGACCGCACCGAGGTTTATCAGGAAGGTTTGTACCACGTAGCCCTGTGTCTTCTGCGAATCGTCGAGCATGTCGGCCACCAGCGCCCGGAAGGGCTGCATCGTGACGTTGAACGACAAATCCATGAACAGCAGGATGAAAGCCCCCATGGCGAGCGGGGCGAAGGCGAGCAGTTTGGGGCAGTTGGGCATGAGCACCAGCGCCAGCGCCGAGATCAGCGACCCGCCCAGGATGTAGGGGATGCGGCGGCCCCAGCGCGTCCAGGTGCCGTCGGAAAAAAGCCCCACGATGGGCTGGACGATCATGCCGGCCAGCGGTGCCGCCAGCCAGAAGTAGCTCAGGTGGCTGACATCTGCCCCCAGCGATTCGAAGATGCTCGACGTGTTGGAATTCTGGAGCGAATATCCGATCTGCACGCCGAGGAAGCCGAAGCTGAGGTTCCAAATCTGCCAAAATGAGAGTTTAGGCTTGGTCATTTCGGTTTTTCGGTTGGTTTTCAGGTTATACAAATTTTAATAAAAAAATCCGGACGGCGAACCGCAGGGCGACGAACGGAAGGTTCAGCCGGATGAACGGGCGGATTTTTGCGACGAACGGTAGCCCGCGGGGGACGATTTGGAATTTCCGCGGAAAAACACTACCTTTATTCGTAATAAACGAAACCCGTATATACTTTAATACAGCCTCAGTCAGCCTATATGCGATCGCTCAAAGTGTCCGGAATCATCCACCTGTTCGCCGTGCTCCATGCCGTGGTCGCCCTTTCGTGCCATCTGGCGGGGATCAACGACGAGTTGGTGCTGACGCTGCTGACGATCGTGCTGATCGTGCTGATCTGCCTCAAACGGGGACTGAACGTGGAGTTCACCGCTGCCAGCGTGATCGTCGTCAACGTGATCGGCTACCTGCTGGGTACGGGCGGTGCGCAGTTGATCGAGCTGTTATTGCACGCCTCGCCCGTGGTGCATGCCGTCTCGACCTTCATAACCACCGAGATTCTGGGCTGGAGCATCGTGTGGTTCACCAAGTTGTTCCGCCGCGGCGACGACACGGCGAGCCGCTCCTCGGCCTGGACGCCCCGCATCGGGTTGCTGCTGCTGGCCGTGGGGGGGGATTTTCGTGCTGAGGCTGGCCTATGTCGAGCTTTTCGCCTCGCCCTCCTTTTCCACAGACCGCCTCTACCACATGGCCGACTTGCTGGCTTCCAATTCCGCGGCACTGATTATCCTGCTGTGCGTCAATATCATCTATGTCCGGCATACGCGCAGGCGTGAAACCCGGCACGGTCTGATCGCCGAAATCGCGGCGTTCCTCCTGTTCGTGCTGTTCACGTCGGCCTGCGTGGCGCTCATTACGGGGTTGCACCTGCCGTTCGCCTTCGACCGCTCGTTCTCCGCACGGGAGTTCCTGCAACTGTGGATCGTCACCCTGCTGGTCGAGGTGACCCTCTATTCGGTCGTATTTATGGTCGATTACGCCCTAGTCGCGCGTGCCGTGCTGCGTGCCGAGCGCGGCAAGGCGCACCAGGCGCAGTTCCGTTACATGAAACTCAAACAGCAGGTCAACCCCCATTTCCTGTTCAACTCGCTCAATATCCTCGACTGCCTGGTCTGCGAGCAGCGCACGGAGCAGGCCAGCGCCTACATCCATAAACTGGCGGGCATTTACCGTTACATGCTCCAGAACGAGGAGGAGACGCTCGTGCGCCTGCGCGAGGAGATGGCTTTCGTGGGGATGTACGTCGACTTGTTGCAGGTGCGTTTCCCCGAGGGGTTTCGCGTGGAGACCGACATTCCGGACGAGGCCATGAACCGCCATGTCCTGCCCTGCTCGGTGCAGTTGCTGATCGAAAACGCCATCAAGCATAACTCGGTGGGGGCCGACCGGCCGCTGGTGATCCGCATCGTCGCCGTGGCCGAGGCCGTGACGGTGTCGAACAACCTTCAGCTGAAGGTATCCGGCACTACCTCGACCCGTGTGGGGCTGAACTACATCCGCCAGCAATACCTCGACCTGTCGGGCATCCCGATCGGGATACGCCGTACCGATACCGAATATTGTGTCACCTTACCGTTGCTGTAATATGAACGTACTGATCGTAGAAGACGAAATGATGGCCCAGGCAAACCTGGCGCGAGCGCTGACCCAGCATTTTTCCGACGTACGGATCGTCGGGACGACCGGCTCGGTCAGGGAAACGGTGCTCTGGCTGCGCACGCCGGGGAACAGTGCCGATGTGATTTTCATGGACGTGGAACTCTCCGACGGGGATTGCTTCGAGATATTCCGCCAGGCGGACGTAACGGCGCGGGTCATCATGACCACCGCATATGACAATTACGCCGTGCGGGCGTTCGAGGTCAACAGCATCGACTACCTGCTCAAACCGATCGACCTCGCGGCGCTGCGGCGTGCCGTGGAACGTTGCCGTGTGCGGAGCGGGGGCATCGACCCCGACGTATTGCTGAACGCAATCCGCAGCCCGCGCGAATACAAACAGCGCTATGTCGTGCGTTTCAACGACCGGATCGTCCCGGTGCAGACCACCGACATCGCCTATTTCTACTCGGAAGAGAAAAACACCTACCTTGTCACGAGCGATAACAACCGCTATGTTGTGGATCAGTCGCTCGACGTCCTTTCGGACGAACTGGATCCCGGGCGGTTTTTCCGCATATCGCGCAGCTGCATCATCGCCATGCCGGCGATCGTCAGCATCGTGAAATACCTGGGCAACCGGCTGAAGATCACGGCACGTCCGCGTCCTGAGTTCGAGATGGTGGTGAGCCGGTCGCGGGTCGACGACTTCCTGAAGCTGTCTCTTATACACATCTGACGCTGCC
>ENA-OYZX01000988-OYZX01000988.1-human-gut-metagenome-genome-assembly--contig:-NODE-988-length-13530-cov-5.848683_pt1 | contig 13530 bp, 6 predicted proteins | sample MGYA00243296_ERZ653489 | MGnify/ENA primary metagenome ERZ653489 (study PRJEB26926, sample SAMN06165098) | human gut metagenome | biome: ENVO:00009003; feature: ENVO:2100002; material: ENVO:00002003... | reverse complement strand
CGAGATCTGCGCATGTCTCGTGGGCTCGGAGATGTGTATAAGAGACAGGGGCTACCGTATCGGTAAAAGGAGCAACTACAGGTACAATCACCGATATCAATGGTCAGTATTCCATCAAAGTGCCTTATGGAAGCACTCTTCGCTATTCATACGTGGGCTACCGTGAAGAAAGTGTCGTGGCGAAAGAAACGACAGTAAATGTGGTGATGAAAGAGGATGCTGTCAGCCTGGAAGATGTAGTCGTTGTAGGTTATGGTGTGCAAAAGAAGGTAAATGTAACAGGTGCCGTATCTATGGTCAAAGCGGAGGCTATCGAGAATAGACCTATTACTAACGTAACTACGGGCTTGCAAGGATTGCTTCCCGGAGTTAGTATCGTTGCCTCTTCGGGACAGCCGGGTGCTGTGCCCAATATCAACATTCGTGGTACAGGAACCATCAATAGTAGTACAGCGCCTTTAATTTTGATTGATGGGGTAGCCGGAGGAGACATCAACTTATTGAATCCTTCGGATATCGAAAGCGTATCAGTGTTGAAAGATGCCGCGTCATCTGCTATTTATGGAGCGCGTGCCGCCAACGGTGTTATTCTTGTAACGACTAAAAAAGGAGAAAAGAAAGAACGGGTAGAATTCCAATATAACGGATATGCCGGCTTCCAGACTCCTACAGCATTGCCCGAGCTTGTCAACGGAAGGGAATATATGGAACTTTCCAATGAAGCTATGAGTGCTGCCGGATTTTCCAAGCCCTATACACAGGAGGCTTTCGATAAATATGATTCGGGACTGTATCCTAACGAATATTCCAATACTGACTGGGTTGATGAAATATACAAAAGCCGGGCTTTTCAGACGGGACATAATGTGAGTGCACGGGGTGGAAGCGAGAAAACCGGATTTTTCATGTCGTATGGTTACTTGGATCAGGATGGACTGGTTGTAGGTGACGGATACAGTTCAAAAAGACATAATGCGCGTATCAGTGTAAACACGGAGGTGCATGATCGTCTGAAACTGACCGGGCAGATGAGTTATGTCGATTTCTATAAGAAGGACTTAGGCTATAGCGGCACATCAGGAGTGTTCCGCCTGTCACAGCGTATGTCTCCGTTACTACCCGTCAAGTGGCAGGTTCCTGATGAGAATGGCCGGATGGTAGATAGTGAGAACTGGTCGTACGGTTCGGTACGTAATCCCTTGCAGGTAGCCTATGAGTCGGGAACGGAAGAACGGAAAACCCGGGTACTCAATGGAATATTCAATGCAGATCTTAAAATTATAGACGGACTGAACGCAGGTATGCAGTATTCTGCTAATATATATACCCGTCAGGTGGATGAGTTTAATCCGAAGATGTTGTCTTATTATTCGGACGGTAGTCCGTTGAAAGCAAATGAAGATGCCAAGGACTATATCTCACAAAGCCATCTCGATGTTATGACCCAGACGTTGCAGTTCACCTTGAACTTTAATAAAACAATGGGGCGCCATGAGTTGGGAACATTGTTGGGATTTTCGCAAGAATGGGAAAGCAGAAGCACGCTGGGTGCTACGCGTGATAATGTGATGGTTGAGGATATTCACGTTATTAGTGCCGGTATGATTAATTTTATGAATAGCGGAACAAAAGACGAGTGGGCTTTGCGTTCTTACTTTGGTCGTGTCAACTATGCTTTTGACGGCAAATACCTGTTTGAAGCCAATCTGCGTGCCGATGGAACTTCAAGGTTTGCCAAAGGCAATCGTTGGGGATATTTTCCGTCATTCTCGGCAGGATGGAACTTTTCACGTGAAAAATTCATGGAGTTCGCTACTCCGGTATTGAGCTCGGGTAAGCTGCGTGCTTCCTGGGGTGAGTTGGGAAATCAAAACATTCCCGGTAATTACTATCCTTATTTGTCGCCTATCATAACCGAAGAGTCCTATCCTATCGGAGCTTCTAATACACCTGTTATGGGGCTTTGGCAAAACAAGATCGGTAATCCCGACATTAAGTGGGAAACCATCCGCATGCTTAATTTCGGAATGGATCTTAGTTTTTTGAACAATAGACTGAATGTGGACTTCGATTGGTATAAGAAAGAAAATATCGATGCATTGGTTCGTCCCGATGTCCCGGCTATTGTCGGGGTTCCTAGTAGTAATGTAGGTTATGTCAACCTTGGTAAGATTGATGTCAAAGGATGGGAACTTAATCTGTCATGGCGTGATAAGATCGGAAATGTAAATTACAATCTCGGGTTCAATCTGTCGGACGCCCGTAATAAAATTACCGATTTGGGTGGGACTCCGGAGTCTCTGACCAGTACGGCTTCCGGTTCGTATCGTCGGGTAGGTGATCCGATAGGTGCTTTCTATGGTTATCTGACCGATGGGCTGGCACAAGTGTATGACTTCGAATCAGTGAATACAACTACAGGTAAGTACCAGAAACCGAAGTTTCCTCTTGTTGCATCACAAAACGGCATTGTACAGCCCGGAGACATTAAGTACCGGGACATCAGTGGTCCTGACGGTGCTCCCGACGGGGTAGTTGATGACTACGATAAAGTGGTGTTCGGTGATAGAGATCCTCATTATACTTATGCAATCAAAGGTGGTTTGGAATGGAAAGGCATCGACTTCAGTTTCTATTTGCAAGGAGTAGGCAAAGTTGCCGGTTACCTTGAGGATGAGGCTCGGCATGCGTTTATCAATGACTACTCGATCCCTAAAAAAGAGCATCTTGACAGATGGACGCCTATGAATCCAAATGCTTCTTATCCCAGACTTTATCAGTCGCAGGAGCACAACAGGCTCTTCAGTGATTACTGGAAAGAGGATGCATCGTACTTGCGCCTGAAGAATATTCAGATAGGTTATCGTTTTCCTGCCCGGATGGTGGCACCTCTTGGCATTAATAGTCTTAGAGTATATGCTTCGGCAGATAACTTGTTTACTAAAACCGATTACTTCGGAGCTTATGACCCTGAAGTGAGGACCACCAGCGGAGATGTCTATCCGCAAGTAAAAACCTATGTTTTTGGATTATCAGTAACATTCTAACCTATTAAATGACCATAAAGATGAAATACTCAAAATACTTTTTAATCATTGCTTTATTGGGTATAGTTACCTCATGTAGCGATTTTCTGGATAGAACGAATCCTAACGAGCCGGACAATGTAACATTCTGGGTAAATGAAGATCAGCTTGAAAATGCCTTGCCTCCCTGTTACGAAGCTTTGCAAAAAGACTATCTCGTGAATTGGACCGAATCAACGGCCGAAACTGTTATGTGGGGGAATATTACCAGTGGACTGAGTAAGGTTTCGGGAGGCAAGCACTCTTATACTGATGGCTTTCCTTTCACTACTTATTGGACAGGAGCGTATAGTTATATTTATCGCTGCAATAATTTCCTGGACAATTATAATAAAGCGCAGGTAGCTCAAAGTAAGAAAGACGTTTATGCCGCAGAAGTAAAAACCATCCGGGCGCTTATGTACTTTTACCTCACGACATTTTGGGGGGATGTTCCCTGGGTAGGAGAAGTCATCCAGCCCGAAGATGCATATATCGAACGTACTCCTAGAGAGAAAGTCATTGATCTGCTCGTCGAGGATTTGAAATGGGCGGCAGAGCGCATGCCTGAAGAAAGATATACAGGAGACAAGCTGGGAAGACTCGACCGCTGGGGCGCTTTGGCTATATTGGCACGTATTGCCTTGCAAAACGAAAGGTGGGAACTGGCTGCAAAAACGAGTGAATATATCATCGAAAACAGTCCCTATGGCCTGTATGAATATGAAAAACTGTTCCATCACGAAGGGGATGTCGAGAATGATCCGAAAAATATCGAAGCCATCGTATATAGCCTTTTTGTACCCGAAATCCGTACGCAAAGTCTGCCCAATGAAACTTGCTGTCCGACAGACTACATACGTCTCAATCCGACGAAGTCGTTAGTGGATGCTTATCTGTGTACAGACGGTAAGCCGGCAAAAACCGGACTGGAATATTATAAAAAGACCGGTGTGCAGACCTCATCGTTATACAAGTCGCCTGAAGAGCATTATGTGGATTACTTCCGGAACAGAGATCCTAGAATGAAGATGACTTTATATGCTCCGGGTGACAAATGGCCGGGAGGAGATGACGGTGACCCTGATGCGGATAAGGCCAACGAGACATTTAATTTGCCTCGTTTTGCTTCATTGCAAAATAATAACCGTGTGGGGGCAAATAGCCGTACAGGCTTCTATCTGAAAAAGTATAACGATATTGATTTGGCCGGTTCGAGTGTAGACGGACATGGGAATCTTAATGTCATCCGTTTTGCCGAAATCTTGCTGATTTGGGCCGAAGCCACTTTCGAACTGCAAGGCAAGAATCTGACACAAGCACAGATTGACTACTCCATTAACAGGCTTAGAGATCGTGTGAATATGCATCGTATGAACCTCGACGAACTTAGCGCATGGGGGATGGATCTCGAAACCGAATTGAGAAGAGAACGTCGCATTGAGTTGGCAGGTGAAGGAACAAGATACGCCGATGTGATGCGCTGGCGTGAAGGCGAACTTCGCTTTGGACGTGCCATCACCGGTCCCAGCCTGAAAGTTTGTATGAATGATTTGGGCGCCAACCCATATCCCGATACCGGAGTAGATGAGTTTGGCGATGTTATCTACGAAAAGTCTACCGCGGAAGGCGGAGCACGCTACTTCGACGCAACGAAACATTATTTGTGGCCCGTGCCTAATCCCGAGCGTCAGAAGAACCCTCTGTTAGGACAAAATCCGGGCTGGGAAAAGTAATCATTAAAAAATAGAAATCATGTATTCAATGAAGAAATATTTATTATTGTTTTTATGCCTGACTTTGGGCGTTGCCTATGCGCAAGATACTCTACGGGTGCGGGTAATGACCTATAATTTGAGATTTGGCGAACTGGCATCTTTAGAGGAACTTGCTCATCACATCAAATCCTTCAAGCCTGATTTTGTGGCACTTCAGGAAGTGGATAGCAAAACAGACCGTAAGCGTACCCCGCATCAGAAGGGAAAGGATTTTATATCCGAACTTGCCTATCATACAGGGATGTTTGGGCTTTACGGAAAGACGATTGATTATTCTACCGGTTATTATGGCATTGGGATGTTAAGTAAATATCCATATATTTCTGTACAAAAGATAATGCTGCCCCATCCGGTCAAAGAGCATGAGAGGCGGGCCATGCTGGAGGGATTATTCGAAATGGGGAATGATACCATTGTTTTTACCTCTACGCATCTGGACGTCAACTCTCAAGAAACAAGGGCGGAGCAAATAAAATTTATTACCGGGCATTTCAAAAATTATAAATATCCTATAATTTTGGGAGGTGATTTCAACGCGCGTCATTACTCGGAGGCAATACGTGGTATGGATAGTTGGTTTGCTGCGAGTAACGATGATTTCGGGATGCCGGCATGGAAACCTGTGATTAAGATTGATTACTTGTTTGCATACCCGCAAAAAGGATGGCGTGTGATTAGTACGCAAACTGTTCAGTCGCTTTTGTCAGACCATTTACCGATTATTACGGAACTGGAATATGTGAAGGAAGCATCGAAGAAAAAATATTGATACTCACTTATAACATTTATGATTTTCTATGATACATACAATAATCAAGTATTTACTGATTTCAACAACGCTTTTTTTCTGCTCATGCCACAAGCCTAAGACGGATATTATCACCCCCGCCAAACAGTTAATAGAACGTCAGATTGGGGAAAGAGCACAGTCTATCCACTTTGAATATATCGAACCATCCGACGGTAAAGATATATTCGAAGTGATAGCAAGCGACGGCCAGCTTACCCTAAGGGGAAGTAGCTCCGTTGCTATCTGTTACGCTTTTCATACGTACATGAAAGAGGCCTGCAAGAGTATGAAAACATGGAGCGGTGAACATATAACGTCGGTGATGCCGTGGCCTGATTATGAATTGTATGAACAGGTGTCCCCTTATGAGTTGCGCTATTTTCTTAATGTTTGTACATTCGGCTACACTACCCCTTACTGGGACTGGGAGCGTTGGGAGAAGGAAATTGACAGGATGGCTCTTTATGGTGTAAATATGCCCTTGGCTACCGTGGCCAGCGAAGCCATTGCGGAACGGGTATGGCTGCGTATGGGATTGGCTAAAGAAGAAATCCGTGAATTTTTCACTGCCCCTGCACACCTTCCCTGGCATCGCATGGGCAATCTGAACAAGTGGGACGGTCCCTTATCTGATGCCTGGCAGCAGAACCAAATCATTTTGCAGCATCAAATCCTGACCCGTATGCGCGAGTTGGGTATGCAGCCCATAGCACCTGCGTTTGCAGGTTTCGTGCCGGAAGCATTCGTACAGAAACATCCCGATACGCAATTCCGACACATGCGGTGGGGTGGTTTTGATGAAGAGTACAACGCCTATGTATTGCCACCGGATTCACCTTTTTTCGAAGAGATAGGCAAACTGTTTGTCGAAGAGTGGGAAAAAGAGTTTGGAGAAAATACGTATTATCTCTCGGATAGTTTTAATGAGATGGAACTGCCTATCGATAAGGAAGATAAAGAAGCGAAATGTAAGTTATTGGCCGAGTATGGAGAAACGATCTATAAATCAATTGCAGCCGGAAACCCGGATGCCGTTTGGGTTACACAGGGATGGACATTCGGATATCAACATTCATTCTGGGATAAAGAATCGCTTAAAGCCCTGTTGAGCAATGTACCTGATGATAAAATGATTATCATTGATTTGGGCAATGATTATCCGAAATGGGTATGGAACACCGAACAAACATGGAAAGTACATGATGGATTTTACGGAAAGAAATGGATATTCAGCTATGTACCCAACTTTGGCGGGAAAAACACCATGACAGGAGACTTGGACATGTATGCAAGCTCCTCGGTCAAAGCGTTACGTGCAGCTAATAAAGGTAACTTGATTGGGTTCGGTTCTGCCCCTGAAGGACTCGAAAACAATGAGGTTGTTTACGAATTGTTGGCCGATATGGGATGGTCATCAGATAGTATCGATCTGGACGATTGGATGAAGATGTACTGTGAGGCCCGTTATGGGGGATATCCCGATGCCATGGAGGAAGCTTGGAAACTCTTTCGGAAGACAGCATATAGTTCTTTGTATTCATACCCCCGTTTTACCTGGCAAACTGTAATTCCCGATCAACGGCGGATCAGTAAAATCGACCTTAGTGATGATTATTTGCAAGCTATACGTTTGTATGCTAGTTGCGCTGACGAACTGAAAAGCTCTGAATTATACAGAAACGACCTCATAGAGTTTGTTTCGTATTATGTAGCGGCTAAAGCTGAGAATTTTTATAAGCAGGCCCTAAAAGATGATTTGGAGAATCGTGTTCTCGCAGCGCAACGTAATCTGCAACAAACTGTTGATTTATTGATGGACGTTGACAGGCTGTTGGCTTCTCATCCTTTATATCGATTAGAAGAATGGGTGGAACTTGCGCGCAATAGCGGAACAACTCTTCAGGAAAAAGATGCTTATGAAGCAAATGCCAAACGCTTGATTACAAGTTGGGGTGGTATCCAGGAGGATTATGCCGCCCGTTTCTGGAGCGGACTGATTAAAGACTACTATATCCCTCGTATACAGCTCTATTTCACAAAAGATCGGGATAAAATCCGGGAATGGGAGGAGCAATGGATTACATCTCCCTGGAGCAACAGTACGACTCCGTTTGATGACCCGGTCAAGGCTGCATTGAATTTAATAGAGAAAACAAATAAGTGATAGCTTTTATGAAAAAGATTGTATTGGCATTCGACTCGTTTAAAGGTTCGGTCGGTTCTTTCGAGATAGCAAAAGCTGCCGAAAAAGCGATTCAGGAGGAATTACCCGACTGTCAGATTATACGTTTCCCCATAGCTGATGGCGGCGAAGGGACTACAGAAGCTCTATGCTCTGCCCTTCATGCTCAAACGGTGTCATGTCGGGTGCATGATCCATTCATGAAGCCAATTGAAGTATCGTATGGCATCGTAAACAATGGTGCGATGGCTATTATCGAAATGGCCTCGGCCTGCGGTCTGCCATTGATTGATTCAAATCGAAGAAATCCCATGAAGACTACGACTTATGGAGTTGGAGAAATGGTTGCTGACGCATTAAAACGCGGGTGTCGGGAATTCATTATCGGGATCGGCGGAAGTGCTACAAATGATGCGGGAATAGGTCTGCTGAAGGCTTTAGGTGCACGTTTTTTAGATAGCGGAAACGGTGAGTTGGAGCCTGTCGGTGAGAATCTGATAAAAGTCCATCAAATAGATATTTCCCAATTGAATCCGGCATTGAAGGAGAGTCACTTTACGATCGCCTGTGATGTTAGTAATCCATTTTTTGGAAAAGAGGGTGCAGCCTATGTATACGCTCCCCAAAAAGGGGCAAATAGTTTGCAAGTGATAGAGTTGGACAATGGGTTGCGGCATTATGCACAGGTGATAAAGGAATATACAAATATGGATATATCGCAGCTTCCAGGTGCCGGAGCCGCTGGAGGAATGGGAGGTGGCCTGCTTCCGTTTTTGAATGCAGAATTGCAATCCGGAATAGAAGTTATATTGAAAACGCTTCGTTTCGAAGAGGTCGTCCGACAGGCAGATCTGATACTGACTGGAGAGGGGAAACTGGATCGCCAGACTGGTATGGGAAAGGCACTGGACGGAATTTTACGTGTCGGTGAGAAATGTCAGGTTCCGGTGATAGCGTTTGGGGGAGCAGTCGAAGCCACCGAAGCGCTTAATAGGATGGGGTTTACTGCCGTACTGCCTATTCAACCTTTTCCGGTAACACTTGAAGAGGCGATGCAACCGGAGTTTACGAAAGAAAACATAGAGAGAACGGTGCGACAGGTGGTGAGAATCATAAAACAATTTACTAAATAATACTCAATGACAGCGATAGGCGCATTAATCGGGCTTTCATTATCCATACTGTTAATCATAAGAAAGCTTTCTCCGACATACAGTCTGATTATCGGAGCGATAGTCGGAGGGTTGTTGGGAGGACTATCTTTGAATGAGACCGTTACGGTGATGACCGAAGGGGTGAAAGAGGTCACCCCGGCGGTATTGCGGATTCTGACAGCCGGAGTCTTGTCAGGCATATTAATACAAACCGGAGCTACCACGGTCATCTCCAATGCGATTATAAACAAAATGGGTGAAAAACGGGTATTTATGGCATTGGCACTCGCAACGATGTTGCTTTGTACGGTAGGCGTCTTTATTGATGTGGCAGTGATAACCGTTGCGCCGGTGGCTCTTTCGATAGGCAAGCGTCTAAATCTGTCTCCATCTGTATTGCTTATTGCTATGATCGGGGGAGGTAAATGTGGAAATATCATATCACCTAACCCGAACACCATTATAGCAGCCGGAAATTTTAATGCAGATCTATCGGCTGTAATGTTTGCCAATATTTTACCGGCAGTGATCGGTTTGTTTTTCACTGTTTTCGTTATTGTTCGTCTAATGCCTCAATCGGTAAAAAACAAAAAAACAATGATGCAAACAGAGGATAAAGAGGAAGAGAGAAATCTTCCTTCGTTAAGAACCAGTCTGATTGCTCCTGTTGTTACGATTGTTTTATTGGCATTACGTCCTGCGGTAGGAATTAATATCGATCCTTTGATAGCTTTGCCGGTAGGTGGGTTATGTGGTGCTATCTGTATGAAACAATGGAAAAATATTCTTCCGAGTATAGCATATGGGCTGCAAAAGATGTCTGTGGTAGCTATTCTGTTGATAGGAACTGGAACTATTGCCGGCATCATAAAGAACTCTTCTTTGAAAGATTGGATTCTTACAGGATTGGATCATGCTCATATGAGTGATGTATTGATTACTCCTATATCAGGCGCGTTGATGTCGGCGGCTACCGCATCGACAACAGCCGGAGCGACACTGGCTTCTTCTTCGTTCGCTGAAACGATATTGGCTATAGGTATTTCTGCGGTTTGGGGAGCGGCTATGATTAATTCCGGAGCTACAGTTCTTGACCATTTGCCACATGGCTCGTTCTTTCATGCGACAGGAGGGGTATGTGAACTTAACTTTAAGGAACGTTTGAAGCTGATACCTTATGAATCGCTTATAGGGATAGTGTTAGCTGCCGGAACGACTATTTTATATATAATAAGTAATTAAAAGAATCAAATATTATGAATCCGAACAAACGGTTACTTTCGCTTGATGTACTTCGGGGTATTACTGTTGCCGGGATGATCTTGGTCAACAATACAGGAAAGTGCGGGTATAACTTTGCCGCTTTTGCACATGCCAAGTGGGATGGCTTTTCGCCGGCCGATCTGGTATTTCCGATGTTTATGTTCCTGATGGGTATTTCGACCTACATCTCCTTGTGTAAGTATAACTTCCAGTATCGATCGGCGATTGCGAAAATCATAAAAAGAAGTCTCTTGTTAATATTGATCGGTCTGGTTATAGAGTGGTTCCTTACAGCAATAGATAGTGCTAACTATTTTGATTTGAGTCAGCTCCGGTTGATGGGTGTTATGCAACGGCTTGGGATTTGTTATGGCATTACAGCCTTATTGGCTGTAAAAATACCTCATAAGTGGTTTATGCCATTAGCCATCGTTTTGCTGGCTGCCTACTTTATATTTCAGTTATTTGGAAACGGATTTGAGAAAAGTGCGGATAATATCATCGGGATGATTGATTCGGCTATTTTAGGATCTAACCACATGTATCTTCAGGGCCGCCAGTTTGTCGATCCCGAGGGGATACTTAGTACGATTCCCGCTGTGTCTCAAGTAATGATCGGTTTTGTTTGCGGAAAGATAATCATCGATATTAAAGACAATGACTGCCGGATGCTGAATCTATTCCTTATAGGTACCACGCTGTTGTTTGCCGGCTATTTGTTAAGCTATGCCTGTCCTTTGAACAAACGTTTGTGGTCTCCTTCGTTTGTTTTGCTTACTTGTGGGATTGCGGCATTGGCATTGGCATTGCTGCTTTATATCATTGATGTGAAGCAGAATAAAAAGTGGTTTTCGTTTTTCGAAGCATTTGGAGCGAATCCGCTTGTAATTTATGTGTTTAGTTGCATAGTCGGAGGATTGCTTGTGCATTGGCATATCCATACGGCTGTATTCAACAATTTGTTTAACCCGTTATTCGGAAATTACTTCGGTTCATTTATGTACGGTGTATTTTTCCTGTTGTTCAATGGGCTGTTGGGATATGTTTTGTTAAAAAGAAAAATCTATATAAAATTATAAATCAGAATGAAAAGAAAAAGTGTATACACATGTCTGGTTATGCTACTTATGTCGTTGGTTCTTCAGGCTAAAGACAAAGACGTAGCTGTTGCGGAAGCATTATTGAAACGTTTGCTGCCGTCATATATCGAGAGTTTTCAATTTCAAAAGTTGAAAGGAGAGAAAGACTGCTTTACGATAGAGTCCGTAAAAGATAAAATTGTAATCGGTGGAAACAACGCCAATTCAATGGCGATGGGACTGAACCATTACTTGAAATATTACTGTCTCACTACAGTGTCATGGTATGCGGATATAGCCGTTGAAATCCCTGAAGAATTGCCGATGGTTGGTGAGAAGGTTGTTTCGGAAGCGAGAGTGGATACTCGTTTTTTCCTGAATTACTGCACGTATGGTTACACGATGCCTTGGTGGCAATGGAAAGAATGGGAGCGCTTTATTGACTGGATGGCCCTTAATGGTATAAATATGCCTTTGGCAATTACCGGACAAGAAGCTGTGTGGTATAAAGTCTGGTCGAAAATGGGAATGTCGGACATCGAAATACGCTCTTACTTCACGGGACCGCCGTATCTGCCCTGGCATCGGATGGCTAACATAGATCGCTGGAATGGTCCGTTGCCGATGGAATGGTTGGAACACCAGGTAAACTTGCAGAAAAAAATACTTGCACGTGAGCGTGAATTGAATATGAAGCCCGTATTACCAGCTTTCGCCGGACATGTACCTGCCGATTTAAAACGGATTTATCCCGAGGCTGATATTCAACATTTGGGCAAATGGGCCGGCTTTGCTGATGCATACCGTTGTAACTTTCTGAACCCTAACGATGCTTTGTTTGCGAAAATTCAGAAACTATTTCTTGATGAACAAAAAAAACTTTTCGGAACCGATCATATTTATGGTTTAGATCCTTTCAACGAGGTTGACCCACCCAGTTTCGAACCTGAATATTTGCGGAAGATAGCATCGGATATGTACGCTACATTGACGGCTGCCGATCCCAAAGCCCAATGGATGCAAATGACGTGGATGTTTTATTTTGATAAAGATAAATGGACTTCCGAGCGAATGAAGGCTTTGTTGACAGGAGTGCCACAGAATAAAATGATATTACTTGATTATCATTGTGAAAATGTTGAATTATGGAAAAGAACAGAGCATTTTCATGATCAGCCCTATATTTGGTGTTATCTGGGCAATTTCGGGGGAAACACAACTTTGACAGGTAACGTCAAAGAAAGTGGCGCACGACTTGAGAATGCTCTCATGAACGGTGGAGGTAACCTTAAAGGAATCGGCTCTACGCTGGAAGGATTGGACGTGGTGCAATTTCCCTACGAATACATTCTTGAGAAAGCATGGAATCTGAATGTAGATGATAATAAATGGATTGAATGTCTGGCTGACAGACATGTGGGATGCGTGTCGCAGCCTGTACGCGATGCTTGGAAACTATTATTCAATGACATTTATGTACAGGTTCCGCGCACATTGGGTACTTTACCCGGGTATCGCCCTGAATTGAATAAAAACAGTGAAAAACGGACAAGTAATGTGTATAGTAATGTTGAGTTATTAGAGGTTTGGCGAAAACTGAACGAAGCGCCTTCTGACCGGAGAGATGCTTTTCGCTTGGATTTGATTACTGTAGGCAGACAGGTGCTTGGAAACTACTTTCTTGATGTGAAAATGGAGTTTGATAGGATGGTTGAAGCCAAAGATTATCAGGCTTTGAAGGCTTGCGGCGAGAAAATGAAAGAGATATTGAATGACTTGGATAAGCTGAATGCCTTTCATCCTTACTGTTCGCTGGATAAATGGATTGAGGATGCACGGAAGATGGGAGACTCCCCTCAATTGAAAGACTATTATGAAAAGAATGCCCGCAACTTGATTACTACCTGGGGAGGGAGCCTGAACGATTATGCCAGTCGTTCGTGGGCGGGACTGATAAGTGATTATTATTCAAAACGCTGGGAGGTGTATATCAATACATTCATCAATGCGGTCGGGGAAGGTGTAACGGTCGATCAGAAACAACTTGAAAATAAATTAAAGGAAATAGAGGAAAGCTGGGTGAATGCAACTGAGCGGAAAAATACTCGAAAAGATGTTCATTTAACAACTGGTGGATTATTATCATTTTCAGCTTTTTTATTCAGTAAATATCTGTCTCTTATACACATCTGACGCTGCCGACGAACTCTAGGGTGTAG
>ENA-OYZX01000984-OYZX01000984.1-human-gut-metagenome-genome-assembly--contig:-NODE-984-length-13565-cov-4.292746_pt1 | contig 13565 bp, 13 predicted proteins | sample MGYA00243296_ERZ653489 | MGnify/ENA primary metagenome ERZ653489 (study PRJEB26926, sample SAMN06165098) | human gut metagenome | biome: ENVO:00009003; feature: ENVO:2100002; material: ENVO:00002003... | reverse complement strand
ACGAGATCTGCGCATGTCTCGTGGGCTCGGAGATGTGTATAAGAGACAGCGCATATCGTCTGCCATCTGCGACAGGGTAGGTTCGATATACTCTCTGTAGAACTCCTCCATTCCCTCCTTGAAGCCCGTTGCAGTAACCGTGCTGTGCGCCGCCACATCAGCGGAAACAGACTGTGCGAACGAATCACTGCTGTAGTATTTCAGAGCGGAGGTGTCTACGGCAAAGCTCATGGTCGGGTTTACGCTTGTAAACGAGTTCGCCCAATCCGTCACAACGCCCTTTGTCGTGCCGCCGAGGTTGGCGATACCGAGGTTGTAGCCGAGAACAGTGTCCTCACCGATACGCATAAACCGCTTGGACGGGGAGTTGGAGTCCAACGCCGCTTTGTATGCCGCCGCCGCGTCATTCGCCCAACGCCGCATATACGGTCGAGTCGTATCGTAGAAATCGTTGATACCGTTGTTGAAACCGCTGATAACATCTTTTGCAATGTCATAGAACACCTTGTAAGAGACAATTTCCGTAAAAGCGTTCTTCACGGTATTCGCAAACGATACCATACCGCTCTTAGCCGTAGCGTAGTTATTGGTGATACCGTTGTTGAAACCGCTCACAATATCCTTGGCGTAGTTGCCGAATGTTGTTCGGTTGATTGCACCAAAGGACGCGGAGGTAAACCAGTTCTTGAGGTTGGAAGCCCAAGAAATGAAGCTCGACTTGCAGGTTGCGGCGTTGGTGTTCAGCGAGTTCTTGAACCCGTCCACCAGTGTTTTCGCCGCATTGGAGAAGTCAGAGGACTTGGACTTGATACCGTCCACAAATCCCGTCACGAGCTTCTGACCGACCTCTTTCATGTTCACGAACATACCCGTGGACAGCTCAACATTACTGTTGCAGAGCGTTTCCATTTCGGTAAGGAAGCCCTTATACTGCTTGAGCAGGTCGATTGCCGTTTTCAGTTCGGGTACAGCCAAGTTCAGCTTTTCGTTGAGGGTAGTGGTTTGGTTGTAAATGTTCTCTACATCGTCTGCCAGTTTCTCAACAGGGTCTTGCGTAAACCAACCGATGATGGTGTCAATGGTTGCGCTCAGTCCGGCAATAGCCGAAACCTCTGTGTACCGAACGACCTCACCTGCGAAATCCGTCATAAAGTCTACGAACTCGCTCATGTTGGTGGAAAGGGTCGGGAGCTTGTCATTGAGTCTGTCGAGCGCGGGAGCGAGGTTGTCACCAAGCTCATTGGCTACCGCTATCAGACTCTCCGTAAATATGATGAACGCCGCCGCCAGTTCGACAAGCAAAGCCGTACCGAGACCGATAGCCAACGGGAGCAGACCCGCACTTGCAACCGTAGCCGCGCCAAGAGCGGCAGTCACTACGCCGATACCGACAAGCAGAGCCGTACCGAGACCGATAGCCGTTGCAATGGTTTCCCCGTTGTCAAGAACAGGTTGCCATGCTTGCCCGATTTCGTCCAAGCCCTTACCGATAGCCCAAATCTCCACGAGAAACAGCCCCGTTGCGATACCCAACTCTGCGAGAATTGCAGTACCGAGAGCAATGTTCACGATGAGCGGTGTACCGACAGAACCAAGCAAAGCAGTCACAATACCGACAACCGCTAAGATACCGATACCAATACCCATAGCCGCTAAGACCGTGCCGCCATTATTGATAACAGGTTGCCACGACTCACCGACCTGCGCTAATCCCTCACCGAGTAGAATGATTGCACCCGTGATGAGGAGTGCCGCCGCCGCGACTTCCGCGACAATTACGATACCCAAGCCGAGGTTCTTTGCGAGAGAGGTGAGGTTTGGGGACAACTTCGTGCTGACCGTGGTATCGAGAGTTTCTGTTGCCGTTGCAACGGTCGTGACCGCTTCGGAAGCCTTACCGATGGTAGCGACCTCCTTGAGCTTAGAGAACACATCTAATGCCATAGCGAGACCGCCGAGGACTTCCAGTGCGCCGATAATCAGCGTCACCTTATCTACGCCGCTCCAATCGCCTTGCTTGATAGCGTCCCAATTCGCGCCAATCTCTGTGATGATGGAGGTGAAGCCTTGAATAGCCAGTCCCCATGCCGCCACTTTGAGGTTGCCCGTGAACACGCCGATACCGATTGCAATGTTGGTGAGACCTCTGATAGCGGTATTGGCGTTTTCCCAATTTACACCGCTTTCGGAAATGTCCTTGATTGCAACAGCAATCTCACCAATACCCTGTACGACCTTGAGCGCACCGCCAATCTTGAGATTGCCGAGGATAATCAAGCAGTCACCGATTGCACCCGTGAACTCACTAATCATACCGACAACATTTTGGAATGTTGCGCCGTTCTCAAGGAAGTCTTGGAAATACCCGATGAACTCATTAAGGTCGGACAACAGCCCAAGTGCGCCGAGTCCCGCCCAACCTGCGCCGAATCCCTTGAACGAGGTGATATATTTCACGAAATCGGCAACGCTCTTTGCGATTTTCCACGCCGCAAGACCCGCACCGATAGCACCCACCGTCAACAGGATTTTTCCAAGACGGGTATCGAACAGGTCAGCCCACGAGTCGATTTCCTTGTTCAGACCGAGCCATTCTTTCATCTTCTGAACAATCTCATCAACCTTAGAGCTGATTGCGCCATCGAGGAAATCATAGGTCGGCAGGTCAAAGCCAAGACCTCCACCTCCGATGTCACCGATACCACCTGCACCGCTCCCGCTTGTATCTTCGGGAGGAGAGATGATGTTCAGTTCATCAATACCGAGCAGAGCGTTTTTCAGCTCTTTCGCCTTTTTGGTAGCGTCACCAAGACCGTCTCCGATGTCCTGTGTACTGTCAGCGACTCCACCGACAGTTGCGCCGATACCGCTGTAATCAATTTCCGGCAGAGCAAACCCAAACAGGCTTGCGATAGCGTTCGCAATAAGTCGAATAACCTTTGCTACGGCAATCGCATACGGCAGGATAGCGTTCAGAGCAGGAATAAAGATATTACCGATTGCACGGGCGCACTGAGTAACCTGTGCTTGCAGGACGCGGAGTTGGTTTGCGGGAGCGTTCAGCGTTCTCGCCATATCGCCCTGCGCGGTTGTTACCTGCGTCATAATCGCGTAGTAACGCAACTCCGCTTTCTCAGCCTGTGTCATAGCCGAGACTTTCTTCTCAATACCGAGGGTGTATGCTTCCTGCTGTAGACGAGCCACAGACAGGTCATAGCCGAGTCTACGGAGCGGTTCAAGCTCACCCGCGATACCCGACTGTAACTTTTGGAACGCTTCCTCGAACGGAATGTTAAAGAACGAGGAAATGTCATATCCAAGCTGAGTCAAGTTTCGACTCATCGTGTACGCTCTATCGCTTACCACACCGAAACCCTTGGTAATCGTCATAAATACACCTTGGTTTCGCAACCATTCGGCGGGGTCGATACCAACGATTTCACTGACACGCTCTGCGTACTCCTGCGCCGCGCTTGCGTACTCGCCCATAGACGCGGTGAACAGGTTCAAATCTTCAACATACTGGTTGGACTTATTGATAAATCCTGCCAATACGGAAGCCGCTTTTTTTACTGCTACGATAGCAATACCGATTTTTGCGGCGAGGTTCACATAGCTTGTGGACGCTCTGTCGTTCGACTTCGACAGATTGTTTGTACTGGTAATCAGCTTTTGGATTCTCGCCGGAAACGCCGCAAACCCGCTCGAAATGGCTTGCATTTGCGTAGCGAGAGGAGCGAAAGCGTCTGCCAACTGTTGAACCTGTGACGCAAGTTCCCCGATGTTTACCGTCTTTAGAGACTGCATGAGAGCGGGGATTTTGCCAAGCTGAGTCACAAACGAGGTAAGGTTGTTCTTACCCATCTGAGAAAGTGGGGAAAGAGCAGATACCAGTTCAGAAATCTGCGTTCCCAACCCGCCGATGTCCACACCGTTAAGACCCTGTACCGCTTGCGGCAATCGCTGTAGCTGAGAGATAAAGCTGTTGAGGTTCGACTTGCCGATTGTGGAAAGCGGAGTAAGCGCGTCCGCAAGCCGTCCGAGCGAGGAAAAATCAGTCCCATTCAGAGACCGTACCGCTGTCCCAAGGTTGGAAATCTGATTAGCTACAGAAGACGAGAGCTTGAGGTTTCCGCAAGAGGAAAGTGCCTGTAAGCCCTGTGCCATCTTATTCAGATTATCCGCGTTGGTGGAGCTGATACTATTCAGTGCGGTATTCAGCGTAGTAAGCTGTTTTGCCACAGCGGTAAGACCAACTCCACCTTTGGTAGCGGATTTTACTTTACCCAAAGAAGAAGCAAGCGCGTCTAATTGTGCCACTGCCGAGGTAGCACTCGATTGTACCTCAAGTTCTAACTGTTCGATTGTAGTAGACACGGTTCTCACTTCCCTTCAAATTTCTTGTTATGCTTCGCCATAAAGCCCTCGATAAGTGCTTTGCCCTTATCATAGGTTTTCTTGTCCTTTTCTTCCTGCTGATACTCAGCCTGTTTTTCCGTAATAGCAAACGGTTCTGCCAAGTACGGAGCAGGTTTTGTACCCTTTTTGGCAAAAGCATGGAGCAGAGGTGACACACGGGACAGAGCTTCGTAGAAATACGCACCCTGTAACCACATTTCTTGGTTTTTTCTGCTCGTTCGGAGTTCTTCCGCTTTCCGATAAAAAATCACCAGTCGGCAATCTTTGTCCCAATACTGTTCTTCGGTCATGCCGAGAGACAGGTAATACGGAAAAAGCTCCTCAAATTTCTCTCCGTAAGAGTGGAGGGGAGCAGTGGCAGTAACACCACCACTCCCCTCAGTGGAGGACAGCGGGTCACTCACCAAGTCGCTGTCCAGTTCAAGTTTCCCTTGCTTTCTTCGGGTTCTTCAACGAGGGTCATAATCGGCTCGTTATACATTTCTGCCAACTTACCGATAAGCTCCTCTTTCTTGGTGAGCTTAGAATAGATTGTGTCGATGGTGTCCTGCTTCACAAAACGATGGTGAGCAAGGAACGCACCTGCGAACAGTGCCGGGAGGGTACTCATGGGCTTTTCGGTGATTTCGGACGCGATAAAGCCCTTTTTCTCCATTTCTGCAACGGTTCTGCGGGTGTATTCGAGGGTGTATTCCTTATCCTCGAAAGTGAAAGTCAACTGTTTACTCATTGTTCTGTCCTCCTAAATTTTCTTTTACTTTGCCACAGTGATAGGGGTAGACGGTGCGATAGTGACGGTCATATCAACGACCTCATTCACGCCGCCGCCAACGGGGAACGCGGAAAGCTGACCCTTGAACTCGAACTTACCGTCAGAGCCAGTGGGGGTCAGTACGCCGCCGCTCTCAGTGCCACCGAACCACACTGCGTAGGACTCCTCCTTGCCCTCAAGAGCCTTGAGCTTGGTAAAGTCCTCCTTGGTGTAGTTCGCAGTGAACTCAAGCGCGTCAAGAGACTGAATACCGGGAATATAGGTCTGCATTTTGTCAGACAGGGTAGTGGTCTCCAACATTTCCGGCGCACCGCCAAGGTCGGGGAAATCCTTGATGTCGATAACCTTTTCATAGGTATCGCCTGTGCTTGCTTTCTTCATAAGAAAAATCTTATAGGTGGAAATAGCCATGATTTTTACCTCCTGTAAATTGTTTTATTTTTGGATATTACTGCCCGGTAGCGTCCGAGCATACGATAAATGGTCGCTTCGTCTTGGTTTGGTACAGGTTCGAGCATTATCCGTGTGAAGTTCAGTTCCAAGAGCTGTTCGTCAATGAACGCCGCCAGTTCCTTACACTCCGCTTTCTTACCCGATGTCTTATTAGAGTAGACATTAACCTCGTAGGTCACAGCCACATGATTTTCGTGTCCCTCCGTGGTCTGAGAGTTGCGGAATGTGGCATTATCTATCTCAACGATGGAGATAAAAGGAAACGAGGAGGGTGACTTGACATATTCGCTCATAATGAGCAGGTCGGGGCATTTCTTCTCGAACGCCGCATAAACCTTTTCCGATACTTCGTCAAAAATATCGTCTTCCATGTCAATCATTGAAACACCTCCCTCGCTATTTCTGCGATTTCATCACAAACGGTTTTTACGGCGTTATACATTGGCATGGTAGCGGGTGCGCCGTGAGTCAAGCGTAATTTACCGTCCTCATAGAACCCCCACACATCTTTCTTACCCATACCCTTGCCGTAGCCGCCGATGGTGAACCCCAACTCTGACCCTTTCGGGTGAGGAGAAGTACCCGCCGAGCCGTTGTAATGAACACCTGCGCCGAACTCGACCCAAACCGCGTCTTCACCCCGCGCAATGACAAGCGTGATATTGCTCCGTTGGTCGATACTCACATCGACCTGTGCAGTGCGTTGACCGCCTTTAAGCAAATCGTCCACGACAGCTCCCGCAAATCCGTCTCTCGACAGTTCCGCAAGCCGCTCCGTAACTTTCTCACGCAAGAGGTCGGTTTTGCGGATAATATCCTGCTTATACTGTTCCAGTTCTCGCATTGCCCTGTCGATGTCACGCACAGACAGCCCAAATCGAATAATCTTTTTACCCACTGACCGTCACCTTGCTTATGGCGATTGATACGCTGTTCAAACTCTTTGCGACCTTTTTCACTACATAATCGTGAGGGGTGATTACCTCACCTGCGTCATTGACCTTGAGTGAACCGTCCGCATTGAGTTCCGGCATGGTATCAACCCACAGAATTGAATACTCGTCAATGGGCGGCGTAATGAAATCCATCACAATTACCTTGTCATAGGACTCATTTTCGCCAAACTGCCGTGTCTGCGTCTCACCCTTGGCGGCTGAGATATTGGCGTGTTCTTCAATGGGGTTGCCGTGAACGACCTTATATTGACCCGTTTTTCTGCCCTGTTCGTTAAGGATAGGTTCTCTGCCCTTGTATAGAGCGTAGTAAAACTTCACCTTATTTCGGTTCATGCACCTCATCGAATCACCCCGCAATGTGGAGTGACCGCCTTGAGCATGGACGAGGGAACATCGGCGTTCTCATACTGTCGCGTAATGCCGTTTTCGGTGTGAGAGGTTTGTCCCTCCGCACCTCGCTTGTTGAGCATATAGGCGGCGATTTCGATTTGCAGGTACTCGTACTTGGTGGGAACTTCGGTCACAGTATCGTCATACGGGTACGCTTTTGCGAGAATTTTACTGCCGGACATTTTAAGGTAGGTGGACAACACTTCGTCCGTGTCAGAATCACCGACCATAGCTTTCAAAGCCGCCAGTTTTTCAGCGTCAGTCATGTTGTCCACCTCCGTTTCATCAAGCAATCGTGTACCAACCCTTGTCCTTAGGACTATCGCCAGTGGCAGGAGTCACCGCGATATAGCCGTTGCCGACTTTCTCGTAGTAAGTCTTGTCCTTGGACGCGGTAGTATCGGTGGACAGGGTAGCCGTACCCTTGAAAATCTTCACGCACTTGGTCTCGTCCGTCAGCGCGGGGAGATAATACTTGCGGCTGATGATGGTGTTCTTGCGAGTGTTCGCGTCACTGGAATCGCGGGGAGGAGTCTCGACCTCGACACCCTTTTTGTTGAACAGGGTGACAGCTTCACGAGTACCCATGATGATAGTGCCGGACACAGCGTCTTTCTTGGTGTAGATGTTCACACCTGCCACAGTGCCGATGTAGCCAATCTTGGCGAACGCTTCAACATACTGCAAAGTGTCTTTCAGTGCCTTACGCAGAGTAGCCACATCAGCAGGGCAGACGAACGCAAAGATGGACACACCCTCAAGGTTCTCAAGATTCAGCACGGACTGAGCGTCTGCAAAGCAGTCAAAGTCCAGTGCGGTAGTGACAACTACCTGCGTTGCCTTGTTGAACTCAGTGAAGATGTCCGCATTGACCGTGTTGAACATATCCGTACCCATGTGGCGAACGCCCACGGGAACGAGCATGGGGTCGGTCATTTCCTGCTCGTCATAATACTCGAAACGGTTCTGAGCAAGCAGAATACGGTATTCTTCCGGGGTGTAGGAAACCTCGATGGACTGAGTATTGCCCTCACCCATACCGAGCTTCTGAGTACCGTTGGTAGCCTTATAGCGGTTGATTTTGCGGAGCATACCCGCTGTACCCACCAGTGAATTATCAACCGTGCAGAACTGTTGCAGGTCAAGGTGGGAGTTATACTGGTCTTCAACCTCATTGGAGAGGTAGAAATTATCGTAAATCGTATGAGCCATTATTCTTTACCTCCTGTGTAAAGTTCTTTATATTCCTCCGCGTGTTCCTGCGAAAACTTGAGACGGTCTTCGGGGGACATTTTGCGGAGCTTTTCCAATGTCATAGTCTTGCTGTCCCCATCGGGGGTAGGTTTCGGAGTATCTTTCAGAGCTTCCGCACGAATCCTCTTTTCAAAGGACGAGAGGTGCTTCTTCTGATTGGCAAAGACCTTTTCCAAATTGCCGTCTGCCATAGCTTCCGCTGTCTCATCAGCCAAACTTTCCTCATAGCCAAGCGCGACCAATTTCGCCTTGTTCTTGGAGACCGCGCTCTCACGCAGGAGCTTGTTGTACTTTTCCTCAAGCTCATCACGCTCCTCCTTTTCTTTCAGCTTGGCGGCTTCGTCCTCAGAGAGCTTATCCCTCAGTTCCTTTTTCTTCTCAGCCAGTTCGGAAGCAGTCTTATCAAACAGCTTCTTATCCACATAGCCGGAATAATCGGGGTCGGGAATGTCAAATGCTTCCAAAGCCTTGAGCTTATCCTCTGCGGACATTTCGGCGTAACCCTCAATTTTGCTTACATCAATCTTTGCCATAAAATATTCCTCCTTGCGTTTTTACGGGTTCTCTCCCGTTATGGTGCGATTTAAGGTTTCTCTACCTATTTGCGATTAAAGTCTTCTCTGACTATCTCAAACGGTCAATGCCGCCTAAAATCATTTATCGTCCCCATCTGGGTTCGGATTTTCTACAGGCTTCTGCTCAATCACTTTCGCCTGTTCCTGCTCGTAATACTTCACACTCATTGCGTAAGCGCGTTCGGGGTCGATGAACAAGCCGGAATGTTGGAAAGCGAGAAGCGGGTGGATTTTCGGGTTATCGAGCATGGTCGTAAGTACCTGCGACTTGCTCTGAATGTTCTCGTAATTACGGCGGGTGAACTGCAACTCAATGTCCTTGAGGGCAATATCGAAATCACTCAGCTCACGGCAGATACGCAACACGAGCTTGAGCATTTTCTTCTCAGCCTTTTTGAACATATTCTCGCTGTCCTTTGCCCTCGCTTCGGCAAGAGACCAACCGTCTCGCAGAAGTACCGCCGCGCCAGTATCGCTCGTGGAGCTACCACCGTTACGGTTCGGCATACCGCAAATTGTGAGAATGGAATTGTAGCAATCCTCTTTCAAGGTCTGTGTCTGCGTCTGATTGAGGTCGGTCGTGACAACCCCTACATCGGCGTTCGCACCGTCCACAGATTTCACCTTGATTGCACCGAGGGTAAGAAACTCCTCGTACTCCTCTTTGGTGATGTCACAGTTGATGAACTTGATAAACGCCTGTACCACCTGCTCAACACCGTCCATGCGGTTGGAGGTGATATTGTTCATCGTATCGAGGAGGGGAAGAACAATCTCAAACGAGCCGAGCCGAGCATTATTCGCCGGGTACTCAAAAATAGGAATCATGTTCAGCGCGTGAGGAGTGGACTCTTTCAGAATACTGTCCTCCACAAGATAGTAGCGGTTCTCCGTGTAAATGGAGTAGTGGGTAATCTCGTTATCGTCCTTGCTGTACTTCACTGCCATAAGCGGCTTATTGCCGATTTCATTGGAATACACAACAAAGGTGTCTCGCGGGTCGAGTGTATACAGTTCAAACGGGGACTCGTCTTCCTCGCCCCTCGCGTCCGGCAGAACCAGTCGGAACGCTGTTCCGCAAATCATCTGCCATTCCACGATTTCTTGGTCTTGGGACGCTTTATCCTCTGCAAACATCAGCTCATTCAAGCGGGTAATCGCCGCCGTAACGGACTCCTCGCCGCTCTTGCCGACATACTGGATAGGTTCTCCGCACAGATACCCGACCTTAAAGGACACAATCTCGTTGGCACGATTTTCTACAATACGATTGCAGATTTCCGGGCGTACCTCCTTGGTGCGGTTCAAAATCGGTTGCTTACCCTTGTAGTAGTCCCACAGGTAATCAATCTCAGAGCGGTTCAGAGCGTGAATGGACAATGCCTTGAGCAACACTTCCACGACATTTTCATCTGTGATTTCGGTGACGCTACTTTTGATAACTCTGCGCCCGAACATCTGACGAGTCTCTGCCACGGGCTTAGAAGTGTCGATTACATTTCCCACATTTGTCCCTCCTCTCTGAAAAAGTAAAATGGCGCACAACCGCCGAGAACTTTCGTTCCCGCGCAATCATGCGCCACTCAAAATAATCTATTTCTACACTTACGATTATAGCATACTAATTCGTAAAAGTCAATGTTAGTGTTCTTATTTTACGAATTATATGTGGAAAACTCTGTTGAAATCGTGAATTACCAAGGTCGTTTGAATACCTCGACTTTCTGACCGCTCAAAGATTGCGCGTATTCGGCAAGCATAGCCATTCCATCGGGTACATCATCGTGCTTATTCTTACCTGCGACAGTATAGGAGCAAAGCATATCCATCATCTTACCGTAGTCCGACTTTCTCTGATAGAGGGAAGCGTCCTTGAACAGACAATGCTCTTTGACCCATGCGCTGTTGACGATGATTTTCGTCTCCTTGTTGGCGGTAGTGAACTTGGTCGTGATATGTGTAATGCCGTTTTTCTTTTTGACCTCCTCCTGTATCTTCTCAGCTACGCGCCGACCTGCGGAGTTGGATTCAAAACGGCAGGACTTGACCTTATCCCGTACAAGGATTTCCACCAACCGAGCGTCCACGATGTTCGGCAGTCCGTTGTCGCATACACAATCGTCAATATAGTAGTCCTGTCCGTACACATACGCCACGGGTAGGAAAGCGTAGTCCGCACCTTTGTCCTTGGTATCGCAGATACCGATAACCGCGTCTGCGTCCTCTTTCGGCAGGTCAAAGTATCGGCGTAGCTCGTCCGGCGAATAGACCAAGCCCTCACGCTCAATCGGTTCGTTCATATACAACGCCCTCCACGAAACATCGTCCATAATACCGCGCTGTTCGCGGTAGAACTTGGTGGAGAACCCGACCCCGTAGGCATAGTCAAAGTTGGACTCATCGTTTTCGTCCATAGCGGGAACAACGATGAATTTAGCCCTGTCGCTGTCCATATACTCCCGCTCTAATCGACCGATAACATCATGTACCGACCATCGGGTAGCGATATGGAGTTCCTTACAGTGGTCTCCGATTTTACGCTGTCTCAAGTCCGTTGTATAGGTCTCCCACAGCTTGTCCAGTCGTTCCTTGGAGAGTGCAACCTCAATGCCGGACACCAAATCGTCACAGTAGAGGAGGGTAGCCGCACGATATAGACCCGCGTTGCCTGTCCCGATGGAGGTGAACTCCAAGGTTTCAAAACGCTGTCTCTTGCCGAGGTCGATACGACAATCCTTGGCATTGGTGTTTGATACCTGTATTTCGGGAAACACATCATGCCACAGGTAATCACCATTCGCGTCAAAGATACGCAGACACTCATCATACACTCCACGCACGAATGAGTTGGAGTGAGAGCCTGTCAACATTGGCTCGTTCGGAATCCTACCGCCGAGCCAAGTAAGGTAGAAAATAGCAAGGGTGGTCTTACCGCTACCGGGCGGCAGACTGACCGCAAGCAAGTCCAATTTATCGTCCGCAAGCTCCTGTAGTGCGTCCACCACCTGTTTCAGCACCTTGCGGCGCGGCGGGTAGAACTTCTTTTTCGGTTCTCTGTTCCACTCCACATAGAGCAGGTAACTGTCAAAATCATACCGAGCGGCGGCAAGCAGGACACGCTTGTGTAGTCCGTACAGTTCCTTGACTTCCTCCTCAGAGGAGAGTGGGTCGCTGATAGCTCTCTCACACTCAGCCGACAATAGCTTGAGATACTTCACCCCAAGCGGAATATCCTCTTTCATAGCTTCCTTGCTCATATAGAGCAGGTCTTCCCAAGTCTGAAAGAGGTAAGAGTCCTTTTTTATTTTTTCAAGAATTTTTGAAAGTAGCTTTTCCATGTTTACCTCCTGCAAAAAGAAAAGCGCATGACTGGTCGAGGTCGAAACCTCAATCGCAATCATGCGCCGTAATCATCAATCGTCATTCTGTTTTCTGATACAGATATTCAAGTCCATTCTTTTGGTCTCGAATACTCTCAACTGTATCGTCCTTTACATAGAACATCATGTAGTAGTATTTCTCCTGCACATTGGAGTAAATCCAACCCGTGTATCTCTGACCGTCTGCGTAATCCTCAATCTGTTTCCACTCATTGAGCTTGTTCAGAGAGGGCGGCACATCGGTCTGCGACAAGGCGTTCTCAATGTCCTGCGCCAGTTCTACCGAAATACTGTTTTCTTCCGCGAACTTTTCAGCGTCCGTCTTTTCCGCAACGGGTTCTTTCCGACCGCAACCGACCAACGCGAACACCATTACGACCATACATAATGCTAAAATCAGCTTTTTCATACACCGACCCTCCTTATCCCTTGCTGTTTGCACTTACGAAAGAATGTGGACTCCGACAGTCCCGACTGCTCAATAGCGTCTTTCAGCGGGAGAGACCCCTCCTGCCAACTCCGAGCCGCACCGAGAAATCTGTCCGTCACTGCAATCGGCTTGCGCCCCTTGTACTTGCCCTCTGCCTTGGCAATCTCAATGCCCTCGCGCTGTCTTTCAAGGATATTCTCTCGCTCCAACTCCGACAACGCCGCAAATACCGTCAGCATAAACCGCCCTTGGGGAGTATTGGTGTCCACTTTCTCTTTGTCCGACACAAGCTGAACGCCACGGGCAGACAGGACACTTACTGTATTCAGCAGGTCTTTGGTGCTACGGGAGAGTCTTGAAAATGACTCCACATATAGAGTATCACCATCACGGAGAAACGACAGCATTTCATTGAACTGCGGTCTGTCCGTGTTCTTCCCACTGATTTTGTCGAGAAAGACTTTCTCCACACCGAGGGACTTCATAAGCTCCACCTGTCTCGCCGGATTTTGCTCTGCGGTGCTGACTCGTACATAACCGACCCTCATGTACCCACCTCCGATTTACTTTTCTCGCGGGATATAGGTGATTTCGATGTCGTACCCAAGAGCTTCCATGATTTCAACGAAAGTCTTGTTCATAATCCCGTCTTTCTTCTTGACGATTCTGTTGACATACTGTCCCGTAGTCCCAATCTTTTCTGCAATGGTCTGTTGTGTCACACCCTGTTCAACACATTTGACCTTTACATCGAGTTCAATATTATTGCGTACCATAGTGCGCCCTCCTTTAGTTTGTGAGATTAGTGTAGCACAAGAGAAGATGAATGTCAATACAAAAGAGATAATTTATAGTCCTTTTTATTCTTTTTGAAATTTTCGGCTACTCGCCGTACTCCCTCCCGGCTGTCTCTTATACACATCTGACGCTGCCGAC
>ENA-OYZX01000983-OYZX01000983.1-human-gut-metagenome-genome-assembly--contig:-NODE-983-length-13576-cov-6.745507_pt1 | contig 13576 bp, 7 predicted proteins | sample MGYA00243296_ERZ653489 | MGnify/ENA primary metagenome ERZ653489 (study PRJEB26926, sample SAMN06165098) | human gut metagenome | biome: ENVO:00009003; feature: ENVO:2100002; material: ENVO:00002003... | reverse complement strand
TTGTTCCCTATGAAACAATGAATGAACAATTGATGGAATTGAAGGGAATCAAGACTGTGAGTCATGCGAACGGAGATTACTATTGGTTTGTGGGCGACAGGACTGTGTATTTGGTGAAGTGTGCGATAAATACTTTCAATATCGAACTTCGGATTCCATATTCTTTGTTTGACGGTCTGGCTGTGGAAGAACGAGGAAGCGTGGTTTATGACAAGAGAAATAATCATTCCTATCTTTGCTTGAATAATGCTATTGCCCGTATTGAAACAGATAGTTCCTCGTTATATAAATCTCAGACTAGGCGTTCTTTATGGATTTCAGAGATGCAGGTTACTGAGGAATTCAGTGATAAACGGAAAACATTGGTCGTGCAGTCGGGAGTCAAGGTCGAACATGAGTTTAATACAGTGAGTTTTACATTGTGCTATCCGGTTTATAACGATTATACTTATAAAGTAAGATACCGGTTGGAAGGGTATTCTGATCAGTGGATACCCGATGGACGCAATTTGCAGAAAAAGTATGCCCGTCTTCCTTATGGAAGTTATGTTTTTCGGGCGGAGATATATGATACTGGTAGAGTTTTGGCATCGGTAGAGTTTCCCTTTGAGATTTTGTCTCCGTGGTATTTGTCTTATTGGGCTGTGGGAAGCTACATTCTGATAGGGTTGTGCCTGCTGGCCTTGCTGCAATATATTGTTTATCGTTTTGTGAAGAAAAAGAAGGATCGTGTGATTGAGCAGCAGCGTGTAGCCCATCAGGCAGAGCTTGAACGGCAAGAGAAGAAGATTATCGAGTTGGAAAAGGAACAGCTTGAGGCCGATTTGCGTTTTAAAAGCAAAGAATTGTCCAGCGTGGTAATGATGAATATCGCTCATCAGGAGTTTTTGAATTCATTGAAAGAGGAGATACAGAAGCAAAAGTTGTCCGGACAGCATAGTCGTAAGAATTTGGATAAGCTTCTCGCTTTGGTTAACAATAATATAGTGTCTGATGAAGAGAGCTGGATAATGTTTCAAGCTAATTTTGACCGTATACATGAAAATTTCTTCCGGAATCTGAAACTTCAATATACTGATTTGACTTCAGGAGATTTACGCTTTTGTGCATTGCTCCGCTTGAATATGCCGACAAAGGAGATAGCGAAGTTGCTCAACATTTCTACACGTGGGGTTGATGCTGCGAGATACCGGTTACGTAAGAAATTCAATTTGCTTCCGGAAGAAAGTTTGACTGATTTCCTTATAAATTTTAAATGACTGTTTTACAGTAAAATATTAATGGAGGAAGTACTAATATTGTACTTCCTCTTTTGTTTTTTAGTGATGGTTGTACTTTTGTTGTAGTACGGGATGTGGAGATTGTCGCATGCTTTTCTTTTATTTGCAGTAAAATAATATTTCTATCAATTAAAAGCATGAAAGACATGAAGCATTTACTTTTCAAGTTACAATTATTTTTAGTCTTGTTGGTGTTTACTGCCGTTAGTGCGTATGCACAGAAATCTCCGGTTGATATGGATCGTTTCATCGACGATTTAATGAAGAAGATGACCCTGGAAGAGAAAATAGGTCAGTTGAATCTGCCGGTTACCGGTGAGATTACGACCGGTCAGGCTAAAAGTAGTAATGTGGCCAAACGTATTCGTGCCGGTGAAGTGGGCGGGCTTTTCAATCTGAAAGGCGTGGAACGTATCCGCGATGTACAGAAGCAGGCGGTTGAAGAAAGTCGTTTGGGTATTCCTCTCTTATTTGGTATGGATGTTATTCATGGATATGAAACGGTGTTTCCCATTCCTTTGGGATTGTCGTGTACATGGGATATGAAGGCGGTTGAAGAATCGGCACGTATTGCAGCCATTGAGTCCAGCGCCGACGGTATTTGCTGGACATTCAGTCCGATGGTGGATATTTGCCGTGATGCCCGTTGGGGACGTGTGTCCGAGGGCAACGGTGAAGACCCGTTTCTGGGAGCAGCCATTGCGCAGGCCATGGTACGTGGTTATCAGGGAAAGGATATGAGCCGTAATGATGAAATCATGGCTTGTGTAAAGCATTTTGCCTTGTATGGTGCCGGTGAGGCAGGACGTGACTATAATACAGTAGATATGAGTCATCAGCGCATGTTCAATGAATACATGTTGCCCTATCAGGCGGCGGTTGATGCCGGTGTGGGCAGTGCGATGGCCTCTTTCAATGAGGTCGATGGCATTCCTGCCACTGGAAACAAGTGGTTGATGACGGATATACTGCGTAAGCAGTGGGGATTTGACGGCTTTGTGGTGACAGACTATACTGGAATTGCTGAGATGACCGACCACGGTATGGGCGATACGCAGACTGTTGCCGCCTTGGCACTGAATGCAGGTGTGGATATGGATATGGTGAGCGATGCATTTGTAGGTACGCTCAAGAAGTCATTGACAGAAGGAAAAGTGACAGAAGAAGCTATTAATGCGGCTTGTCGCCGTATTTTGGAAGCTAAGTACAAGTTGGGCTTGTTCGATAATCCTTATAAATACTGTGATGTGAAGCGTGCCAAGAAGCAAATCTTTACCAAAGAGCATCGTGCTGTTGCGCGTAAGATTGCTTCGGAGAGCTTGGTGTTGTTGAAGAACGAGGGTAATGTGCTTCCGCTGGCCAAAAAAGGCACTATTGCTGTGGTAGGTCCGTTGGCAGACAGCCGCAGTAATATGCCGGGTACTTGGAGTGTGGCTGCTGTATTGAAGAATGCAACTTCTTTGGCTGAAGGTTTGAAGGCGGTAGCAGGCGGTAAAGCCGAAATACTGACTGCGAAAGGCTGTAATTTGATGAGTGATGCCGAATATGAGAAACGTGCCACTATGTTCGGACGTTCTTTACACCGTGACAATCGTTCGGACAAGGAGTTGCTGGACGAGGCTCTTGCCGTGGCTGCCAAATCGGATGTTATTGTGGCTGCGCTCGGTGAGTCTTCGGAAATGAGTGGAGAGAGCAGTTGCCGCACGAATCTTGAAATGACCGACACCCAACGCATGCTGTTACAAGAATTATTGAAAACAGGAAAACCAGTGGTACTGGTACTGTTTACCGGTCGTCCGCTGGTACTGAACTGGGAGCAGGCAAACGTGCCGGCCATTCTGAATGTATGGTTTGCGGGCAGTGAGGCAGGTTTTGCCATCGGTGATGTACTGTTTGGTGATGTGAATCCGAGTGGGAAGCTGACTACGACTTTCCCGAAGAGCGTGGGACAGATTCCTTTGTTCTACAACCACAAGAACACGGGCCGCCCTCTTGCCGACGGTGCATGGTTCCAGAAATTCCGCAGCAACTATATAGACATAGACAATGAACCGCTTTATCCTTTTGGTTTCGGCTTGAGCTATACCACATTCTCTTATAGCGACGTGTCTTTGGACAAGACTAGCATGACGGATAAGGGCGAACTGACTGCTACCGTGACTGTGACCAATACCGGCAAGAGAGACGGTGCAGAAGTGGTTCAACTTTATATTCGTGACCTTGTGGGAAGTGTAACCCGTCCGGTGAAAGAGTTGAAAGGCTTTGAGAAGATTTTCCTGAAAGCCGGTGAATCTAAAAAAGTATCTTTCAAGATTACTCCCGAATTGCTGAAGTTCTACAACTACAATCTTGATTTTGTATGCGAGTCCGGTGACTTTGAGGTGATGATTGGCAGAAATAGCCAGGACGTAAAGAAAGCAGCGTTCAAGTTACTCTAACTGATTCTCAAGACGGCAATATGCAGCATTCGAGCCACTGCGTTGAGATGGCATTGTTGCTGCATATTGTCTACATCTTCACTGCAAACGTTTTGCAGTATTTGCTTGGTATATAATCTATCGTATAATGGCAATCGGTTATGGAAATCTTATGGTCGGCTTTGAGGCAGTGAAAGGTATGACGTTCTTGAATATGGGATAAAAAACTTCAGAATAGGATAAAAGCCCCCTTTGCTTTTCTATCTTCTTGCTCTATATATATGAATAGTACCTAAATATTTATTGTACTTTTATATTCCTTATAATCTGTCGTTTATGTTATACAGTAGTAGTAATGATGTACCCCTCCGGTGAACTGTGGTACTCTTGTGGTAGCTTGTTTTTTGACATATATCAACTTCTCCGGTATGTTTGCAAAAGAATTTTAAATCAATACAAAATGAAGAAAAATCTACTAATTACATGTGTGATGTTATTGTTTGCCATTACTTCGATGGCACAGAACAAAATTACGATTTCGGGTGTCGTTACGGACAAGACAGGCGAAACTGTTATCGGTGCTTCTGTTCGTGTAAAAGGGCAGGAGAGTAAAGGTAGTATTACTGATATAAATGGTAAATATCAGATTGTTGATGTGGCATCTAATGCTACCTTGATTTTTAGTTATATAGGTATGCGTGAGCAGGAGATTGCCGTAAATGGGCGTTCAACTATCAATGTGAAGATGGAAGAGGACAGCCAGCTCATTGATGAGGTGGTTGTAGTTGGTTATGGTAGTGCCAAGAAACGCGACTTGACCGGTTCTATCGTTACTGTGAAAGCGGACGAGATTGCCTCTAAGCCTTCTACCAATCCACTGGCATCCATACAGGGTAAGGTTGCCGGTGTACAGGTGGTGAATACGGGTCGTGCAGGACAAGACCCTGAAATCCGTGTTCGCGGTACGAACTCCATTAACGGTTTCAAACCCCTTTATGTGGTAGATGGACTGTTCACGGACAATATCAATTATCTGAACACTGCGGATATTGAATCTATGGAAATCTTGAAAGACCCTTCTTCTTTGGCTATTTTCGGTGTGCGTGGTGCCAATGGTGTAATCATCATTACTACTAAAAGGGCAAAAATAGGGAAGACGATGGTCAACATCAACTCTTCAGTGGGTTGGAAGGTTATTTATGACCGTGTAGGTGTGACGAATGCCGAAGAGTTTAAGATGCTGTACAACGAGCAGTTGATATCTCAAGGAAGCGACCCTTATGATTATACTCAATGGACTGGTAATACTGATTGGCAGAATGAGATATTCCAGACAGGTTTTCTGACCAATAACAATGTGAGCATTACGGGTGCAACGGATAAGAGTAAGTTTTATTTGGGTTTGGGTTACGTCATGGAAGAAGGTTCCATTAAAACGGAAAAGCTCAATAAGTTTACCGTAAACTTGAACAGTGAATATAGCGTAACCGATTTCCTGCGTTTTGGTTTCCAGCTTAATGGAGTTCGTGCCAAGTATCCTGATGCAAAGGGTGTGGATGGTGCTTTGAAGGCTGCTCCTATTGCTCCTACTCATGACCTTGAATCGGGACTGATACATACGCTGCCCGACTTCCAGCGTGCACAAGTGTGGAATCCTCTTATTGAAACAGAGCTGCGCGGTGCTCACAACAAGTCTGAAAACTATCGCGTGGCAGGTAATGTGTTCGGAGAGATAGATATTCTGAAGAACCTTACGTTCAAAGCAACTTTCTCTATGGACTATGCTTCCAGTCAGGGACGTTCATATTCTCCGCTGATTTATGTTTATAATCCCGATGTGGAGGGGGGGAAAGAACGGTTGACTGAAAGAGAAAGTGTGAACCAAAGCAAGTCTACCTCTCTTGCTGCACAGTCTGACTATGTGTTGACTTATCTCGGACAGTTTGGCAATCATGGATTGACATTGACTGCCGGTCTTACAACCAATTATAATGAGTCTTCCAGTTTGAGTGGTGGACGCAGCCAGCTTGCGGGCTACGGCATTTTGGTGGGCGACGACCCGGACAGATGGTGGCTCTCTACCATCGACGATGTATCTACGGCAACTAATGGCGGTTCTCAGAGTGACAGATTTACCATGTCTTATTTGTTCAGAGCATTGTATAACTACAAGAATCGTTATTTACTTAATGCTTCTTTCCGTAGGGACGGTTCATCTGTTTTCTATAAGACAGGTAATACTTGGGACAACTTTTACTCTTTCGGTGCCGGTTGGGTAATGACCGAAGAGAAGTTTATGCAGAACCAGAATGTAATTAACTTCTTGAAGTTGAAAGGCTCTTGGGGTGTGTTGGGTAGCCAGAATACTGGTTCCAGTTATCCGGCATATGCCACCATTGTTAGTTCGGGTTCAGCTGTGTTCGGTGACAATATCATTGCGGGTAAAGGCCCCAACAAACTGATTTCACCTACTTTGGGATGGGAACGTAATTATTCATGGGAAGTAGGTTTTGACATGCATATGTTCAATGATCGTTTGCAGCTTTCTCCGGTTTATTATAACAAAACAACAAAAGATATGTTGACTTCCATTCCGGGTATTGCAGGTACTGTTCCCGGATTACAGAATGTGGGTGAGATTCGCAATCGCGGTTTTGAACTTAGTGCTTCTTGGAACGACAAGATTGGGGAAGATTGGAGATATGGATTAGGTGCTAATTTGAGCACTATTGATAACAAGGTGCTTTCACTGGTAAACAAAGACTATAATATTATCAGTGGTCCCTCACGTGTTTCCGAAGGTTATCCGATTGGCTATTTCTATGGTTACAAGGTTGAGGGTGTATATCAGAACGAAGACGACATCCGTTTCTCTCCGATTAACTCGGTTGGCTCGGTAACACCGGGTGACTTGAAATTTGCTGATGTTGACGGTAATGGCAAAATTACTGATAATGACCGTACAATGATAGGTAATCCAACTCCTGATTTTACTTACGGTTTTAATGTTAATTTGGGATGGAAGAATCTGGACCTGACTGTTGACATGATGGGTGTTTATGGAAATGAAATTTACCGTAATTGGGGAAGCAGTAGCTATGCACAACTGAATTATCGCACAGAGCAATTGAATCGTTGGCATGGAGAGGGCACTTCCAATTGGGAGCCCTTGCTCGACCCTTCACACAAAATAAATCAGGAGGCTTCCACGTATTTCATCGAAGATGGCAGTTTCTTCAGAATCCGTAATATCGAATTGGGGTATAACTTTGACAAACGACTGTTGAATCGTATCAAGGTACAGTCACTGCGTCTTTACACTAATGTGCAGAATCCCAAGACCTGGAGCCGTAATGGAGGATATACTCCGGAAGTGGGCGGAAGTGCTATTTCGTTTGGTATTGATGGTGGAGGCTATCCTATGCCTACAGTTTATACGATTGGTTTTAATTTGACTTTCTAAAATTATATAGAGACAGACTATGAAGAAGATATTTTATTATATAGCATTTTTAGCAGTAAGCTTTGCACTAACTTCGTGTGAGGATATGTTTGATAGAAAACCGCTTGGACAACAGACAGAGGATGATTTGACTGGTGGTACTTATGAAACACAGGTTTTTAATATGTATGCCAAGTTGCGCGGTTTTCATTTGACAAGCGGCAATACTGCATTGGCAATCCACGGTATGCGTTCTGAGGACGCAGAGAAAGGAAGTACATTGTCCGATGGAGCTGCTACCGGCAAGATGTTCGATGACTTTGAATATTTGGCAAGTAATGGGATGATTAAGAGTTATTGGAATGATAACTATTCATTGATACATAAGGTAAATGATTTGCTTGATGAGATGAGCCAAAATCCGTCATTGACAGAAGGTGACCTCGTCAATAAGGGGGAAGCTTTGTTTGTACGTGCTTTCTGTTATTTCAACCTTGTACGCGCTTTTGGTGAAGTGCCTTTGATTGACTTTAAAGTTTACGATGCAGCTGAGGCAAATGTTCCAAAGTCTTCTGTGGCAAAGATATATGAATTAATAGATTCTGACCTTACGGAAGCCGAAAACAGTCTGCCCAGAACGTGGGAGCAACTTTATGTAGGTCGTCTCACTTGGGGAGCTGCTCGTTCTCTTCATGCACGCACATACATGATGCGTAATGACTGGGGGAATATGAAGGCTGCCGCTGAAGAAGTGATTAACTCCGGTTTATATAATCTGAAAACACCTTATGAAGACATATTCCGAGAAAAAGGTGAAAACTGTAGTGAATCTGTTTTTGAATTGCAATGTACGGCAACAGAATCACAACCAGGTTCTAATGACATAGGAAGCCAGTTTGCTTCCGTTCAGGGTGTACGTGGCGCAGGCGAGTGGAATCTCGGTTGGGGGCAACACACCGCTACTCAAGAATTGGCAGATGCTTTTGAAGAGGGAGATCCGAGAAAAGACGAAACTTTGCTTTATTTTATACGCAACGGCAAGGACGATCCAGAGTCCATACCTGCTAACAAGCCTTATGGTGAGAAACCTATTTCGAATGCTGATGTTATAGCTAAATACTTTAACAAGAAGGCATATACGGACCCGGCGATGCGTTTGAAATTCACAAAGGGAGGATATTGGGTAAATATTCGTCTGATACGTTATGCTGATGTGGTATTAATGGCTTCCGAAGCTGCTTGTGAATTGGGTGATTTATCTTCTGCCCGTAACTATTTGGAGATGGTGCGCGCTCGTGCTCGTGGCAATAATATCGGAATTCTACCGGAAGTGACGACCAACAACCAGAATGAACTGCGTGAGGCCATTCGTCATGAAAGACGTGTTGAGTTAGGTATGGAGTTCGACCGTTTCTACGACTTGGTTCGTTGGGGTATTGCTAAAGAGGTACTTCATGCGGCAGGCAAGACCGGTTATCAAGACAGACATGCTTTGTTGCCCATTCCGCAAGACGAAATTGACAAGTCGAATGGTGTATTGGTTCAAAATCCCAATTATTAATCTATAAATGTACTAACTACTTATGAAAAAATATATAGTATCTGTGGCTTCTTGCCTGTTTGCATTGTGTATGCAGTCTTGTTTTCAGGATATGGATCATCCTGCTTTCGACTACCCTGAGAGTACAGGTGAAGTACCTACTACCCCTTTGAAGATGTATCTTCCTTTTGATGAAGAGGACATTCGGGATAAAGGTGAATGGGGATTTTTGGTAGCAGATAACGGTAATGCCAAGTTTGCGGAAGACGGAATCGCTGGCATGGCCTATCAAGGTGCTGAGAATGCTTACATTTTGGCCAAGACTCCTTCTATATTGGAAAATAACATGCCCACTATCGGTGATTTGACTGTAGCTTTCTGGATGAGAACCACTAAGAATACTTCTGCGCAAGGTTTGTTCTCTATCCCTAACTCTATTAAATTCTGGGGCAACTTCGACATCTTCTTGGAGAATAATAATAGCGAGACTCAGGCATTTTTCAAGGTTCATATCTTCAATCAGACAGCAAAAGAGAATGATGAAAGATGGGTTGAGGCAAAAATAGATGATATTTTTGGTAGCGAATGGGTGCATCTGGCTTTTGTGTATGATGGCAATACTTCTACCATTACTGTTTATCGTAATGGTGAGGGTGTCTTTACCAAAGAATTGCCAGATTGTGGGAAATTGAAGTTTAATAATGTAGGCGCTTCTTTGGCTGTTGGTGCATTTCAGTTCAGCACTACTCCGAGTCTTACTTCGGGTGCAGGAGCACAAACCTGGGCAAAGAACTTTCCCGGTCAGCTTGATCAGTTCCGCTTATATGACAAGGTGTTGACGGCAACCGAAATTCAGAGTATTTACTCTGGAAAAGAATGAAGCTACACTTTAATCTGATGATAGGATGAAAGTATTATATTTCATAGTATGTCTTTTGTTGGTTGCGTGCAGTGGTGATAATCAACCTGAAGTGAATCAGCCTTTCGAGTTGAAGAATATCATTGTGGGTGACCAACAAAACCAACAGACATTTGAGAATGTTGCTCCCAATGTAGCCATTGTTTTGGAGTTCTCGGATGCTGTAGATGAGGCTTCAGCCCGTAACAATATTGCTTTGAAACATGAGGAGCTTCCTGTAAGCTGCGATTATGAGTTCCTGCAAGAGAAAAAAGTATCGGTGACTCCTAAGGGAGGCTTTAAAGTCTTGTCATCGTATAAATTGATTGTCAATCCGGGGGTGAAATCCACTTCCGGGACACTGCTTTCCAATGGCAAGGTTTGTATGATTAAGACTGGAATGGATGATACAGACAAGTTTGAGCGTATCCCTGATGAGGACTTGTTGACATTGGTACAGAAGCAGACCTTTAAGTACTTCTGGGACTTTGGGCATGAATATTCCGGAATGGCGCGCGAACGTACTACTTCGGGCGATGTCGTTACTACCGGTGGTACCGGCTTTGGCGTGATGGCCATGCTGGTAGCTGCTGAACGGGGCTTTATTACCCGTCAGCAAGCTGTTGAACGAGTGCAGAAGATAGTTACTTTTCTTGATAAGGAATGTACGGCTTATCATGGTGCTTATGCACATTGGATAAATGGCGCAACGGGAGCAACCAAACCTTTCAGTGAGAAAGACAACGGTGCCGATTTGGTTGAGACATCCTTGTTATTTCAAGGTTTGCTTGCCGCTCGAGCCTATTTCAAGGAAAATACGGAAGTAGAAAGCAGGTTGCGTGCCGACATAACCCGTCTTTGGGAAGCTATTGACTGGACCTGGTTCCGGAAAAATGGTGAAGATGTACTATATTGGCATTGGAGTCCCGATTACGGTTTTGAGAAGAACCTGGCAATAAGAGGATGGAATGAGTGTCTGATTACTTATATACTTGCTGCTTCGTCTCCAACACATGCTATCGATAAAGTTGTATATGAAGCGGGCTGGGCTAAAAATGGAGGAATCAGGAATGGAAAATCTTATTATGGCATCACTCTTCCTTTAGGTTCGGATAAAGGGGGACCGCTGTTCTTATCTCAATATTCTTTTCTAGGCATTAACCCACAAGGACTGGAAGACCAATATGCCGATTACTGGATGCAAAATCGCAATCATACGTTGATTAATTACAATTATTGTAAGGAAAATCCTAAAGGATATACGGGTTATAGCGCTTCTTGTTGGGGGTTGACGGCAAGTGACGGCGATACGGGATATTCAGCTCATTCACCTACTAATGATAAAGGGGTCATTGCTCCAACAGCTGCTTTGTCTGCATTTCCTTATACTCCGGAGGAGTCAATGGAAGCGCTGCATTTCTTCTATTATAAGATGGGAGACAAACTTTGGAAAGATTATGGTTTTATAGATGCCTTTAATTTGACGGCAGATTGGTACGATACTCAGTACATAGCCATTGACCAAGGGCCGATAATCTGTATGATAGAGAATTATAGAACAGGTCTCCTTTGGAATTTATTTATGTCTATACCGGAAATCCAACAAGGACTGAAGAAGCTTGGCTTTCAGAGTCCGTGCTTAAACTAAAAGAATGATTATGATGAGAATATTAATATATTTGATACTTTTGCTATACCCTTTTAATTTGATTTCGGGACAGAAAAAGCAGAAGCGGCTTTCTGACGACGAACTTATGACCCTCGTTCAGAAGCAAACTTTCCGTTACTTTTGGGATTTTGCCCATCCTGAATCCGGATTGGCGCATGAACGGAGTAACGGTGGTGCCGAGACAGCTACCATTGGTGGGTCGGGATTCGGAGTGATGGCTATCATTGTCGGCATAGAACGCGGGTTTATCACCCGTGAACAAGGTGCTGAACGTATACTGAAGATTGTTCGTTTCTTGAGCGACAAGAATACCGACAGTTATCACGGCATGTGGGCACATTGGATGAACGGTAAAACCGGTAAGACCATTCCTTTCAGCCGTAAGGATGATGGAGCCGATATTGTAGAATCCGCTTTCATGTTCGAAGGTTTGTTGGCTGCCCATCAGTATTTTATAAAGGATAATCCGACGGAAAACCGTATCCGGGGAATGATTAATAATCTGTGGCGCCAAGCAGAGTGGAATTTTTTCACTCAGGGGCAAGATGTGATGTATTGGCATTGGTCACCCTATAACGGGTGGGCGATGAACCATCAGATTAAAGGTCATAACGAGTGCCACATTATTTATATTTTAGGTGCGTCTTCTCCTACTTATCCGATTGCCGAGAGTGTTTATCATAAAGGCTGGGTCAATGCGAATACTTTTCTGAATGGTCGGGAGTATTATGGCATCAGGCTTCCTCTCGGAAACGATAACGGTAAGGGCGGTCCTTTGTTCTTTACTCATTACTCTTACATGGGGCTTGATCCGCATGGCTTGAAGGACCGCTATGCTGACTACGAGGAACAAATGAAGGCCCATACCTTGATTAACCGTGCCTATTGTATCGACAATCCGAAGGGATATAAGGGTTACGGTGAGAAATGCTGGGGATTGACAGCCAGTGACGGTGATAAAGGCTATTCGGCCCATAGCCCCGGAAATGATCGCGGCGTGATTACGCCTACTGCGGCCCTTTCATCCATCCCTTATACACCGGAATATTCTTTGGAGGCCATGCGCTATTTCTATGAAGAACTGGGTGACCGTCTTTGGGGTGAATATGGGTTCAAAGATGCATTTAATCTGACTGAGGATTGGTTTGCGCCTTCGTATCTTGCCATTGACCAGGGACCGATTATTGTGATGATAGAGAACTATCGTACCGGTTTAATTTGGAAGCTTTTCATGAGTCATCCCGATGTACAGAAGGGATTGAAGAGATTAGGCTTTACGTCTCCTTATTTGAATAAGGCTGATTAGGTTTGGCAGGATTTGATTTTGGTAAATTTTATATAGATTAAAAAGGATTATAACCATGAAAAACGTGCTTTTCAATAGTGTATTGGTTGCTTTCGTATTGCTTGTCGCCTCGTGCGGCAAGCAACCGGAAGCTAAGGTGGAGGTGATGTCGTTTAATATCCGTCTGGATCATGTAGCGGACAGTATGAATAACTGGAAATACCGTAAGGATAATGTAGCACAGATGATTGCTTATTATGCTCCGGACATTGTGGGCATGCAGGAGGTGGTAAAGAATCAACTCAATGACTTGAAGGAGCGTCTTCCTCAATATACTGCCCTTGGCGTAGGTCGTGCAGATGGAAAAGAGAAAGGCGAATATTGCTCCCTTTTTTATAAGACAGATTGTTTTGAACTTTTAAAGAACGGAGATTTCGGACTGAGTGAGACTCCCGATTCCATCGGAAAGAAAGGCTGGGATGCGGCATGCGAACGTATCGTGACTTGGGCTGTGTTGAAAGATAAGGTGAGTGGCAGGAAAGTAGCTGCTTTCAACACCCACTTTGACCATGTAGGTGAGGTGGCACGTCGAGAAAGCGCTAAGTTAATACTCGAGAAGATAAAGCAAATAGCGGGAGAGCTTCCGGTAATTATCACTGGAGACTTTAATGGAACGGTAGACTCCGAGCCGGTCACTATATTGACGGAAGGTGGAATGAGGAACGCTTGTTCCACGGCAAAGGTCGTTTACGGACCGACATGGAGCTTTCATGACTTCGGACGTATTCCGGTGGAGAAGCGCAGGCTGATAGATTTTATATTCGTAAATGCTTCTGTAGAGGTGGAGCGTTACCGCACAGTTGGCGATAAGCCGGACAATGGCTATCTTTCCGACCATGCTCCCGTATTGGTTACTTTGAAACTGTAAAGAGGCACTCGTCTAATTCTATTCTGCATTATTTACAAATCATAAGGGCTCAAGAAACACTTGTATACTGAACCTAATTCAGTCGTATAGTGAATGCCATTCAGTCGTATACTGAAT
>ENA-OYZX01000941-OYZX01000941.1-human-gut-metagenome-genome-assembly--contig:-NODE-941-length-13910-cov-10.080260_pt1 | contig 13910 bp, 8 predicted proteins | sample MGYA00243296_ERZ653489 | MGnify/ENA primary metagenome ERZ653489 (study PRJEB26926, sample SAMN06165098) | human gut metagenome | biome: ENVO:00009003; feature: ENVO:2100002; material: ENVO:00002003... | reverse complement strand
CCAGCCAATAAACTCCCGTACCTTCATAATTCACCACCGGAGATTTGCCACAACCTGCAATTGCGCGAAGCTGAGAAATATCTTTCGGACGGGTTTGAGTTGTATTGGAATAGTAGAATTTCTCTCCGTCATTCAGTTCGCTTAAATCCTGCACATAGCTGACACGAAAATCATTGAATAATGTATCTGCCGGATAATTGCCAAAACTCTCTCCTCTGCCCACTTTCTGCGCCGCTTCTGCGGCAATCATCAATCCGATAGCCTTATTCGGGGTGTATGCTACATTCAGGTAATGAGTCTGGTATTCAGTATTGTAGGCCGCCATGTCGATAGGATCATAAGCAAACTGAGTAATCCACTGGAAACCGGCTGTACGGAAAGTGCGTACAGTGGCCGGATACATATAGGAATAAAGAATATCAGCGGGATCGAATTCATAAACCATACGGGCCTTCTTATCGAAACCTTTCAGATTAGAGAAAGGAATATCATAACGATCAACGAAAGGCAAGAAGTTCCCCTTGCGGGTATGTCCGGATACAAGCCCAATGGGATACCATTGATAGGTAGTACCTTGTATAGCTGTAGAATAATAAGCCTCTACCACATGCTGGTTATGGCTGACATTGTAGAACACCGGTTTGCGGTTGCCTGCACGTTTCAGGGCGGACAGCATCTTATTTATGTAATTACGCGTTTCGACTACAGTGCCGGGATGGCAAGGCTCGTTGTTTATTTCAAAGCCTACAATATAAGGATCGTCTTTGTAAGCATAACCTGTATAAGGATTCACGTGGCGTACAAGAGCAGCAATATACTTTTCCTGTGCAGCAATAGCTTCAGCATCGTTGTGAACGGCACATTTATCATAATGAGATGAAAAGCCACCGGTGGGTTGGTTGCGTTCCGGATAACCGTTGCCAAAATCAGTCTGTGCCGTGATAACGGTACGGATACCACGTTCCTGTAATTTATGGATAAGGTAGTCCAATAATTCCAGGTGTTCATTTTCCAGCAAGTTACCTTCTGCATCGGAAATTTCTACGTCCCAGATGTGAATACGGTAAGCATTCAGTCCCAAGCGTGTCATGTGATAGACATCACGGTCGATAGCAGTTTTACGGTCCACTCCCAGATAGCCCATCGCCCGATAGGCATGTGCAAAGGGTAAGGTATAGTTCACACCAAAGAAAGAAGCTTCTTTCTTCGTATCCGACCAACGCATGACGCCGCCGGCATCTACATAAATAGTAGGAACACTTTTTTGTACTTTGTTCTGTGCCAGAGCAACTACTGCCAGCAAACAAATAATCAAGGTAAGAATGTGTCTCTGCATGTCATCAAATTCAAGTTGTTTTTTCTTGACGGCAAAAGTAATGGAGGGCTATTATTTGTCAAAGCAGATATCGGACATAAAACAACACAAAAAGGACATGCATTGATTATCAGTGATATCCATAGACAAATTCCGAATTAGAATATAATAACAACCAGAAACAATTAATCGGACGAACTGGTATTTTTTCTCCAGATTCTTGTAATTATTAGGCATAAAGAAGTATCTTTGGCGCATTCTTTATACAAGAGATTAAATGAGAAGACACACCAACATACTAATTTTGCTGCTCCTCACAGGACTCTGCATTTCTGCAGGGGCGCAAAATAATCCCTATAAGATAGACGACTCATTATATCCCATCTTCCAACGTGCCATCAAATGGCGTACTCAACCCCAAGGACTACTTATTGCTGATACGCTTTATGCGGAAGCCACGCAAAAGAAAGACAAGAAAGCACAATGTCTGGCGTTAACAATCCCTGTCAGCTTTTATCTGAGTACCAATAATTATGAGAAACTGGAACAAGCAGCAACCCGAGCTAAAGAAGAAGCAAGAAAAAATAATTATCTCCAATATTATTATTCTGCCTGTACCAACGAAATAAACTGCCTGTTGAATAACGGACATTCATTGCGAGCCCTGCAAAAAGCTGAAGAAATGAAAATACAGGCTTTCAAAGATCAGCACGAGTATGGGATATTTTCGTGTATCTTCACTTTAGGTAACATTTACTACATGCGTCAAAACAGGGAGGTAGCCACAGAGTACTACAAAAATGCGTTGGAATATATGCTAAAGAACCTACCCGATCAGGACCCGACATATATGTATATAAACCTTTCTGAATATTATCGGGATAAAGGCGAAGGTGAAGTGGCTTTGGAATATGCAGAGAAAGCTGCTAAAGCCGCTAAAACCAATGAAAGTCGTGTAGCCTCACTGCTAAATAAATGCGAAGTATTGTATTCCATGAAACGTATTAATGATTTTAATGCTTGTTATGATGAATGCACGCAGGTAATAGAACAATATGGTGTCATTCGCAAGACAGCCGTACAACGCCTGCATATCTATAAACTCATTCTAAATAAAAATTACGATCAGGCACATAATGAAGCGGATTCCTTACGCAATTTATTGTCAGCCAACCAGATGCATCATGAAATATATCTGAAATCAGGAAACTATGAAAAAGCTTATATATATAATAACTGGCTCCACAATTATCAGGATTCTGTCAACCGTCAGGTACAGTCATCAGACATCGCCGAACTAAATGCACGTATAGGTACTGAACGCATAAAATTGGACGCCAAAGCCCTAGAATATCAGAATACAGCACTCAACCTGAAGAATACCCAGCTGGAACTGGACCGGACAAAGTCGCAGTCTGAACTGGAAATGATGAATATCGAGAATAGTAAGTTAGTACTGGAAAACCGGAACCTGGATCTGGCACGCCTCAATGTAGAAGCGGAAAAGCAAAAAGCCATTTTAAAAGAGCAACAAAGCGCCTCCCAACATTACATCGTAACCCTCAGTCTTGTGCTTTCATTCTTGTTTCTTTTCACCTGCTTCCTGATATTCTACCTGTACAGACGCCGTAAAACAATGGCTATCCTACAGGAGAAAAACGAAGAGCTCACCGTTGCACGCGATCATGCTGAGGAATCGGACCGTATGAAAAGCTTCTTTATACAGAACATGAGTCACGAAATTCGCACACCGCTCAATGCCATAGTCGGATTCTCACAAGTATTATCTACTCCGGACATGGAAGTTGACGACGAAGAAAAGGAAGAGTTCAGCATGCTCATCCAGCAGAATTCCGAGTTGCTGACTACACTGATCAATGATGTCCTCGACCTTGCCAGTCTGGAAAATGGTAAATACAGAATGCATTTGGCACCCCACCGTTGCAATGAATTATGCCAGGTAGCAATGGTTTCCGTTGTGCATCGTAATCCGAAAAAAGTGAAGTCTTATTTCACTTCCGATGTGCCGAATGACTACCTGTTTGTAACGGACAAAGAACGCTTGCAACAGGTACTTATCAATTTCCTGACCAATGCGGAGAAACACACGGAACGGGGTGAGATTCACCTTCATTGCTCTCTTACGGAGAATCCGGGAAAGATAACCTTCTCCGTTGCAGATACCGGTCCGGGGATTCCGGCAGACCAGGCAGATTGCGTTTTCGACCGGTTCAGCAAGCTGGATGAATTCAAACAGGGCACAGGACTCGGATTGAACATCTGTTCCATCATTGCCGGACGCCTGAAAGGGGAAGTGAAACTGGATAAGAATTATACCGGAGGAGCACGTTTCCTGTTTATACTTCCGCTCGACAGTGTGCCTGATAAATAAAGTTCTGCTAAACAAAACTCACCACTCGTTGTTCTTTTCGAAACGATAACAATCTAATGAAGGAACAATGAAAAAGTTGACGTATTCTTTCTTGCTTCTGATGCTCCTGACATCAGTTCCGGCCCTGGCCGATTATGCGCCTGTCAATGTGCAGACAGCACTGAAAAAGATGTATCCTGCCGCCAAGGATGTTGCCTGGTCACGGGATGAGACTTACTATGTAGCGGACTTTATACAGAATGGTTTCGACACAAAAGTCTGGTTCAACTCCGAAGCGCAATGGGAAATGAGACAGATTGACTGGGAAACAATGGATGAAGTGCCCAATGCCGTGTACAATGCTTTTGCTGCAAGCGAATATTCCGATGGAATGGTGCAGGGAGTCACCTTAGTTCAGTTTCCCAAACGGGAAGCGGTGGTTTCTGTAATTGTGGGAATGGCGAATACACAGACCAAGTACCAACTACTGTTCACCCTCGACGGTGGACTGGAGGATGAACGCAATGCAACCTATTTCAATAACCTGCTTGGCGCGGAAGTCTTCTTATAAAAGCCCCCCTTCAGACATACTGCTTCGGCGTCACCCCAAACTCTGCCTGGAAGCATTTAGAGAAATAGGAATGATTGGAGAAACCGACCATATACATCACTTCAGCCACAGTAAACTTCTGCTGCTTCAGCAGCATAGCCGCCTTTTTCATGCGGATGGACTTAATGTATTCCACAGGTGTCATACCCGTCAGTTGCTTTATCTTGCGATACATCTGCTTGTTATTAATATCGGTCCATTCACAAAGGGCATTCACATTCAGTTCGGAGTCCGAGATATGTTCTTCAATCAGATGAATCACGTTTGCCAAAAACTTCTCATCATAAGAAACCGCCTCTATCTCCTTCGGAGTGGAAAGAACTTCCATACGGGCTTTCGCTTCATGCGTCTCCCAGCTATGTAATAACTGCTCCACGCGCGAAAGTAAAATATCCGGTTCAAAGGGTTTAGGAATGAAAGCATCTATATGTAACTGGATACTTTCAAGCTCTGTTTCCTTATCACTTTTCGCCGTCAGCAAGATAATGGGAATAGTAGATGTGGGAATATTCTTCTTGATATGACGCACCATTTCAAGTCCATCCATTACGGGCATCATGACATCAGCTATAATCAGATCGGGCATTAATTCCATAGTGAGTTCCATACCTATCTTACCATTATCCGCTAAACGGCAACGATATTTGGTATGCAGTATCTGATAGATAAACTCTGAAACCTCCGGAGTATCATCCACAATCAGAAGCAATGGTGCATCCGAAGCAGGCATACCTGTATCTGGAACCACAACTTCAACTCCGGCAGCGACAGGTTCGATATCAGAAGAAACAGTTTCCGGAGAAACCTCTACGGCAGAGTGTTCCATAGCAATCACCGGAAGGGTCAGCGTAATGGTAGTACCTTTATTCTCTTCTGAAGAAAGTTGAACATTACCACCATGCAGTTCCGTATAAGTCTTTACCAAATATAGTCCGATACCCGTTCCCTCCTTTTTGCCTGCCGTCTTGGGAGACTGGAAGAAACGCTGGAAAACATACGGCTGATCCTGCCGGGGAACACCTATACCTGTATCGGATACAGAGATATGCACCTCTTTATCAGAAGCCTGCAAACGAAGCGTTACCTCACCCTCTTCCGGAGTGTACTTCACGGCATTGGACAAGAGGTTATCCAAGATAGATTCCAGTTTTATGGCATCCATCTGTATGTATATCTTTTCACGGTCGGCATGGAAATGGAAAGTCAGCTTCTTCTCTTTCGCCTTCTCCTCTGCATACAAGGTGAATAAGCCACGCGCAAAAGACACCAGTTCGATTTGAGAAAGTATCAGTAATGTATTGTTTCCACTATCCACCCGGTTGAAGTCCAGCCCCTGATGGATAAGCGAATTCAACTTCATGGCATTGCGATGCACCTGTTCCAGTTGTTTCTTCTCCTGCTGATCCTTGATGCCGGGCAGCAACTTGCTGATAGGCGCGATAATCATGCTCAACGGAGTTTTCAGGTCGTGGGAGAGATTCGTAAAGAACTCCATCTTAGCCTGAGACTGCTCCAGGATTTTCTCTTTTTCCAGACGCTCCAGTTTCAGACGGTTCTTCACACGAAAGAAGTTGATTGTCCAGAGTATCAGGACAAGGCACAGCAAGACATAAACGGCCTTTGCCCACGGGGTGTAGTACCAGGGCGGAATGATGTGGATGTCCAATGCATACGTCTTTTCGGACGGCTTGCCATGCGCATCCAGCTTACTCACTATCAGGCGGTAGTCACCGTAGTTCAGATTGTTGTAAGTAATCCGGTTCGTATTCGGTTTCAACAAGTTCCATTCACGGTCCACACCTTCCAGGCGATACAACAGTTTGCTTTTCTCTTCAAGGGAATAAGGCAGGTCGGAAAGTTCAAAAGCAAGATTGTTCTGGTCGTAGTCCAGATTTATACGCTGTGAGTAACGGATGCTTTGTGCGGATTGCACTGCATCAAGCGCCTGCCCCGCCCCAGACTGGTAAAGTTGGTTGTTGACATAAAGGGCGGTCAATATCAAAGGCTGTTCAAGGTGTTCCGCCAGCAAGGCCTCGGGTGAGGAGATGGCAAAACCGTCTGCGGTGCCCAGATAGAGTTCTCCGCTTGTCTTATCAAAGAACATGCTGGTGAAACGCTTGTCGGTGATATTCAGTCGGCGGACTTCCAGAGTCTGTTGGTCGGCTACCCAGAAACCATCTGTGGTAGAGATCCAGATGCGGCCGTCGGCTTCGGCCATGGAAAGCACTTCGTAATGATTATAGGCATCAAAGGGCAACATGCGGATACTGTCGTTTTCGGGAGTCACGCGCATCACTCCGCCGGGGAAACCTATCCAGATGTAGCCGTCTTCGGCACAAAGGATAAAGTTGGGAGTACGCTCGCCTTTCAGTTCATCGGCGGCAATATGGGTGACTTCGCCGGTACGGGGATTTATCTTTTCGATGCTGTTGTGACTGTTATAGAGCAATGCCCATACATTCCCTTCCCGGTCGGGAATCATCTGATTGATGAACATGCCGGACAGGCCGTTGTGGATGGAATAAGTCTTCTCCGCCATGTAGAGTCCGCCGGAAGAACGCATGAGGTTTTCCTTATCTACAACGAAAATACCGCCGAGACAGGTGGCTATCCAAAGTTGTCCGTCACGGTCTTCAAAAAGGCTATACGTCCAATTGGCGTTGTAGCGGCGGGTGCTGTCCACTATGTTATAATGTATAAACTGGCGTTTCGCCGGGTCGTAACGACTGATGCTGCCATCCGTAGCCACCCAAAGTTGTTGTTCACGGTCTTCGTAAAGATGGCGTACCCGGTTGTGGGACAAAGGATATTTCCGGTCTCCCATCTTGTACCAGGCAACGTCCTGTTCCCCATCCATAAGAGCGGTGAAGCGAATGAGGCCGTTGGTGCCGCCAAACCAATAAGTTCCGTGCGTATCGCGCAGCATGGAATAGAACTGGTTGCCCTCCCCTGTTCCGGTAATCTGCGAGATAGGGATATGACGCAACACACTGTTATGGCGGAACATGGAGATACCGTAATCCGTACCCAGCCAGACGTTATGCTCGCGGTCGGCAAAGATGGTCCAGATGATATTGTTAGAAAGGGACTGGAGGTTTCGGGAGTCATGAACAACGTGCAACAGGGGCTCGTCCTCCTGATAGACGTACAGACCATTATCGGTGCCTACCAGCAATTGACCGTTCCCGTCCAGTGCCAGAGACTTGACGGAGTTATCATGGAAAGCATCTATCCGCTGCGTATGCCCGTCGGCAGGGGTGTATTTGAAAAGACATCCTTCTGTGCCTATCCAGATGCAACCACGCGCGGTATCTTCCAGGAGTGAATTGACAAACTGATTGCTTCGGCCACGGGTGACGGGCAGGTCTATGGTTTCAAAGCGTCCGGTGGCGGGGATGTAGCGGCAACAGCCGTTGTACGTACCAATGTAGAGGTTATCGTCCGAGGCGCGGATAATGGAATAAATGGTCTGGTGCGGAAGTCCTTCGGTGATGGCGGAGAGTTGCCGGGTTTCCGGTGAGTAGGTATAGAGGCCGTTTAGTGTCCCCAGCCACAGCACGCCGTCACGCAATGCCAGTGTGCGGATGTCGGTCGGGAAGTCCGCTTCCGGTTCTTGGTAAGTGTCTGTTCGGTAGTTATAAATCAGTAAGCCATTGTCCGCACCTATATAAAGATAGGTGCTGTCCACCACCGTACCGCAATAAATGCGAGTATTGCTGCGCTCGCCGAAAGTGAAATGCGGTTGTGAGGAATAGCCGTCGTAGCTGAACAGTCCTTTGTTGGAACCTATCCATATCAGTCCTTGCGTGTCTTGCAGGAAGCAACTGATGACGGATGCTTCCGTCCCCAGACTGATATTATCAAACAGCCTGTAATCGGACTTCTGCCCCACCAGAGTGCAAGGAAGCCATATCTGTAACAGAATGAAAAGAAAAAGAACTGGTCTGTGCATACGCCGGGTTACGTTAAAGGTCCGGACTACTGTATTTCTTCGCACACCCGCATTTCCATGCCTTTATACACCACCACAATCTTATGTAGCTGGGTGCTGCCGATGGCACGCTTCACCGTATCGGTATCAGCGTAGCGGTTGGCTTGTGCGATAGCCTCCTGACGCAGTTCCTCCACACGGGTTTCGGGGTCTTTGTACTTGGCATACTTCAACTCTACAATGTAGCTGTGCGTCATGTCGGAGTAGATGTCCAGCATCGGACATAGGAAAATATCGACATAGCCCGCCTGCGTGTCCTGTTCGGAGATGGGGCGGTAGAAACGGTTCTGTGCGGTCATGGCAAGGGTGAAGCCATGCACGAAGAACTCGCCCTTCTGCTTGTCGCGCTGCGAGGCGTAGGTCTTCAGGCAGTCGGCAATGTAGTCGAAGTAGGCTTTCCAATCGCCTCGGTAAGCAAGGCGACTGGAGAGTTCGCTCTTTTCGTAACTACTGAAACTGAGGTCTGCATCGTTGTACGTACTCAGCAGATAGGTATAAAGTTGTTCCTGAACCACCAGGTTAGGGATGGTCAGTTTAGTTTTTCCTTCGTGCATGCCGTTGATGGTGAGCATGCCGAAATAGTAGAGCAAGCTCACGAAATTATCGGGATTAGTGATACCGGAGGCAGGGAAGCCACTCTTCAGTTCGCCGGTGATGAAGCCCTGGCTCACGAGGGTTTGAATGACTGAGGCGTCGTGGGCAAACTCCTTGTCCTTACGGATGAGCATGCGTAGTTTCTCGTAGTCGATGCGGATGTTCTCTTCCACCATGCTTAGCGGTGCTTTGCCACGCGAGATGTAGTTCTTGACGAAATAAAGCACCATGTTGGAGTTATACATCGTGGTTTCGCCGTAACATTCCTGCGCGAAGCAATAGTTATCATACCACGGCTTCATTATCTCTATCAGTTCGTCAATGGTATGATTGAAGGGGCTGGTGGTAGAATAGTAGGTCAGCATTTCGCGCACTTCTTCTTCTGTGAAACCCATCATTTGGTTGAAGTCCGGTGAGAGGGAATAGTTGGTTCCGATGTTGAAGCCGCTGGTGAGGTCATCCATCGTCACGGGGCTTACACCGGTAATGAAACAGCGCTCGATGCTGGAATAGGTTCCTGCTTTCACTTTGTTGAAGAAGGCGCGCAGATAACCTTCGCCATGCGTTTCGTTGGTATAGCGGTGCAGGCTTTCGGGGTCGGAGAGAATGGCGTTGGTGAAGTGGTCGTACTCGTCGATAAAGAGGTACACCTTCTGTCCGGCACGTTCGCATTCCGAAATCAGATAGTCTAATTGGTTGACGGCTCCGTCCTTCTCGTCCAGCCGATCCCTGATGCCTTCCGGCAGAAGGTCGGCATAGACTTCGCAGAAAAAGTCGAAGCGGATTTGGCAGTGCTCATCCAGCCCTTTGCGATAGTCGTTCAGTGCACCGGTGATGCCGGAGAAATTGAGATAGAGCACAAGATAAGTGTTACGACTCGGTGTGGGATGCTGCCCGATGTAGAGGTCGCCAAAGAGGTCGTCGAACTTGTCGCGGGTACGCACATCGTAGTAATGTTGCAGCACGTTCAGCGTCAGGCTCTTCCCGAAACGGCGCGGACGGATGAAGAAGAAAAAGCGGTCCGCCTGCTCTATCATGGGGATGAAGCGGGTTTTGTCCACGTAATAATAGTCTTCACGGCGGATGACCGCGAAGTTCATCATGCCGTAGGGAAGTCTCTTTCTGCCGGGTACTAAGTATTCTAATGGGTCCATATAATGTCCTCCTGCTGTTTTTGGGATATTTAATCCGTCGCTTTATGACGGGATAACGACACAAAGATAATGCAAATTGAGTGCAGAACTTTCATGCTTGCATGAAAAAGTTATGCCGAAATGCAGCTTATCTTATCTAAAGACAACAAAAGTTCTTATAGAAGGGGTATATCGCAGTTATTATTTATAATGACTGAAAGCTTAGTCAACCGTTTTATATTTACTTCCGAGAATCCATGCAGTCCCGACAGTTTCATCTGGAAACAAAGCGTCTCGCAAGAAAGCAACGTGCAACGCCCATTCAGATGCAAAGTCAATGGATGTCTGCAAACGTTTGCGCTATTCTATAATCCGATAATTCTCAACGAAGAAGCTTATTCTCATCTATTCCGCTATTTTTGCAATCGGAATAGTTGGCTTACATTTTTTTAGTTTGGCAGCTATCCTCATTTGAATAACCTTTGATTAAGATAAGCTGCACCTCAGCAATAAAAATAAGCAAGCTTATTTTGTACTGCTTTCGGTTTGCATTATCTTTGGGAATATTTAGAAAATACCATGAATAAACCGCAGATAACCATCAAGGATATTGCCCGGGCGTTGAACGTCTCACCATCCACTGTGTCGAGGGCGCTGAAAGACAATCCGGATATCAGCCAGGAGACCCGTGACCTTATACATGCGTATGCCCGGGAGCATAATTACAAGCCTAACGTACTTGCAGTGAACCTTCGTGCCAGCCGTTCGAATACAATCGGTGTAATTGTCCCGCAACTGGTACATCATTTTTTCTCGTGCGTGCTGAGTGGCATTGAAAAGGCTGCTGCCGAAGCAGGATACAATATTTTGGTAGCCCAGAGCAATGAATCTTATGAACAGGAAGTGAAAATCGTACACTCATTCCTTGCCGCCCGCGTCTGTGGTGTGATTGCCTCTCTGGCAAAGGATACCTCTCAATACGATCATTATCAGGACCTGCTGAATAATAATATCCCCATTGTGTTCTACGATCGCATCTGCACCGGATTGAAAACAGAACGGGTGGTAGTGGACGACTATGCCGGTTCTTTTGCCGCCGTGGAGTATATGATACAGACAGGTTGCAAGCGTATCCTGTTTTATGGAGCAGCCCCGCATCTGGAAATCACCAAGAATCGTCGGAATGGCTATCTGGATGCCATGAAGAAATACAAAATTCCCGTGGACGACAGCATGATTATGCTGTGTGATACAAGGGAACGCGCCATATCCATCACCCCTGACATACTGGAAGGTCCCGGTCATCCCGATGGTTTCTTCGCCATCAATGACGAAACAGCTTCGGGCATTCTGTATGCCTGTAAACTGGTTGGAAAGAAAGTGCCCGATGAAGTATCGATCTGTGGATTTACCGACGGAGCCATTGCCCAAAGCACAGATCCCAAACTGACCACCGTGGAACAACATGGAGAAGAAGTCGGAAGAAGTGCTTTCAGCATTCTGATAGGCAAGCTGGAAGGGGGCGATGACAAGAGTAGTAACAAGATTGTGAGAACGAATCTTGTAGTGAGGGGAACAACGAAATAAATGAGTGACAAGCTACGAGCTACGAGTGACGAGTAGGCTACGCGGAATTGCCAGTATGCCGAAAGGAACTCGTAGCTTGTAGCTCGTAGCTCGTAACTAATAATTTATTAAGAATGAAAGTAAAACCCGATTTGAGCTTTTGGAAGTTGTGGAACATCAGCTTCGGATTTTTTGGCGTACAGATTGCCTACGCCTTGCAGAGTGCAAACATCAGTCGTATTTTTGCAACACTGGGTGCAGACCCGCATAGTTTAAGTTATTTCTGGATATTACCACCATTGGCAGGCATCATCGTGCAACCCATCGTGGGCGCTGCAAGCGACAAGACGTGGACGCGCTTCGGACGCCGTATTCCTTATCTGTTTGTCGGTTCACTGGTAGCCGTATTGGTAATGTGCCTGCTGCCGAATGCCGGTAGTTTCGGTATGGCAGTCAGCACGGCAATGATATTCGGATTAGTATCATTGATGTTCCTGGATACCTCCATCAATATGGCGATGCAGCCATTCAAGATGATGGTAGGCGACATGGTGAACGAAAAGCAAAAAGGCCTCGCCTACTCCATCCAGAGTTTCCTGTGTAATGCGGGCAGCCTCGTAGGTTTCCTGTTCCCGTTCATCTTTACATGGATCGGTATCAGCAACATAGCCCCGCAAGGCGTAGTACCCGACTCGGTGATTTATTCTTTCTATATCGGAGCCGCCATCCTGATACTTTGTGTAATCTATACCACAGTGAAAGTAAAGGAGATGCCACCCGCCGAATACGCTGAATACCACGGCATCACCGAAGAGGAAGAAAAAGAAAAAATCAATATGGTGAAACTGCTGATAAAAGCGCCGAAAGCTTTCTGGACGGTAGGTTTGGTTCAGTTCTTCTGCTGGTTTGCTTTCATGTTTATGTGGACGTATACCAATGGTAGTGTAGCCGCCAATGTATTCGATGCTCCTACAGTGGAAACCGCAGTGAACGGAGTCAGCAAAGTTATGCTGGACACCAAGAGTATTCAATATCAGGATGCTGCCGACTGGGTAGGCGTGTTGTTTGCCGTACAGGCTATCGGTTCTGTACTATGGGCTGTCTGCATCCCGTTGTTCAAGGATCGCAAACTGATCTATTCTCTCAGTCTGGTGCTGGGTGGATTGGGTTTCATCTCTACTTATTTTGTTCATAATCAATATGTATTGTTCATCTCCTTCCTACTGATAGGTTGCGCATGGGCTGCTATGCTGGCGTTGCCTTTCACCATCCTGACCAACGCACTGAGCGGCGGACACATGGGAACTTATCTGGGCTTGTTCAACGGAACAATCTGTATTCCGCAGATTGTGGCGGCTTCACTCGGCGGGAGCATTCTTGCCCTGTTCACTCCCAAAGGTATGTTGCCTCCCGAAATCAATATGCTGGTCATGGCAGGTGTCATGCTGATTATCGGCGCAGTTTGTGTATATTTAATCAAAGAGACCAAAGGAGAACAAACAAAAGCATAATCCTTATAAAAAGAGTGATAAAGTGATAAAGTGATGAAGTGGCAAAGTGATAGTGGAACAACACTCTGTGATATATAACGCAGCTACTTTATCACTCTATCACCTTACCACTTTATCACCTTATCACTCCTCTTTCATCTACTTTTGTCATACTTTCTTGCCGTTTATCCGTTTATTTGTTTATCTTTACCGCCATAATCACCATTGAGATACACGCCATGAAAAGATACCTTAGAACCGATGAATGGAATATTATTGAAGATAACTTTCACGCCGACAACCTGAGAATGTCCGAAAGTATATTCAGCTTGGGGAACGGACGCTTTGGACAACGGGGAAATTTTGAAGAGCCTTATTCAAGCGATTCCTATCGCGGTTCATTTGTAGCCGGTATCACTTTTCTGGATAAAACGCGTGTAGGTTGGTGGAAGAACGGCTTTCCTGCTTTTTACACGCGTATTCCCAATGCAGCGGACTGGAGTCGTGTCAGCCTGCGTCTCATCGATGAAGAACTGGACCTGGCACAATGGGACGTAAACAGCTTCAGCCGCAGACTTGATATGAAAGCAGGTATCTCCTACCGGGATTTCGAAATCACATCTCCCAGAGGACATCAAATACGGGTACATGTGGAGCATATCAACAATATGGCCCACCCCGATTTATGCCTAATAAAATACAGCGTCACCTCCATCAATTATACAGGAAGAATATCACTGATTCCCTCTCTGGATGCAATCATAGTCAATAAGGATGATGATCCGAACGAGAAGATATGGAATATCCTCCGTTCCGGCGTCACAAAGGATTGTGCTTATC
>ENA-OYZX01000940-OYZX01000940.1-human-gut-metagenome-genome-assembly--contig:-NODE-940-length-13911-cov-6.824841_pt1 | contig 13911 bp, 8 predicted proteins | sample MGYA00243296_ERZ653489 | MGnify/ENA primary metagenome ERZ653489 (study PRJEB26926, sample SAMN06165098) | human gut metagenome | biome: ENVO:00009003; feature: ENVO:2100002; material: ENVO:00002003... | reverse complement strand
CGAGATCTGCGCATGTCTCGTGGGCTCGGAGATGTGTATAAGAGACAGGGTATGCCTTTGGGTATTGAGTCTGCAGATGTGAACACGTGGAATAAAGTCTGCTGTTTTTATAATCCTTCGCTTACACAGGTAACCTCTACTTTCCCTATTATTACTGCTTCTCGTATGCTACTTATCGAGGCTGAAGCTGCTCAACGTGGCTGGATTCAGGCTGATCCTGCCCAACTTTATGCAGCCGGTGTGAAGGCATCATTTGAACAATGGGGAGCCGAAGGTGTTGATGAATATTTGGTACAGGAAGCAGTTGCTTATACGGGTACTGATGCTGATAAAATTAATAAAATTGCTCTTCAGCGCTGGATCAGTGGCTTCATGGCTGATGGTTTTGAGGCATGGTCTGACTGGCGTCGTTTTGATATTCCGAAACTAGAAGTCGGTCCGGTTTGTACAACGATTGATCACATCCCTTATCGCCATCAATTTGATAGCGAAATTTATCAAGGTAATCTTGAAAATTATGAAGCTGCCGTGAAAGCAGATTTGAATGGTGATGATAGCCGTGAGCAACGAGTATGGTGGAATAGAAGATAAGATTTGAAGTATATAATTCTCTTTAAAGTTTCGTTTAAATATAGGGGACATTCTCAGTGATGAGAGTGTCTTCTTTTATTGAAATAAATCAAAAAATATATAGGATAAACGTTAGTTAAGACTAGGTAATTCATAAATTGCCTCGATGGATAGATATACGTATTGCTTTTTCTTATTCACTTTTGTTGTGTTTGGTTGGGTGGCATTTGAAGAATGTTATTGTTGGGATATTGAATTTTTATGAAGAAATTCTCCTGTTTTAAAGCATAAAAAAAGGCTATCTATCCCAGACAGCCAATCTTTTGTTAACCTTAAATCTAATACTATGAAAAATACATTGCAAAGATACGGACTTTGTTTATAATAGCAAGTTTTTAGTCTGTATTTCGCCGTTTTATAACATGCTTTATAAATATATCGCACCTTGTTAACAAATTAATTTAAAAATGTAAAGTTTTGTTTATTATGACCTTTCGGACTTTTTGTCTTATGAATGATAGAAGAGGGCAAATGAAAATAAAAGTATGTGATAGCTGTTTTTCTATTTCTTATTTTATATCTTTGATGTCACTTTACTGATTGAAAAAATAACAGTTACTTATGAAAAACAGACAGTTTATTGTATTTGCTCTTTTATTAGCATGTCCGTTGCTGTTACACGGACAGGAAACGTTTCTTTGTGGAAAAGAATCATGTAATAAAGGTTATATCCGGCATCCATGGTATGGAAAAAAGGTTGGTTATATAGGAGACTCGATAACTGATCCCAATTGTTATGGAGATAACATAAAAAAGTATTGGGATTTTTTGAAAGAATGGTTGGATATCACTCCTTATGTGTATGGAGTGAGTGGACGTCAATGGAATGATGTACCCCGTCAGGCAGAACAATTGAAAAAGGAGCATGGAGAAGAGGTTGATGCCATCGTGGTTTTGATGGGGACAAATGATTTTAATAGCAGTGTACCTGTCGGGACTTGGTTTACAGAGAAAGAAGAGCAGGTGATGGCTGCCCGTGGTGAAACTAAAAAACTGGAAACGCGTAAAAGGCGTGTTCCTATAATGACGAATGATACGTATAAAGGCCGTATTAATATTGGTTTGAGTCATTTGAAAAAATTGTTTCCCGATAAACAAATTGTTTTGTTGACCCCATTGCATCGTTCTTTAGCGGAATTCGGCGAAAAGAATGTACAACCGGATGAAAGCTATCAGAATAAATGCGGAGAATATGTGGATGCTTATGTACAGGGCATTAAGGAAGCAGGTAATTTGTGGGGAATTCCTGTAATAGATTTTAATTCGGTTACAGGTATGAATCCGATGATTGAAGAACAACTTATTTATTTCTATGATTCGGGCTATGATCGTTTGCATCCTAATACCAATGGTCAAGAACGTATGGCACATACATTGATGTATCAGTTACTTTCTTTGCCTGCATCATTCTGACAGTTGGACATTCATTTTTTTTGTCTTTTTGGAAGAGTTTGTCTATTTAGGAGAACCTCCAATGTTTCGATATGAACTTGAAGAATTGAAAAAATGTTCAAATGGCAAATTGATGTTGTTTGAACATTTTTTTATTAGTTCTTATTTACTGAAAGAGTAATTGAACTATTGATTTTGAACAAATTTCTATATTCTTGTATCATTTTTTATGGTTTCTTTTCTTGTTCTTATTTACTTTTGCCTAAATCTTTTAACTTATAAAATGTATATGAAAAACATGAAATTAAAAGTATTACTTGTTTTATGTGCTTTACTCCTGTTATCGGCTTTTATTGCTGAGAGAAAAGACCCCATTACTATTTTTATGATTGGTGATTCTACCATGGCGAATAAAAGTCTGAAGAATGGTAATATAGAGCGTGGTTGGGGACAAATGCTTCCCGGATATTTTACGGAAGAGGTTGTGGTGGATAATCACGCTATGAATGGACGAAGTTCACTCAGTTTTATCAATGAAGGACGTTGGGACATAGTGCTTTCTAAAATTCATAAAGGTGATTATGTATTTATTCAATTCGGACATAATGATGAGAAACCTAGAGCCACATTACATACAGAGCCCGGAAGTACCTTTGATGATAATTTAAGACGTTTTGTGAATGAAACACGTGCTAAGGGAGGAAATCCTGTACTGTTCAATTCTATAGTTCGTCGTAATTTCCTTCCTAAAGGTGTGACGGAGATAAAGGGTAGTTATGAAAAAGAAGGTCCGGTATTGGTTGATACCCATGGGGAATATCTGGAATCTCCCCGTCGGGTGGCCGGAGAAATGAATGTACCTTTTATTGATTTGAATAAATTGACCCATGACTTGGTTACCGGTATGGGAGTCGAGAATTCAAGAAAATTGTTTATGTGGATTCCAGCAGGACAATATGAATTTTGTCCGGAAGGGAAAATTGACAATACTCACTTGAATATATATGGTGGACGTATAGTTGCCGGGTTGGTTGTGGACGCTTTGATGGAAGAAGTGCCGGCTTTGGCAAAATATGTGCGACGTTATGATTATGTGGTGGCGAAAGATGGGAGTGGGGATTTCTTTACAGTTCAGGAAGCAGTGAATGCGGCAGTTGGTGGGAGCAAGAAAACAATATCTATACTTGTCCGTCCGGGAGTATATGAAGAGCATGTTTCTATGCCGGAATCATCGCCTCGAATAGAATTGGTGAAACAGACAGGGGCTGAGATCAGGGATAACGGGTTCACACAAGATGTTTATGTGGCACCTTATAAGGGTGACAGAGTGTGTGCTATTAGTTATACATTTGATAGGAACAGGGGTAGGTACATGTACTGAACAATATCACATCGGGGGAGATAAGTTGAAATCGACTCCTGCGTCTTTAGATAAATGGGTGGAAAGCTTGGTAAGCTCCGGTAGATGGGGAGTTGGCAATGATACATGGAATATCGCAGGGATATAATGCTTTTCAAAATCCTGAAATATTGTGGGAATAGGTAAAGGCTATGGAAAATGAAATATGGGTGGGTACATTTAGAGAGGTAGTTGCTTATAACAAAAGAACGAGAAAAAAATCGCTTGAATGTGCTAGAAAACGGCTATAACATAACTCCTCATTTGGATATGAATGCACAATTATTTACAGAACCACTGACTATGGTATTGAAATCTGTGGGAAACAGAGTTTCGGAGATTAGGCAAGATGGGAAAAAGCGTTTTCTAAAGAAGGATGCTGATAAGGTTCTTTTCGATTTTAATCTTTATGGAGTGATGATTCAGATTCGTTTTATCTGAGGTGTTGGATATAGTTTTAAAACTAGAATAGGGAAATCCGTTAGTCTTTATTGTAACCATTTGAGGTGTGATAATAAGATTAACGGATTTGTTTTTTGCTCTTTTATAAAGTTACTCAGAATTAATTTCTAAATTTGTTCCCGTTAACTTTATTCCTTTTTCAAAAGAAATAAAATGGAAAACACAGAGAAACTGATTGTAGAACAACTGAAAAATGGCAACGAAGATGCTTATAAATACATCTATGATTATCATTATGTTCTTTTATGTCATGTAGCAAATCAATATTTGAACGATAATTTTTTATCGGAAACTATAGTTGGAGATGTAATATTTCACCTTTGGGAGATCAGAGAAACTTTAAACATTACTATTTCTATTAGAAGTTATCTGATAAAGGCTGTTCGTAATCGTTGTATAGACTATCTGAAATCTAGATCTGAAAAAAAGGAAATTTCATTTTCAGTTTTAGTACCGGAAGAGATGTCTGAAGAAAAGTATTTGCAGTCGGATAATTATCCTTTGGGAATATTATTAGAACGTGAATTGGAGCATGAAATCCGTATGGCAATAGATAAACTACCGGTTGAATGTAGATGTGTTTTTGAAAAAAGTAGATTTGAGGAGAAAAAATATGAAGAAATTTCTCAGGAATTAGGTATTTCTATAAATACGGTTAAGTATCATATAAAGAATGCATTATCTTTCCTTCAGACTGAATTGAGCAAATATTTAATTGCTTTGATTTTATTTTTTTCGTGTTAAAACAGAAAAAAGTTCTTTTAGGACTACCCTGTATTTAAAATAAATCGTCTTCACTTTAGAAACAACAAAGATGAAAGCAGAAAAAGAACATATTGATGAATTAATAGTATCCTATTTAAGTAATGAGTTGGATGGAAATGCTGTGCATGAACTGAAGGAGTGGATAGCTGCGTCTGTGGAAAATGAAAAGTATTTTATGCAGCGGCAAGAAATTTGGTTTTCTGCCATAAGTGTGAAAGAGGATGTTAAATATGATAAGAGCAAAGCATTTGAACAATTTAAAAATAGAATTGCTAATCAGAGGTTGAATGATAAAAGAGAACGTGAAAATTTCTGTTTGTCTAAATTTTGGCGTTATGCAGCTGTTATTGTTGTATTGTTCTCAGTTTCTTATTTTTCTTATTGGAGGGGTGGAATAAGTATAAAAGAGGTATTTTCGGATATCATTGTGGAGGCTCCTCTTGGTTCCAGAACAAAATTGACCTTGCCGGATGGGACATTAGTGTGGTTGAATGCCGGATCGCGTATAACATATTCACAAGGATTCGGAGTAGGGAATAGAAAAATAGAATTGATAGGAGAAGGGTATTTTGAAGTTAAACGAAATGAAGAAGTTCCATTTCTTGTGAAAACGAATAGTTTGCTGGTAAAGGTATTGGGAACGAAATTTAATTTTCGGGATTATCCGGATGATGCAGAAGCCATTGTTTCTTTGTCCGAAGGAAAAGTGGCATTGAATAATTTATTGAAAAAAGAAAAAGAAGCTTTTTTGTTACCCAATGAAAGGGTGGTTTTGAATAAAAAGAATGGCAGAATGCATGTGGAGTATTCTACTGTTTCCAATGCATTACAATGGACTAATGGATATTTATTTTTTGATGAGGAATTGTTGCCGGATGTTGTGAAGGAGTTAGAACGTAGTTATAATGTGAAAATACAAATAGCTAGTGATACTTTGAATACTTTCAGGTTCTATGGAAATTTCGTTCATCGTGAGCAAAATATTCAGGAAGTTTTGGAAGCATTATCTGCGACCCGTAAGATTCATTATATTATTGAAGGACACAATATAACTTTATATTAAGTAGGGAGTGGATTAAAATTGTTTAACCTTAAAATTAAAAGTATGAATAGAATTAGAGCTGTAATACTGTAATAGGGGTACGAAAGGGATGAAAAAGAAAAGGTGGGAAGATATAGGGATTTTCCCACCTTGATGAAATCTCTTTTTCGACTTACGATTGTGAGTGCGCTTTTAGAGAATGCAAAGTTAATGATTTTTCTCTTTAAAAGCTAAGTTCATTTAATTTTTTAATTAATAAATTACTAATTTATGAAAAACAAGAGAAAGGCCATATTATTGGTCGGGGCTTTGCTTTGCCTTAATTTGAATATCTTCTCACAGAATATACCATTGAAAATGAATAAAGTATCGGTGAAAAAAGCTATGACTGAGCTAAAAGAAAAAAGTGGATATTCATTTGTGTATATAGCTGGGGATTTAGATACGAAAAAGATTGTTGATATAGACGCTGAGCAACTGCAAGAAGTTATTGAGCAAATCTTGGAAGGACAAAATGTTTCTTATGAGATAAAAGATAAAAATATCATTATTCGGAAGAAGGAAGTAGAACAGTCCATGTTGAACGAGAAAAAATTACAAGATATTTCAGGGCTTGTGATGGATGTTATGGGAGAACCTATCGTAGGAGTTAATGTGATGGAAAAGGGGACTACTAATGGTACTATTACTGATATGGATGGTAAGTTTTTACTTAAAGCTCCTGCGAATGCAACTCTTATTATTAGTTTTATCGGTTATAAGACTCTTGCTGTTAATTTGGAAGGGGAAAAGAATGTGAATATAACTCTGAAAGAGGATTTGGAACAATTAGATGAAGTGGTGGTGGTTGGTTATGGAACTCAAAAAAAATCTAGTTTGACAGCATCCGTGGCGACAGTGCCTGCAAAAGAACTGAGTAAACAGATGGGGCATTCTGTTGCAGCTGCTTTGCAGGGGAGGGCTCCAGGAGTAGAAATATTGCAAAAGGGGGGAGAAGCTGGGGCAGATATCAAGATACTTGTTCGGGGAGCAGGTACATTTGGTGCTACTGAACCTTTATATGTTATTGATGGTGCATTTTCTAATAATGGGCTAAATTCGTTGAATCCTTCAGATATTGAATCAATAGAAATCCTGAAGGATGGTTCGGCGGCTGCCATTTATGGCTCTCGCGCTGCAAATGGGGTTGTGCTGATAACTACCAAGCATGGTCAAAAAGGTAAAGCAAAAGTTGAAATTTCTGCAAACTATTCTTTGCAGACTCCTTCTAAATATCTTGATTTTCTAGATGCAAATGAGCATCGCGAATATACTAAGCAAATTGTTGCAAATTCAACAAACCAGACTCAAGCTCCAGAAAATATTCATCCTACTATCCTGATATTAATACTGACTGGCAAGATGCATATCTAAGAAATGCTCCTATGTATAATTTGAATGCTTCAATTTCTGGTGGTGGTGAATATTCAACTTTTAATACAAGTTTGGGGTATTTTGATCAGCAAGGTATTATGGAATTTTCTGGTTTTAAGAAATATAATGCACGTGTCAATGGAACGTTTAAGAAAGGACGTTTGACTGTTAGTGAAACTCTTTCTGCTGCTTTTACAAATAAGGAGCCTCAAGTAAGGATGGTGATGGGGATTCCTACTGTTCCAATGACTGATGTAGAGGGAAGGTATGTATCTGCAGGTAAAGATTATTATGTAAATGAAGGAAAAGTTACTAATCCGTTTGCATCTTATTCCAATACTGTTCGAAGAAATAAAACAGTTAATGTTACTGGTAGTTTGAATATAGGACTGAATTTATATAAAGGATTGGATTATAAGCTACTACTTGGAGGTGACTATATATCAACAAATAATATATCTCGGTCCATTGCTTTTGACTCCAATTGGGATGAGAATGGTAATGCAGATCCTGATTATAGCAGAACGATTAATTCACTATCTGAAAGTCGTGGACAGCGATTTAGTTATACAATTGATAACATTTTGACTTATAAGAATATGTTTGCTGGTCATACTATTGACGCAATGGTAGGTACAAGTTGGATGAGAGAATACTATAGAACTATGGGGATTGGTTCTGGTTCTACAGATTTGGGTGGTCCTAATATTACTATTTTTAATGGGAAAGGAGATATAACAAGTGAAGAATACAATTCAGCTTTACTCTCCTTTTTTGCTCGCTTGAACTATGACTATAAGGAGCGTTATCTTGTTTCTGCAAGTATTCGTAGTGATAAATCTTCCAAATTTGCTAAAGGAAATAGGGTCGGTTACTTTCCTTCGGTTTCAGTGGGTTGGAATATACATGAAGAGAATTTTTTTAATATAGAATGGATAAGTAAAATGAAGATTAGAGCTAGTTATGGTGAATTAGGAGCTAATTTTATAGATTCATATTCTTTCCTTTCTACGGCTTATGGTCCAATACCTTCTGTATTCGGTGAAAATCAGATTGGTCAAAGTAGTGTGATGAATGGTTATGTAACCAAATTTGCTCAGGAAAATTTGACTTGGGAAAAATCAATATCTAAAAACGTAGCATTGGAAATGGCTTTTCTGAATAATAAAATTTCTTTTACAGCTGAATATTTTTGGAAAGATAATAATGACTTACTTGCTCCATTACTTCCATTAGCATCGTCAGGGCAAACCATTATGACTAATGGGGGGGATTTGCCAGTCTTTAATTCTGCATCTGTTGAAAATAAAGGTTTTGAATTTACGGTAGGTTATCGTAATAATTGGAAGGATTGGAGTTTGGATGTTACTGCCAATATTTCGGCATTAAGAAATAAAGTAAAGAGTTTGGGTGAGGGAGTACAACCCATTAAGGCAGAGGTGATGATGAGTGGTTCTTTTAATGACCGTCCTACTATTACTAAACCGGGCTTGCCTATTGGTACCTTTTGGGGATATGTGGTGGAAGGTTTTGATAATGATGGTAATTTTATTTTTCAGGATAATAATGGTAGTGTGAATGGTGTATTGACAGGAAAACCGGATGGGAAGATTGATGAGAATGATAAAACGGATATTGGTAATCCTCATCCGGATTTTACTTATGGTTTAAATATAAATGTAGGTTATAAGAATTGGGATTTGACTGCTTTTTTCCAAGGAACGCAAGGTAACGATATTTTTGCTTTAATGAAATATGATTGGTATTTTGGAGGAGCTAATAGTGCTACCCTAAAGGATGCTTTCTATAATTCATGGACTCCGCAAAATCCTAATGCAGAAGCTCCTAAACTGAATAGTAAAAACAGTTCTGGCATAAACTCGCTTCCAAGTACATTCTATGTGGAGGATGGTTCTTATTTCAGATGCAAGAATCTACAAATCGGTTATTCCTTTAATAAGAAATTATTGCAAAAATTCCATATAGAATCATTTAGAATATATGCGGGGGTACAAAATTTATTCACTATCACAAAATATCCCTTGTATGATCCCGAAGTTAGTTCAAACGTGTTGTTTGACAGAGGTGTGGATGGTTTCTGGCAAGCACAGGAAAGTCCTCATGAAGCAACAATGAATTCTAGAGTATATAATCTTGGTGTCAATTTAACTTTCTAAAAACAGAATAAGTATGAAAATAATGTTGCGTAAAATTATAGTTATCATTATCAGTTTTGTAACTATTGGAATGATGGGCTCATGTGAAGATATTTTTAATGATTTGGCGGTGAATCCTAATCAATCAGACGTTAATTCATTTTATACTACACTAGAAAATTGTAATAAGGGAATTCTTGGTATCTATGGGTATATTTCGACTCCTCGTAATTTGGGAGCTTGTGGATTTGGTTTGATGTTGACTCGTAGTGATGAGGGGTGTTCGGTAGCTGATTATGGAGTACCAGGTGCTTATAATGAAGAGTTTACCCCTTCTTATTATTCATTGGTTCAACCTTTTCAGTTAATGTATACAGCTGCTTCCCAAGCTAACCAAATGATTGAAAGTCTTACTGAAATAGAATTCAGCAATAAAGAATTACAGGATGCATATTTGGGGGAGGCTTATTTTCTTCGTGCATTTACACATTTCTTTTTATTCATCAATTATAGGAATATTCCTTTGATTAAAGAATTGCCTAAGGCTCCTAATGAATATAAGCCTCAGGCAACACCTGAAGAGGCTTGGGATTTTATTATAGATGATCTGATCAAAGCTAAAGATTTACTTCCTGACAAGAATTTTTGGGATGCTAAAAATAAAGGACGTGTGACGAAAGCTTCTGCTTATGCACTTTTGGGTAAGTCATATCTTTATAGATCCGGTATTGAACCCAAATATGGAACTTCACAAACAACTTATTATAATGAGGCTGCTGCGGCTTTTGCAGAAATCATTAATGGTAATTGTGGAAACTACAGATTGGTAGATGACTATTCATGGAACTTTGATGTGGCACATGAAAATAATGATGAATCTATTTTTGAAGTACAATTTGTCGGAGTGTTGAATACAGGATTTAACCCAGGATTTGTGGACAGTGGGTTGTTCAATGATGTCCGGTGTAAAATGTGTATAATGAATAGAAGTAGAAATTCGAATAGTTCTGCACAGGTTATGCACAATTGGTTATATGATAAATTTGTAGCGTCAAAAACAGTGACAGGAGAAACTGATCCACGTATGTTTGGTTCGTTTGTTTTTAATGATAATGTATCGGAGATTATACGTCCGAAAGGTATGAAGGTTACTTTTCTTGAAGGGAAGGATTGGGAAGCAGAAATGGGTTCAAAGGAAGGAACATTTGGTGAACAATATGAGTTGGCAATGGGATATAAAATGTGTAGTAGGAAATGGTTGGATTGGACCTTACCTCCGACAGATGATGCTGGTGGGCATTTTTTTAATGGACGTGCACAAGGAGTAAACTGGAGAATGATTCGTTATTCGGATGTTTTGCTGATGTATGCTGAAGCTGTAGTAATGGGAGGGAAAGCCACTGCAAACATAACCCCGTTAGAAGCAATAAACAAAGTACGCGATAGGGTAGGAGTACCTCATGTAACAGAAGCTAATATGAGAACTATTGAAGATGAACGTATTCTAGAACTTACCTATGAAGGCTTCCGATTCTTTGACTTGCTTCGTTGGGGTAAAGTAGTAGAGCGTTTTCGCGAATTGGAAAATACTGATCCTTTGTTTAAAAGGTTTAGCAGGGCTCAATATATGGGGTTTAAGGAAAATAAGAATGAATGGGTTCCATTGCCAATTGATGAAGTAGAGGGTAATCCATATATCACTAAAAATAATCCAGGATGGTAATTAAAAATAGAATAATTATGAAAGTATTTTATTATATTATATGTGCAGCTTGCTTTGCCGGCTGTGTGTCATCTTCCAATGATAAAACGGTGAAAGAGAATGGTAGAACATTGCATAATGGCATTGTGCTGCCCGAGCAATGGCCTCCTAGTATGATTGATGATGGAGTACGTTGCGAAATGTCTTTACCTTATATTTCAAACAAACCGACTGTTATTTCTGTAAATCTAGGACGCCAATTATTCGTTGATGATTTTTTAATTGCAGAAACAGATATGGAGCGTGTTTCCCATAAGGCTATGTTCTATGAGAATAATCCGGTACTTGCTCCGGATAAGGAGTGGGAATACACTTTTGAACGTGCTCCTTATGCTGCTCCTTTCAGTGATGGAATATGGTATGATGAAAGCGAACAAAAATTTAAAATGTGGTATTTGGCTGGTGCCGGATCTATGCACAAACATCGTCAAAGCTTTTATACTTGTTATGCGGAGTCAAAAGATGGGAAGCATTGGGAAAAAGTGAATATGGATATAGTGCCGGGTACGAATATTGTAGATACTTGTGATCGGGATGCGGCTACAGTTTGGCTCGATAAAATGTGTCCAGAACCAGAAAAACGTTTCAAATTCTTCAATGTGGAAAAACATAGTGGAGGATGGAAAATAATTTTAAAATATTCAAAAGATGGTATTCATTGGTCGGAAGGAGTTGCGCAATCAGGACCGGTGGGGGATCGTACCACTGCTTTCTATAATCCGTTTACTCAAAAATGGGCTATTAGTCTACGGCAGGGGAGTAAAGCAGACGGACGCTCTAGAGGCTATTTGGAAAATGAAGATCCAGAGATGGCAGTTAGCGTGGCGCATTCATTGGCTAAAGGAATAAAGGATAAAAATATAGTTTTGTGGTTTACTCCTTCCGATAAGGAACTGCCACATCCTGAATTTCCTGATGTGCGTCCAGCCATTTATAATTTTGATGCTATGCCTTATGAAAGTGTTATGCTAGGGTTCTATGCTATGTGGAAAGGACCAGAGAATGATCTCTGTGGTAAGTTAGGTATTCAGAAAAGAAATGAAATAGGGATGGGATATAGTCGGGATGGTTTTCATTTTTATCGTCCCAGTTATGAACCTGTTATGGGAGTAAATGAAACGGAAGGGGCATGGAACTGGGGAAATATGCAGTCTATTATTGGCGTACCTCTCATTGTTGGTGATTCTTTGTATTTGTATTCTAGTGGAAGAATGAAGAATAAAGTGATGTGGGATGGATTTACTTCTACTGGGTTGGCAACTTTACGTCGTGATGGGTTCGTTTCCATGCATACAGACACAGAAGGGGTACTTGTTACCGAGAAAATAAAGTTTGATGGTAATCATTTTTTTGTGAATGCACAAGCAAAGGATTTGCAGGTGGAGATAATGGATGAAAATGGTAATGTGATTACGGGATTTTCCAGAGAGGATTGTAAGGAAATGAATGATTTGAACAGTACTAAACAATTGGTAACTTGGAAATCAGGTAAAAAACTTGCTGCTCTTTCAGGCAAGATAGTTAAAGTGAAGTTTTATGTTACTTGTGGAGATTTATATGCTTTTTGGATTTCTCCATGGGACACAGGAGAAAGTAGGGGATATACAGGTGGTGGTGGTCCGGGACTCAATCCTTGTGGAATCGATATTAAATAACTGATATGTATAAAACATAGTTGTGTTACATCGTGTATTTTGTTGGTGGCTGCTTCATGAGAATGAAGCAGTCATTTTTTGTATTACAGATAAATTTTGCTTGGTTGAGCTAAGTCAATATTTAAGTATGAGGAAAATGTAGACATAAAAAAAGGAGCAACGCCTTGCTCCAACCTTTGTTAACCTTAAATCTAATACTATGAAAAACACGTTGCAAAGATACGGACTTCTGTGAACTTTGCAAATTAACCAAGGGAAATCTTATGTTATATAACATAGATTAAGAATTTTCCCTTTCCGCTTAACGGATATTCGGTATTTGATCGTTCATATAAAGAGTTTTTTTATCTTTGCAACCAATTTGAATTACTAATCTTTATATACGTATATGAAAAAGAAAAGACTGGGTCAATGGATGTTGTTGGCCATCGTTTGTTTGAGTTTCTCAGTAGGAGAGACCTATGCACAGAAACATGAGTTCGCTAATTGCAAGCGTTATGCGACAGAGAATGCAGCACTTGCACAACCTGTAAAGAAGGAAAAAAGAGTGGTCTTTATGGGCAATTCCATTACGGAAGGATGGGTGAGGACACATCCTGATTTCTTCAAAACAAATGGATATATCGGTCGTGGTATCAGTGGTCAGACGTCTTATCAGTTTTTACTTCGTTTTAGGGAAGATGTGATCAATCTTTCTCCGGCATTGGTTGTCATTAATGCAGGAACAAATGATGTAGCCGAAAATACAGGTGCTTATAATGAAGATTATACATTCGGAAATATTGCATCTATGGCAGAACTGGCGAAGGCAAATAAAATCAAAGTGATTCTGACTTCAGTATTGCCGGCTGCTGAATTTCCGTGGAGACGGGAGATTAAAGATGCTCCTCAAAAGATTCAGTCATTGAATGCCCGCATAGAAGCTTACGCCAAAGCTAATAAAATTCCGTTTGTGAATTATTATCAGCCAATGGTGGTGGGCGAGAATAAGGCCTTGAATCCTCAATATACGAAAGATGGGGTACATCCTACAGGAGAAGGATATGATATCATGGAAGCACTCATTAAACAGGCTATTGAAAAAGCGCTTTAATTATAGATAGAGTGTAGATAAAAAATGCCCTTTGATAAGATTTCAAGGGGTATTTTTGTAGGATTGGAAGATGCTAAGATGGGGTATGGGCATAAAAAAAGGAGCAACGCCTTGCTCCAACCTTTGTTAACCTTAAATCTAA
>ENA-OYZX01000938-OYZX01000938.1-human-gut-metagenome-genome-assembly--contig:-NODE-938-length-13916-cov-4.370103_pt1 | contig 13916 bp, 10 predicted proteins | sample MGYA00243296_ERZ653489 | MGnify/ENA primary metagenome ERZ653489 (study PRJEB26926, sample SAMN06165098) | human gut metagenome | biome: ENVO:00009003; feature: ENVO:2100002; material: ENVO:00002003... | reverse complement strand
GTTTGTATACAGTGTGGATTCTGCCGTCCTCGCCCACCGTTTTCAGCAGCCCGTCTACATAGGTAGAACGCAGCTTGCTGTACTGCCGCCATTTCAGCACATAGTCCACGATGGCATATTCGCCCCGGAGCTTTTCCAGAATGTCCGCATTGGTGGAATAGCCGGTCTTGGTCTTTTTGCCGTGGGGCAGCTGCATTTCACCGAACAGCACCTCGCCCAGCTGTTTGGGTGAACCAATATTAAAGGTATGCCCTGCCTCGTCATAGATCATCTGCTGCATTTCTTCCAGCTGTTCGGACAGGTATACGCCAAAATCCCGGACACCCTGCTGGTCGATGGCGATGCCGTCATGTTCCATTGCCGCCAGCACAACGGTCAGCTGCTGTTCGAAGTGCAGCAGACGGGTCATATCCTGTTCCTCTACCAGTTTCTGCATGGCAGTACAGAGCCCCGGCAGTGCCGCCAGATCTGCAAATTCGCCCTGGCTCCGGTGATACGGCACGTGATAAGTCACGCAGAGCCTTTCAATTTCGTATGCAGATGTGGTGGAGTTCAGCAGATATGCGGCAATTTCGCCGTCCTGTGCTGACGGGGATTCGCTGTCCGGCGTTACGCCGTGTGCCAGCAGCCAGCGATACTGAGGCTTTGCGCTGAAAGTGAGACGCTGCATCTGGAACAGCTCCTGCCACAGGCTTTCTTCAGTCGTGGTGTAGACGATTTCCGGGGCATCCTGGTGAGAAACGCAGACACGTGTTCCATCAAACAGACAGCACGGCAGCTGCTCCGGTGCAGCCTTCCAGCGTTTCAAAATTTCCGCCGTGAGCGGCTGTTCTGTCAGATCCTTTGCCTTCTCTGCCGGTGCAGCTTTTGCTGTGTCCGATGCGCCGGCAGATTCTCCGGAAATTTTCAGCTTGTCCAGCAGTTTTGCCATTTCCAGTTCCAGCAGCAGCTTTCGCACTTCCTCTGTCTGCACCGGCTGCGGCACATAGTCCTGCACATCTGTGTCAATGGGGATATCCGTCACGATGGTTGCCAGCCACTTGCTTTCCTTTGCCGCATCTTGTCCCACGGTCAACTTGGTGTGTACCGATTTGGTCAGCTTTGCCTCTTCCAGGTGGGCATACAGATTCTCGATCGTTTCCCACTCCTGCACCAACTTGGACGCCGTTTTCTGTCCCACGCCTGCCACGCCGGAAATGTTGTCCGAGCTGTCCCCCATGAGTGCTTTCAGATCAATCAGTGACAGCGGCGCAAACCCGTATTCCTCCCGGAAACGCTCCGGCGTAAACGGGATCGTCTCCTTATTGGTGGTCAGACGCACGGTAACCCGGTCATTGACCAGCTGTAAGCTGTCCCGGTCTCCGGTCAGAATCACGCAGTCTGCATCCTGCGCTTTACAGGCGGCAGCCAGCGTTCCCAGAATGTCGTCTGCCTCGTAGCCCTCACAGGTCACTACCCGGATGCCCAGCAGTGTCAGCAGCTGTTTCATATAGGGCAGCTGCATGGCAAGCTCCTCCGGCATTCCCTTTCGGTTTGCCTTATAGGACGCCACCGCCTTGTGCCGGAACGTGGGCTTGCGCAGGTCGAACGCCACTGCAATTGCATCGGGCTGTACCTCGTCCCGATTTTTCAGAAAGATATTCATAAAGCCAAAAATGGCATGGGTAAAAATGCCCTGTGTATTGCTCAGCGGACGTATTCCGTAGAACGCACGGTTCAGAATACTGTTTCCGTCAATGGCAAGTAATTTCATATATTCCTCCTGTCGCCAGAACCAATGGTGCTGACTGGTTTCAGTTTGGGCAGCACCGCACAAAGCTTATGCAGCGTAGGGTGTTGCCTTTGGGTTCTTATCTAGTATAACACATTTTTGCGGAATTGTACAGGATTTTTACAGCTCGGAAATCAATTTCCATGATAGCCTCCCCTGAAAGGGGAGGGGGACCGCCGTTAGGCGGTGGAGAGGTTTTTTATTATGACGTTTTCGGCATATAAGCGGAAACCCCTCAGTCAGTGCTACGCACTGCCAGCTCCCCTTTCAGGGGCGCCTCACTTGCCAAATTTCATAATATTGTACAATTTTAATCAATATATTTTTGAAAATTGATTTCCGTGTTTTTGCAGTAACAGCGTTTCAACGTACACTGCTGCACCTGCATTTCCCACACAAAACAAAACACGCAGTCCCGGAAATCTTCCCGAAACTGCGTGTTATTTTCTGGTCTGAGTGACCCGACTTGAACGGGCGGCCTCTACCACCCCAAGGTAGCACGCTACCAACTGCGCCACACCCAGATAAAGTGCTTTCTGCACACCAGCATATATGATTATAGCATATTCCTTTCCGATTGTCAATAACTGCCGAGAAAACTATTTGTGATATAGATAAATCAAGAAACAAACTGTATTGACCGATACTCCAGAGGAATTACATTTCGCTGTCGAAGATGCACTTTTTCTCAATTGCACTACCGAATTCCGACTTCCACTGGATATGCAGGTCGCTGTTGTCCCATCCGGAAAGCGCATCATTTTCCATATGCAGTGCGATCATCAGATCATATCGGTTCTCACGAGGTGTTACATTTTCCTTGATATCCACCGCCTGGATGCCCGGAATTTTTACTGCATCCGCATACAGCGTCCGCACCTTTTCGGCAAGGTGCTTTTTGTCTACGCCCTGTATCCATTTCACAATAATATAATGTACCATATTGTTTTCCCTCCGTTTTTAGAAGTTGTTTCTGTAGAGTTTCAGCCAGTCATCAACAGAAAGACCGCCGATCTCCTCGAACACAACGTTTTCCCATCGTTCCCGTAATGACCGACCGTCATAGATCGGCGCATTCAGTAATTCATAAGCCGTATCAAATTCACAGCCATCCGGAACATCGCAGTAACCAACCCAATATGGTTTCTGAAACGCTCTCAGACAGCCCAGGTAGTGTTCGGATTTGTCAGCGTCATCGTTAAAATAAAAGCGTGTTTCATCCACCAGGAACATATGATCCCGTTCTAAAATCCACAGGAATTTTTCATAAGAAAAAGGGTTGCCTGTTGTCATATTTTCCTCCATGCCGTGCTTGTATTACTTCCAGTTTACATTATAGCACAGCAAAGTCAGAAATGCAACATTCTCCGCACAACTTCAAAAAAAGAGCATCTCAGCCAAATTAGCCGAAATGCCCTCTTTTTCTATTTACATGGAAAATCCACGCAGTTTCTTAGAATTTGCCAGCCTTAGCAGCTTCTTCAACAGATACTGCAACAGCAACAGTAGCGCCAACCATCGGGTTGTTGCCCATGCCGATCAGACCCATCATTTCTACGTGAGCCGGAACGGAAGAGGAACCTGCGAACTGTGCGTCAGAGTGCATACGTCCCATTGTATCGGTCATACCATAGGATGCCGGACCTGCTGCCATATTGTCCGGGTGCAGGGTACGGCCTGTACCGCCGCCGGATGCAACAGAGAAGTACTTCTTGCCCTTTTCGATACATTCCTTCTTGTAAGTACCAGCTACCGGGTGCTGGAAACGTGTCGGGTTGGTGGAGTTACCAGTGATGGAAACGTCTACGCCTTCCTTCCACATGATTGCAACGCCTTCGGTAACGTCATTTGCACCGTAGCAGTTAACCTTTGCACGAGGGCTGTTTGCATCCTTGGAATAGCACTTGCGGAATACTTCCTTGACTTTGCCGGTGTAGTAGTCCATCTCGGTCTCTACATAGGTAAAGCCGTTTACACGAGCGATGATCTGTGCAGCGTCCTTGCCCAGACCGTTCAGGATAACACGCAGCGGTTCCTTACGAACCTTGTTTGCCTTTTCAGCAATACCGATCGCACCCTCAGCAGCAGCGAAAGATTCGTGACCAGCCAGGAATGCGAAACACTTGGTGTCTTCTTCCAGCAGCATCTTGCCCAGGTTACCGTGACCCAGACCAACTTTTCTCTGGTCAGCAACAGAGCCAGGGATGCAGAATGCCTGCAGACCTTCACCGATTGCAGCAGCAGCGTCAGCAGCTCTGCGGCAGCCCTTCTTGATTGCGATAGCTGCGCCAACGGTATAAGCCCACTTTGCGTTTTCGAAACAGATCGGCTGAATGCCCTCTACCATCTTGTATACATCCAGGCCAGCTGCCTTGGTTACTTCAGCAGCGCCCTCAATAGAGTCGATGCCATATTCTTTCAGAACAGCCAGAATCTGCTTTTCTCTTCTCTCATATGATTCAAATAATGCCATGGGGTGTTTCCTCCTGTTCCTTATTCTTTTCTCGGGTCAACAAACTTCACTGCATCAGCAACACGGCCGTACTGACCCTGTGCCTTTTCGAAAGCAGTGTTTGCATCGTCACCAGCCTTGATGAAGTCCATCATCTTGCCGAAGTTTACAAACTTGTAGCCGATAATCTCATCATCTTCGTCCAGAGCAATCTTGGTAACATAGCCATCGGTCATTTCCAGATAGCGGGGACCCTTCTTCAGAGTGCTGTACATGGTACCAACCTGAGAACGCAGACCCTTACCCAGATCTTCCAGACCAGCGCCGATCGGCAGACCTTCTTCAGAGAATGCACTCTGTGTACGGCCGTATACGATCTGCAGGAACAGTTCACGCATTGCAGTATTGATCGCATCGCAAACGAGGTCTGTATTCAGTGCCTCCAGAATGGTTCTGCCCGGCAGAACTTCTGCTGCCATAGCAGCGGAATGGGTCATACCGGAACATCCGATGGTCTCCACCAGAGCTTCCTGGATTACGCCTTCCTTTACGTTCAGGGTCAGCTTACAGGCACCCTGCTGCGGTGCGCACCAGCCCACACCGTGTGTCAGACCGGAAATGTCAGAGATTTCCTTTGCCTTTACCCACTTTGCTTCCTCAGGAATCGGTGCAGCACCGTGCTGAACGCCCTGTTTTACGCAGCACATTTCGTTTACTTCGTTTGAATAAATCATGGTCAAACTCCTTTCATGATATGGCATTGTATACGATCTGCATACGTCCTCTATTATACACCATCTTCCGGCAGGAATCAAGCATTTTCTGTAAATTTCTTACCAATCATCCTAATCTTGGTTAGTCTAGGCTAACTACAGTGTGATTGCTCCCTCTGTGCCGCAACTTGATTTGTTCATAAGAAACGGTTGACTTTTCCACGATGCTCGTCCTATACTGATTATATTACAGTAATTTTGACAAGGAGTATGTAAGACATCATGGAAAACGACTATTTGATACGAAAAAAGCCCCTGCCGGCGCTGCTTCTTTTCTCCCTGCCCATGGTTCTGGGAAATCTGTTTCAACAGCTGTACACGCTGGCGGACTCTGCCATTGTGGGACGCTATGTAGGCGAACAGGCACTGGCGGCAGTTGGCGCCTCCTATGCGCTGACTAACATTTTCATTTGCGTTGCCATTGGCGGCGGCATCGGCGCATCGGTGGCAGTGAGCCGCTATTTCGGCGCAAAGGAATACAGGCGGATGAAACTGGCGCTTTATACTGCCTGTCTGGCGTTTCTGGGTGTCAGCATCCTGCTGGGCGGACTGGGGCTTGGACTGAGCCGCTGGATCATGGAGGTCTTGAAAACACCGGAAGATGTTCTGGGAATGTCTGTGGAATATCTGAACATCTACTTCCTGGGGCTGCCTTTTTTGTTTCTGTACAACGTATTCTCATCCATGTTCAACGCTCTGGGAAAATCCAGGATTCCTTTGTATTTTCTGATTTTTTCCTCTGTATTTAACGTGGCGCTGGATATGGTCTTTGTCACTCGCTTTGATATGGGCGTAGCTGGTGCGGCGTGGGCAACGCTGATTGCACAGGGAATTTCGGCAGTACTTTCTTTCGGCGTGCTGCTGTGGGAACTGCGGCGTTTTCCCTGTGAGAAACCCGGTGTATTCAGCCGGACAGAACTGATGGGAATGACACGAATCGCCCTGCCCTCTATTCTCCAGCAGTCAACGGTTTCCATCGGAATGATGCTGGTGCAGTCTGTGGTAAACAGCTTTGGTTCAGAGGCACTTGCCGGATTCTCGGCGGCGATGCGTGTAGAGTCCATTTGCATTGTGCCGATGACAGCGTTCGGCAATGCCCTGTCCTCTTATACGGCACAGAATCTTGGTGCAAAACAACAGGAGCGTGTGGTAAAGGGCTACCACGCAGCCAACAAGATGGTGCTGGCGAGTGCCGTTTTGATCTGCATTTGCGTAGAACTGCTGGCAAAGCCGCTGGTCACATTGTTCCTGGGGACAGACGGCACGGCTGCGGCATACGCCACCGGCGAGGGCTATCTCACATTCATGGGCTGGTTCTTCTGTCTGATCGGGTTCAAAATGGCGGTGGACGGGCTGCTGCGTGGTGCAGGCGACATGAAAATGTTCACCATCGCCAATCTGGTGAATCTGAGCATCCGGGTAATATTCGCAGTTACCATGGCGCCCCGGTTCGGCATTCAGATGGTGTGGTGCGCCGTACCCATCGGCTGGTTTTCCAACTGGCTTATCTCGTTTTTGGAGTACCGGACGGGAAAGTGGCGGAAAAAAGCGGTTGCATTTTCCGGCTGAGTGTGTTATAATAGCAAGAGTAAACAACGTCCGAATGCACAAAATATGGTTGTATCGGGCAAAGGAAAGGAATCACATACTATGAATATTGTTTGTTTGGATTTGGAAGGCGTACTGGTACCGGAGATCTGGATCGCTTTTGCAGAAGAGAGCGGCATCCCGGAACTGAAACGTACCACGAGAGACGAGCCGGATTATGACAAGCTGATGCACTGGCGTCTGGGGGTGCTGAAGGAACACGGTCTGGGCCTGAAAGAGATCCAGGAAACCATTGCAAAGATCGATCCTCTGCCGGGCGCAAAGGAGTTCCTGGACGAACTGCGTGCCACAACACAGGTCATCATCATCAGCGACACATTCACCCAGTTTGCAGGTCCGCTCATGAAAAAGTTGGGCTATCCCACCATTTTCTGCAACTCCCTGGAAGTTGCGCCGGACGGCGAGATCACCGGTTTCAAGATGCGCTGTGAAAATTCAAAGCTGACCACCGTTAAGGCACTCCAGTCCATTGGCTATGAAACGATTGCCAGCGGCGACAGCCACAACGATCTGGCAATGATCCAGGCAAGCAAGGCAGGATTCCTGTTCCGCAGCACCGAACAGATCAAGAAAGACTATCCGGAACTGCCGGCGTTCGAATCCTATGACGATCTGCTGGCTGCCATCAAAAAGGCACTCTGAGAAAGGCATTCTATGGAATATCAAAGCGAACCGAACCGCATCTTTTGCACAGATGCTGTCGGAAAATGTGTGGCTGAGATCACCTTTCCGGAAACAACGCCCGGCGTATGCTGCATTGACCATACATTCGTAGACGATTCTCTCCGAGGTATGGGCATTGCCGGAGAACTGGTCTCCCGTGCCGTGGCGCAGATCCGGGCAGACGGAAAACAGGTGACAGCGACGTGTTCCTATGCGGCACACTGGCTGGAAAAGCATGAAAGAGGGTAAAGGCCATGTACAAGAACATTGAAAAGCAGGCTGTTTTGCAGCTGAAAGATCTGGTGGAATATCAGACCGGTCAGGTTGTCAGCAAAACGCTGGTACAGAATGACAAGGTCAGCATGACCATTTTTTCCTTTGACAAGGGCGAAGAAATCTCCACGCACGCTGCCGGCGGTGACGCAATGGTGACTGTGCTGGAGGGTACCGGAAAGTTTACCGTCGGCGGAGAAGTATTCCTGCTCCACGCCGGTGAAACACTGATTATGCCCAAGGACATTCCCCATGCTGTCTACGGAGAAGAACAGTTCAAAATGCAGCTGGTCGTTTCGTTCTAAAATTACGATAACACAAAAGCCGTACCACCTGCCGGAAAATCCGGTGTGTGATACGGCTTTTCTATATGCTTTATTTTGCAGGCTGTCAGCTGTTCCAGCCGACCAGATCCTTTATCACCTCTCCGGCGATGATAAGTCCCACCACTGACGGCACAAAGGCGTTACTGCCGGGTACCTGCCGCCGCTGGGTACACTTCCGGGCGGTTCCCGGCGGACAGATGCAGTGGGTCTTGCAGCTGTTTGCCATGTCCTCTTTTGGCGCAATGGGCTTTTCTTTGGAGTAGACCACTTTCAGCCCGGGGATTCCACGCTTTCGCAGTTCATGGCGCATCACCTTTGCCAGCGGGCAGACCGATGTTTCATAGATATCTGCCTCCTCAAATGCAGTGGGATCCATCTTGTTTCCGGCGCCCATGGAGCTGATAAGCGGCGTGCCGGCACGGTATGCCTGCTCTACCATCTCCAGCTTACCAGTCACAGTGTCGATGGCGTCTACCACATAGTCATACTGTGTAAAATCAAACTGCGCCGCTGTGTCCGGCATATAAAAGGCACAGTGTGTCTCGACCTGGCAGTTCGGATTGATCTGGAGGATGCGTTCTTTTGCTACTTCCACTTTATATTTCCCTACGGTCTTCCGGGTGGCGTAGATCTGGCGGTTGATATTGGTAAGGCATACCCGGTCATCGTCGATGAGATCCAGCGCACCCACGCCGCTCCGTGCCAGCGCCTCTACCGTATAGCCGCCGACACCGCCAATGCCGAATACCGCCACTCTCGCCTGCGCCAGCAGTTCCATTGCCGGCTTTCCCACCAGCAGTTCTGTTCTTGAAAATGCGTTCAATGCCATTTACAGCAGCCCCTCTTTTGCAAACGCCTGTTCCAGGTCGGCGATAATGTCCTCTGCATCCTCGATGCCCACGCTGAACCGGAAAAATCCGCCGTGGAACTCCTCCGGATACAAATACTGCCGCTCATCATTTTCGCCCAGGAACACGATCAGGCTCTCGTCATGTCCCAGAGACACTGCCGAGGTGATAACTTTCAGATGGCTGACAAAGCGATTGTAAGTATCATGGTCTGCGTGCAGTCCGAACGACAGCACGCCGCCGAATCCGCCCTGCATCTGCTTTACGGCGATGTCATGTCCCTTGTGGCTTTCCAGTCCGGGATATGCCACAAAGCTGACACCCTTTACAGTCTGGAGATACTTCGCCACACGGAGTGCATTTTCGTTGTGCTGACGCATCCGGAGCGGCAGAGTTACAGAACCACGCATGATGAGCCATGCGTTAAACGGGCTGATGGTCGCACCTAGATTGACCTGCGACTGCGCCCGGATGATATCCAGATACTCCTTCTTGCCGATGATCGCACCGCCCATAGCATCGCCGTGTCCGTTGATATACTTGGTCAGACTCTCAATGGTGAAATCTGCGCCCAGTTCAATGGGACGCTGGTTATAGGGCGATGCGAAGGTGTTGTCCACCGACAGCAATGCGCCGTTTTCATGGGCAATGTCCGCAATGGCACGGATGTCCGAGATAGTCAGCGTGGGATTTCCCGGCGTTTCGATATGCACCAGCTTGGTGTTCGGGCGAATCGCCTTTTTCACTGCCTCCAGATCGGAGGTGTCCACAATGGTGGTGTCCACGTGGAACTTGTTCTTCAAAAGCTCATGGAGCAGACGGTACACCGCAATATAGGTCACACTGGAAAATACCACGTGATCGCCGCTTTCCAGCAGTGCAAAGAACAAGCCCGACAGTGCCGCAACGCCGCTCGCCAGCACGATGCAGTCCTCTCCGCCCTCCAGAGATGCCAGCTTTTCCTGCAAATACTGCTGGTTCGAGCCGCCGTTCCGGGTATACAGATTCTTTCCGGCACTGCTCCAGTTCAAATCGCTGGGGTCATAGGGCAGAGCATAGCTGTTCGCCATGGTGATTGGGCGCTTGATCGCACCCGTCTCTGCGTCAACGTCATTGCCTGTGTGGACGGCTCTGGTCTGAAAGCCGTATTCCTTTCCGAACGTGTGTTTTTCCATTTCGTCCGCTCCTCTCGTTTTCTAAATCCTATGTTTTTGATAGGTTACATATGCTATTATACACGACGAAGAAAAGCTTGTCAAGTGTTTTTTGCAAATTTCCGAAAAAAAGCTTTTCTGCCAAAGAATCGCCCTCGGTTTTGTGCAGTGTTTCCATTGCGGAAATGCACCGCCGTATGGTATAATAGAAGTATTATACCAGGACAGCCCGAAACCTGTCCGGACAGGAGAAAACAGATGAAAAAACATAGATTCCCGAAACCATTTCCAGTGATGCTGAGTGCAGTACTGTGTCTTGCCGGAGTCCCGTTCGGCGGCATTTCCGCACAGGCTGCCGACAGTGTGCAGCAGGTGAACAATATCGTTTTGTTTGCACAGTTCGCCTCCGCTGATACGGACAACTTTATGGCAGACAAGACCGAGGACATGGTCGCCATGTGCAACAGCACCGACACCTATCGTTCCCTGGCAAAATACATGGACACCATTTCCTACGGCAAGGTTCACGTCACCTCCTATTTTCCCCAGATGCAGGACGGCGTGATCCAGCCCTATGTGCTGAAACAGGAAAAGTTCGGCTATACCGACTACAACCAGTATGCCCTGGAAATGGTACAGAATATCACCGTTTCTGCGGACACGCCCCTGGACGGAAACCAAGACGGTGTGATCGACAACGTGACTTTAGTGGTGGATGGTCAGGCAGAGGATATGAGCGATCCGCTCTGGGCAAAGGCGTTTCATGTCAACGGTCTGGAACTGAACGGTACGCCGGTGAGCAGTATCAACCTGCTCAGCAGCTATACCCTGCTCAGTTCCACCATATTCAGCGGCGTGGGAACGCTCTGCCACGAGTTCATGCACAGCATGGGCTACCCCGACTTATACCGCAAGGACACTTCTACCGGAAATCCCGTGGGACAGTGGGACATTATGGCGACAAACTCCATTTTCCTGCAATATCCCCTTGCCTACCAGCGCTATGCGGTTTCCGGCTGGCTGGATGCTGAAACCATCACCAAGGACGGCACGTACACCTTACAGCCGGCATCCTCAGACAGCGGAAACCGGCTGTACCTGCTGAAAACGCCGTTCTCCGACACGGAATTTTTCGCTGTGGAATACCGCAAGCCCGGCAAGCAGTATTCCGATGAGCTGGACACCAAAATCTACGGCGAGGGCATGGTCGTCTACCGCATCAACACGGCTGTCCAGGGGAACTACCGTGGCGACACCGACGGCATTTACGTATTCCGTCCCGGCGAAACGGCACTGAATGCCGGACAAGGTGACCTCACCCGTTCCTGCTACGGCGGCACAAATGCACCGGATTCCATCGGCACAACCGACCTGACCAAAACGTTCCAGGACGGTGCGCTGGTCTACAGCGACGGCACAAACAGCGGCATTGCCCTGGACGATATCCAGATACAGCCGGACGGCACGCTGACCTTTTCCGCATCCTTTGCGGATGTCTCCGACCGTCAACTTTGGCAGTCCGTCTGCGATGTTCCCACCTCTCAGGAACTCCAGAGCTATGATATGTGTACCGGCAGTGACGGCAGCGTTTATCTGGCTTCCGCCTCGGACAGCGGCACCGTGCTGTACCGTCTGGACGGGGACACGCTCACACCTGTCAGCACTGCCATTTCCGGCAGTGTCTACAACCCCAAACTTGCTTTCGCCGGCAACACCCCATACCTGCTCTACCAGGATGACCAGTATCTCCTGCGCCTGTGCCGATGGAACGGCACTGTCTGGGAAACCTGCTATACCGGGACAGAACTGGCACAGTATGCAGACATGACTGCATCCGGCGGCAAGCTGTATCTCACATATACCACCGGCACATTCCCCTACGCTTTACAGGCGGCGTGCTACGACACGGCAACTGACACCTTGTCCGCCCTGGGCAGCACCATTGCGGCAAATGCCTGCAACATGGAGATCGCTGTCTCCGGAGAAACGATCCTCATCGGCTACCGGGACTTAGATGACAACGGCGTCCCCAAAGCGGCTGTGTGGAACGGCAGCAGCTGGAACAGCACAGCCCTGTCCGACCAGGACTGCGGCATGGTCAGCGTTCTGGCAGACGGCGAAGATATCTGGATCGCACCCTCCGGCGGAAAGACCGACCTGTACCGCTGGACAGACGGCGCTGTCATTTCGTACCCCCTGCCGGATACCGCCAAAGACAGAGCGTTCCAGCTTGTACCGGCAGCAGCGGACGGCGGATTTTACCTGGCAGTCAATGCCCAGTCGCCGGGCGAGTTTCTCCTCTGTGAGCTGGACAAGACGGCACAGACCTGGACACAGGCAGGAAATCCCATCGCACAGGAGACGGTGAACCAGCCGGTTCTGGCGGCGGCAGACCATACCATCTACTGTCTCTACACCACATCCGACTGGAAAACCGTATTCAAAAAGCTGACGCTTTCCACAGCAGAACAGCCTGTTGCCGGAGACATCAACGGAGACGGCAAAACCGATCTTGCCGATTTACTGCTCTTACAGCGTTACCTGCTGGGCAGCGGCGTACTGCAAGCCGACCAGGCAAAGGCGGCAGATATTTTCCCGGACGGCAGTGTCAGCGGACTCGATCTGGCACGGCTGCGGCAAATGATCGTGGGAGCATAAGCCATGGAACTGAAAGAAATATTGTCCCACGCTGAGGCGGTGCAGTTCTTGCTGTACAGCATTCAGCACGGAAAGCAGACACGCACGGCACTGAAAAAGGCACTGCCGGAAGATGTCCCCACAGATGCACTGCTGGATGCCATGACCGATTTCGGATTCCTGTGCCGGGACGGAAAGCAATTCCGACTCAACCAGGAACGCCTGGAACAGCTACGGCAGTTTTTACAGCTTTACACAGCGGTACAGAACCAGACCGCTGAACAGGATTTCACCCATTTTCTGACGGCACAGCGGGAACAGGAGATCCCACACGCTATGCTGGGAACGGAACTTGCCTTTTTTGAAAGTGTCGTTTCCGGGAACAGCGACACGGTGCATCTGCTGTACTCGCCGCTGGGTGGAAAGGGTTACGGCAAGCTGAGTGAAGATCCGCTGCGCAATCTGAAATATCACCTGATCATCACCATTTCCATGCTGACACGCTACTGCATCCAGGGCGGTATGCCGCAGGAAGAGGCGTTCAGTCTCAGCGACCTGTATATTCAGCGCACCGATGCAGCAAAAAGTGAACCGCAGATACGCGTGCTGCATTATCAGGTGATACAGGACTTTACAGGAAAGATGCGCCGCCTGCAGGACACCGCACAGCATTCGCCGCTGGTGCTGAAAGCTATGGATTACATCAGCATTCACCTGCACAGCCGCATTTTCTTACAGGATGTGGCAGATGCAACGGCAGTCAGTGCGCCCCATCTCTCCCGACAGTTCCAGAAAGAAATGCACGTCAGTATCAGCGAATACATCGCCATCAAAAAGATCGAGGCAGCAAAGAATCTGCTCCAATACACCCAGCAGCCGGCATCGGCGATCAGCAGTCTGCTCAGTTTCAGCTCCCAGAGCTATTTCATCAAGGTGTTTCAGAAATACGTAGGCATGACGCCGAAGGAATACCGCCGGCAGTTTCAAAACAGCACACGGTTTTCGTAATTTGATTCAACAACACAAAACAGCGCCGCATCTCCCTTTTTCGGAAATGCGGCGCTGTTTCATTGGAATCGCAGTTCAGAGAAGCCGAAACTGCGGATGGATACCAGCGTGGAACAGGTGCCGGCACCCGAAGAATGGGAATGAATATGAAGAATAGAAGTTTGGCTTAGTTTGCCTTGGATGCCTTCTGATAAGTCACCCATTCGTAGCTGGCAGTCAGCGGCGTTGTGCCATCAAACGGTTTCAGCCAGTCGTTGACGCCGATGCCCGGCCATACATTCATCATGATCTTGCCGGGTGTCACCGGAATGTTGCTGGTGGCAGTGTAAACCGCCTTGCCGTCCACATACCAGGTGATGGAATCCTTCTGCCAGTCGAATCCATAGGTGTGATACCCCTCAGA
>ENA-OYZX01000922-OYZX01000922.1-human-gut-metagenome-genome-assembly--contig:-NODE-922-length-14063-cov-7.415191_pt1 | contig 14063 bp, 11 predicted proteins | sample MGYA00243296_ERZ653489 | MGnify/ENA primary metagenome ERZ653489 (study PRJEB26926, sample SAMN06165098) | human gut metagenome | biome: ENVO:00009003; feature: ENVO:2100002; material: ENVO:00002003... | reverse complement strand
CTGTATCAGGACGAAGAAATCGATGAAAGAGAGTGCACCGTGCTGTGATGGATTACGATAAACTGATCGCGCCTGCCGCTGCGGCTATGCGCCCCTCCGGCATCCGCAAATTCTTCGACCTCGCCGCCGAGATGCCCGAGTGCATCAGCCTCGGCGTCGGTGAGCCCGACTTCAAGACTCCCTGGGCCGTCCGTGAGGCGGGCATTGAAAGCCTCGAGCATGGCCGCACCCGCTATACTTCCAATGCGGGCCTGAAAGAGCTGCGGGCCGAGATCGCCCGCTATCTCGACCGCCGGATGGGCCTGAAATACGACCCGGCAAAGGAAGTTCTCGTCACCGTCGGCGGCAGTGAGGCCATCGACATGTGCATCCGCACTCTGGTGCAGCCCGGCGATGAGGTCATCATCCCGGAGCCGTGCTTCGTCTGCTACGAGCCCATCACCACCCTGTCCGGCGGTGTGCCGGTCCATGTGGCCTGCCGTCAGGAGGATGAGTTCCGTCTCCGGGCCGACGCCCTGAAAGCCGCTATCACCCCGAAGACCAAGCTCCTCATCATGCCCTTCCCCAATAATCCTACCGGCGCGGTGATGGAGCGGGAAGACCTCGAGGCCATCGCGGAAGTTCTGCGCGGCACCAACATCATGGTGCTGTCGGATGAGATCTACGCGGAGCTGAACTACGGCCTGCAGAACCACGTTTCCATCGCTGCTCTGCCCGGCATGGCCGAGCGGACGGTGGTGGTCAACGGCTTCTCCAAGACCTACGCCATGACGGGCTGGCGGCTGGGCTATGCCTGCGGTCCCGCGCCCATCATCAAGATCATGACCAAGATCCATCAGAGCGCTATCATGAGCGCCCCCACCACCAGCCAGTACGCCGCCATCACGGCCCTCAAGGACTGCGACGGCGAGATCGAGCGGATGCGCAACGAGTATAATATGCGCCGCCGCCTCGTGGTGAAGAGCTTCAACGATATGGGCCTGAGCTGTTTTGAGCCGCGGGGCGCGTTCTATGCTTTCCCCTGCATCAAGTCCAGCGGCATGAGCAGCGAGGAGTTCTGCACAAAGCTTTTGGAGCAGAAGCATGTCGCCATTATCCCGGGCAACGCCTTTGGCGCGTCCGGCGAGGGATACGCCCGCGTGTCCTACGCCTACAGCGTGGAGCACCTGATGGAGGCTATCCGCCGCATCCGGGAGTTTTTGAACGAGAACTGCAAGTGAGGAGGAAAAACGATGCGCGATCGTGTGACAGTCCTGGCCCCGGCCAAGCTGAATCTGGCGCTGGACGTGGTGGGCATCCTGCCCGGCGGCTACCATGCGCTGGATATGACCATGCAGGCCATCTCGCTGTACGAGCGGGTGGTCATCCGCCGCAGTCCTTACCTCGATCTGACCCTGCCCGGCAGCAATGTCAAGCCCGGCCCGGGCAACACCGCCATCAAGGCGGCGCTGGCTTTTTTCCACTATACGGGCCTGCTGGCGGGTGCAGACATCACCATCTATAAGAACGTCCCCGTCCGGGCCGGTATGGCTGGCGGCAGCGCCGATGCTGCTGCTGTTCTGGTGGGTCTGAACGAACTGTACGGTGCCCGTCTGTCCATGAGCGAGCTTTGCGCTCTGGGTGCCGGTATCGGCGCAGACGTGCCGTTTGCCCTCATGGGCGGCACCTGCCGGGTGCAGGGCCTCGGTGACCTCATCAAGGCGCTGCCGCCCATGCCCGAGTGCTGGTTCACAGTGGTGATGCCCGACTATGGCGTCTCGACGCCGGAGGCTTTTGCGGCCTACGATAAGGTGGGCAGCAGCGTCCATCCCGACTGCGCCGCTCAGGAAGCCGCCATCCGGGCGGGCGACTTGGACGCTGTCTGCGCCGCTGCCGGAAACGCCCTCGAGGAGTGCAGCGGGGCCAAGGACAACGAGGCCATCAAGGCCGCCCTCCGGGAGAATGGGGCTGTCACCGCCCTTATGACCGGCAGCGGCGCGGCGGTCTTCGGCGTGTTCCGCCCCGAAGCCGAGGCCAAAGCCGCCGCTGACGCCCTCCGCGCCCGCTGGCCGCAGGTTTATACCGCCCAGCCTGTCAGGGGAGGGGCGGAGGTGCAGATACTGCGGAAGAGATAAAGCCTCGCCTTCGTACAACCTCTCAGTCGGGCTTGCGCCCGCCAGCTCCCCTTGTAGGGGAGCCTCTGTTGGGGCCACGGCCAGCAAGACGCAAGCAAAGTGCTGCGGCTGCTGGGTGCCGCAACCCGGGCAGTGGCATTGCGAAGCAATGACGGAGAGGTTATTCCTATAAAATGCATAACCCTCCTTCCCGTCGGGCATACTGCCCAAAGGAAGGAGGGTCTTTTTGTGCAGACCTTTTATAAAATCTGTCTCATCCTTATGATCGTCGGCGGCATCAACTGGGGCCTTGTGGGCCTGTTCCAGTTCGACTTCGTCGGCTGGCTGCTGGGCGGCAGCGCGTCCATCTGGTCACGCATCGTGTTCACGCTGGTGGGCGTGGCCGCTATCTGCGGTATCCCGGGCCTGTTTACAGACGAGACCGGGGAGTAGAGACAAAAGAAAAAGGCTCTCATGCCGGCAGGAAATACGGCACGAGAGCCTTTTTAATACCTATAAAGAATCCCGCCCGGACGTCTGCGGCAATCAAACCTACCCTTGCGGACAGGTGGGTGCTCTGTCTCCGGTTTCGCGCTTCCTCATCGAGCCTTCATGGTCGACCCATGACGGGGAGGTCTGCAATCCACCGACGAACTCCAAGCTCCCGTTGAATGATTAGTAGGATCATATAAACCGCAACAAATCGTGCCGGGCAGGAAGTCTTTGCTGAGAAATCACTCGATCTCGAACTGGTCGCTCAGACGCTTCTCGAACAGCTTGCTGACTTCCAGCAGGGTCTCATCGTCCTCGACCACATCGAGATACTCGCCCTCGTCGTCCTCGCCGACGCTCAGGATGACCAGCTGGGCGTCCTCGTCCAGGTCTTCCTCATTCTCGGCGTATTCGACAACGGCCAGGTAATGCACGCCCTTATGGTCCAGAGCGTCGATCACTTCAAACGTGACCTCATTGCCGTCCTCGTCCTCGAGGGTCATCAGGTCGGGCTGATATTCCTCTTCGGTCTCAGCGGCGGACTTGTTCATATCTTCTGCCATAAGTCACGTTCTCCTGTCAAATATCTAAAAAATGGAATAACTGTCACACCCTGCCCACTCTGCTCCCTCTGAGCTGTGGGTTCCGGGTACGCCTATAGTGTAGCGTTTTTTTGCCCGCTCGTCAAGATGTTTTTCGCATAGAAATCCAATAACAAATTTTCACGCTTTTCCCTCTCGCTTCCCGGGTCGGAATGTGATATACTATAGCGATAGCTTTTGAAAAGCCATCTTTGCTATAATATATGGACAGGGAGGCCCGCTCATGAGAGCCTTGAAAAAAATAATGGCGGCACTGGCCCTGACGGCAGTTCTGGCCGGATGCAGTGCACATAATATCCTCTCCAGCATCCAGGGCGGAAAGGCTGGTACGGTGCAGAAGGTCAGCCGCCCGGCGGTGGAGTCGGCAGAGCTGCAGTTCACCCACCCGGCGGCGGGGGACACCATCGCGGTGTTCGATACCTCGGCAGGCGTGTTCAAAGCAGTGCTTTTTTCCACCGAGGCCCCGCAGGCCGTGCAGAACTTCACGACATTGGCCCAGCAGGGCTTTTACAACGGCCTGACCGTCACCCGGGTGGAGAAGGACTTCGTGGTGGAGGCCGGGCAGGGCGCGGACGGCAGAGGCACCACCATCTGGAACGGGAACCGTTTCTCCACCGAGACCACCGATAAGCTCCATCACTATTCCGGCGCACTCTGTGCGGCAGCGGACGCCTCCGGCGACTGCGCCAGCGTCTTCTATATCATGGAGACCCTGCCGGGCAGCAGTTCGGTGACGCAGGAGCTCATCGACCAGATGAACGCCGCCGGCTGGCGGGCCGACGTGGTGAGCGCCTACCAGACGGCGGGCGGCGCACCCTATCTCGACTACACCGACACTGTCTTCGGGCAGGTGTACGAAGGGATGGAAGTGGTGGACACCATCGCCCAGACCGGCGTGGATGAAGCTCAGCGCCCCACCGAACCCATCACCATCAACAGCGTGACCATTACGAAATACGAATAAGAAGCTGCTTTTCCGCCTTCCGGGCGGTGGGACAGCTGCAAAAAAATCACCCGCCAACTGGCGGGTGATCTGCGTTTATAGGGGAAAAGGGACAGGTCAGGTCCTCTTTACCTGCAGAGTGATGGCGATGTAGGTCTTCCCGTTATGGGTCTTGGCTGCTACGCCTACCTTAGTCCATTTACTGGAAAGATTGAAGTTCAGGTTAGAAGCCTCGTTGTTATTGGTGATGCAACCGATGAGATCGTCCAGCTTGGTGTTCTGATAATCGTATTGGGCGATGAGGGTCAGGGTGGATTTTTCCCGATCAATCTTTACTTTGTGGTAGACCCCGTATCCTCCAATGCTGCCTTTCAGTTCGGTGTCCAGATTGGTTTTGGCAAGCTCGTCTTTGGCAATATTGCACATCCCAACGTCATATTCTAGATTTTTGGTGGAGGAGTTGTTTCGGATGGCCTTCATCACCTTGGTTTCGGCTTCGGCTTCGGCCTTCGGGCCGGAAGAGCCGCCGCCACCGCTGCAGGCGGTCAGGAGCAGAAGGGTCAGTGCACCGGCCAGAAGCAGGGCAGTCAGCTTTCTCAGTTTTGTCATGTGGGTCGCCTCCAATCGTTTTTGTTTTGGTGAGTCCAGTTGTTTTTTCTCATGAAGAAGCGTCATCTCCGGCCATCTGGTCAGAGGGTTCTTCTACCCTCATTTTATCGGAGAAGAGCCGGTGCTGTCAAGCTGGAAAACTATACAAATTCGGCTCAGGAAAATTGTGAAAACAAACCGGAAAACGACGATTTTCTGTGGACTTTGCAACAAACTGTCCGGACTTCGCAAAGAAACTTTGCCACAGGGGCGGCGGGGGCGTTCAGACCTCCCCCGGGTGCTCCTTCCGCCATGCGAGGTAGTCGTCCAGAATGACCGTCGCGCTCACCGAGTCGAGGATGATTTTCCGTTTTGCGCCGAAGGTGCCGCTCTCGTCGAGGAGGTCAGCAGCGGCGCAGGTGGTCTGGCGTTCGTCCCACATCCGGACGGGCAGGCCGCTCCAGATCTCAACGGTTTTGGCCAGCTTGCGGCTCTTGCGGGCGCGCTCGCCCTCGGTGCCGTCCATGTTCAGCGGCAGGCCGATGACGATGAGCTCGGCTTCGATCTCCTTTGCCACCTCGCAGACCCTGGCGGCGACTTTGTCCCGGGCCTTGACGGTGATCTGAGGCGTGATGGGGGAAGTCAGGAACTCGGTGCGGTCGCAGGTGGCGAGGCCGGTGCGGCTGTCGCCGTAATCTACTGCTAAAATTTTCATGCAGGTGTCCTCTTTCTGAGATGATTTTTTCTTCATTGTACCACAGAATAGATGTCGCTGCAATTTTGTGGTACAATGATAGAAAAATGAGGGCAAGCCGCCCACGATAGAAAACTGACCCAACGGAGAGATTCACCATGTTAAAACTACTTTTAGGCGGCTCCGGCAGCGGAAAGACCACCCTGCTGTACCAGCGCATCCGGGCGCGGGCTGAGGCGGGGGAGAAGAGCATCCTGCTGGTGCCGGAGCAGTTCACCTCGTCCACCGAGGGCCGCATCCACCGGGAGATGGGCGACGCGCTGAGCGGACTGGTGGAGAGCTTTTCCTTCACCAGCCTCGCCGAGCATATCCTGTCGGCGGAGGGCGGCTCTGCCGTCCAGACCCTCAGCGACGCGGGCCGGGCCGTGCTGGTGCGCCGCGCCCTCGAGGAACTGCAGGACAACGTCCATTACTATTACCGCCACCGCCGCTCGGCCGCCTTCTGCCAGATGGCCGCCGAGACCATCGACGAGCTCAAGAGCGCGGGTCTCTCGGGCCAGCAGCTCTATGAGCTGGCGCAGGACTGCGGCACCGACAGCGCCAAGCTCAGCGAACTGGCCCTCATCTTTCAGGGCTACGAGACCCTGCTGGCCGGGACAGGCATGGACCCCTCCGACCGGCTGGAGCTGGCCGCATCCCGCCTCGAGGCCGCACTGGCTCGGGGCGAACTGCCGGAGTTCCTGCGGGACAGGGCCGTCTTTATCGACGAGTTCGACACCTTCAACGCCCCAAAAAAGCGGCTGATGGGCGCTCTGCTGGCCTCGCTGCCCACCGTGACGGTGGCCCTCTGCGACGACGGAACCCCGCTCGTGCCGGGGGACATGAGCCTTTTCTCCGGCGCGAAGCAGGTGGCGGCTCAGCTGCGCCAGCTGGCCCGCCGGAACGGCACTGCGGTGGCTGTGCCGGAACTGCTGCGCCGGGACGTGCGCCACGCCGACGCCCCCGGCCTCGCCGCTGCGGCCCAGCTGCTGGCCGCGGGCCGATGTGACCCGCCTCCGGCCTGTCCGGAAATAAAATTATTCGCCGCTCCCAGCCGGGAGGAAGAAGCCCGCGCCGCCGCTGCCGCCATCCGCCGCCTCATGCGGCAGGGCGTCCGCTGCGGGAAGGTGGCGGTGGTCTGCCGCGACATCTCGAAATACCGCGCCGCCGTGAAGTACGAGTTCCGGATGGCGGACATCCCCCTCTACTGCGACGAGCCGACGACTCCCGAGTTCAGCGCCCCGGCCACGGCGGTGCGGTGTCTGCTGGCCATTGCTCGGGGTGTGGAGCTGACGGAACAGCTCACCACCCTGGCCAAGACCGGCCTCTGCGCCCTCACCGAGGAAGAGGTCTGCGCCCTTGAGAACTACGCCTACACCTGGTCGCCGAATGCGGCGGCGTGGCGCGCACCCTTCGAGAAGAACCCCCGGGGCTTCGGTGATGTGGAGCCTACCGACGAGGACAGAGAAAACCTTGCCCGGGCCGAAAAGGCCCGCGCCCTTCTCATCACCGCCGCCGACGGCCTGCGCGCGAAGCTCCGCTCTGCCAACGCCGAGCAGATGAGCCGCGCCCTTTACTTCTGCCTGAAGGAGCTGGGCGCGGAGGACGCTCAGGCCGCGCAGGTGGAGGCCATCCGGGCCGAGCGGGGCATCCCCGCCGCCGAGGAAGCCGCCCGGGAGTGGAACGTGGTCATGGGACTGCTGGACGAGATGGCAGGCCTGCTGGGCGGCCAGAGCGTCACCATCCCCGAGTACGAAGAGCTGTTCGGGCTGCTGCTGCGCTCGTCCGACCTCGGCCACATCCCCCAGACGCTGGACGCCGTGGTGCTGGCCAGCGCAGGCAAGATGCGCCTTGACGCACCGGACTATGTCTTTGTGCTGGGCCTCTCCGAGGGCGAATTCCCCGCCGCGCCCGGCGAGACGGGCCTGCTGACCCACGCCGACCGCGACGCCCTGATGGCGCAGGAGATCGAGCTTCCGGACTGCTTCGAGAACCGGGTGGTGCGGGAACAGGTCTGCTTTTATAAAGCCCTCACCGCCCCGGCCAGGGGCCTCTGGCTCAGCTGGCCGAAGGGGCAGGGCCAGACCCTCTGCGCCGCCCTCGAGCCCATCGTGGACGTGCTGAGACCGGGTGCGCCGGAACTCGATCTGACCGACCTCGCGGCCACTGCCGCCGACGGCCTCGATGTGCTGGGCGGCGGCTGGCCCCTGACGGAGACCGAACGCGCCAGCCTCACCGAGGCCCTTCATGCCCCCGGCGGGGCAGAACCCGAGGGCCTCGCCCTCCTGCGCCGGATGGCGGGCCGCAGCCCCCGTCAGGTCAGCGACCTCGAGGCGCTGGAAACGCTGCTGGGCCGGCGGCTCCGCATCTCGCCCAGTCAGCTCGAAAAATACTACACCTGCCGGTACGGCTATTTCCTGCAGTACGTGCTGGGTCTGCGACCCCGGAAGCGGGCGGAGCTCTCCGCCGACCAGAGCGGCACCCTCATGCACTGGGTGCTCCAGATGGCCCTCGACCCCCACCCCGGCCCTGACAACCCCTGCGCTGGCTTACAGCCCTTCCTCGACCTCGACGACGAGGCCATGGCGGCGCTGGCCGGGCTTCTCGTAGATGAGTACGCAAAGCGCTACCTCCCCGAGGACACGGCCCGCTTCGCCTATCTGCTCTCCCGCCTCAAAAAGAGCATGACGGGCCTGCTTTGCTACCTGCGGGACGAGCAGCGCCAGTCCAGCTTCAAACCGGTGGCCTGTGAGCTGAAGATCGGCCCCGGCGAGGACGCCGTGCGGGGCCAGACCTACCGCCTCTCGGATGGCCGGACGGTGCAGCTCATCGGCACCGTGGACCGCGCCGACGAGTGGATCGAGGACGACGGCACCCGCTGGGTGCGGGTGGTGGACTATAAGACCGGCACGAAAAAGCTCGACCTGCGGGAAGTCTACTGCGGCCTCGACTGTCAGATGCTGCTCTACCTGTTCAGCCTGACCCGGGACGCCGACGGACGCTTTACCGGGGCAGAACCTGCGGGTGTGCTGTACCTGCTGGCCGACCCGGCCCCCGAGACGACCACCCGGGGCAAGGCCGCCCGGAGCATGGAATACAAGCTGGACGGCCTCGTCCGGGACGAGCAGAAAGTCTTTGACGCCATGGACGCCGAGGAGACGGGGCGGTATCTGCCCTTCAGCTTCCGGGGCGGTGTACCCAGCCCCTATCAGAAAGAGAAACGTGCCGACAAGGCCAAGCTCTCCCGCATCCAGCTCCATCTGGACGACCTTGTGACCCAGATGGGCGAACAGCTCTACAGCGGCTGCATCGCCGCCGAGCCGCTGGTCACGGGCCGCAGCCCCTGCCGGTGGTGCGACTACGGTTTCATCTGCTGCCATGAGGAGGGCATCGGAGAGCGGGCGCTGGACGCCCCTGCAAAGCCTTTTGAACCGGAAGAGAAAAAGGAGGAAGACCAGTGAGCGAGACAAAATGGACCCCGGCCCAGCGTGCCGCCATCGACGACCGGGGCGGTGCGCTGCTGGTGAGCGCCGCCGCTGGCAGCGGCAAGACCGCCGTGCTGACGGAGCGGGCCGTCCGGCTCATCACCGACCCGGAACATCCCGTGGACGCCGACCGGCTCCTCATCGTCACCTTCACCAACGCCGCCGCCGCAGAGCTCCGCGCCCGCATCGGGCAGGCGCTGCTCCGCCGCAGTCAGGCAGAGCCGGGCAACACGGCCCTCCGCCGCCAGCGGATGCTGTTGCAGAGAGCCCCCATCTGCACCATCGATGCCTTCTGCCTCGACCTGCTCCACAAGCACTTTCAGGCGCTGGACATCCCGCCGGACTTCACCCCTGCCGACCCCGGCAGCGTGGAGATGCTGCGGAACGCGGCCCTCTCCGAGACGCTGGAAGCGGCCTATCAGGATGCGGACTTCTGCGCCTTCGCCGACCTCTACGGCAAGGGCCGCACCGACAAGGCGGCGGGGGAGGCTGTTTTGCAGGTCTATGACTTCCTCCGCGCCCTGCCGGACTACGATAAAAAGCTGGACGAGATGCTGGCCCCGTGGCAGGATGAGAACGGCTTTGCCCGCACCTGCTGGCATGATATTCTGATGCAGGAGGCCGCCCGCTCTGCCCGGGCTGCGAAGGAGCTGCTCTGCGCCGCGCTGAACGACTGCAGGGAGGACTTCGTGACAGCTCAGGCCGACGCTGAGGCCAGCAAGAAGACCCCTGCCGCCAAGGAAAAGGCTGTGGCGGCAGTGAACGAGAAGTTCGCCGAACCCCTCGAGCGGCTGGAAAACTCCGCCGCCCTGCTGGGCGAGATGGAGCGTCTGGCCGGGGCGGGGGAATGGACGCCCATCTACGACAGGCTGACGCCCTACGTCCTCGGCATGGAACAGGCCCCCGGCCTCAAAAATATGAAAAAGCGGCTCACCGGTGAGCACAAGGACGCCGTCAAGACCCGGGCCGACGAGGCCGCAAAGCTCTTTGAGAAAATCGAAGACCTCATCAGTTGCAGTCTCGACGAAGCCGAGCTTGACCGGAAAGCCGCCGAACCCTGCCTCCGCGCCCTCTTTGCCGCCGTGCGGGACTTTGACGCCCGCTTTGCGGCCCGGAAGCGGGAGAGAAGATTGCTGGAATTCAGCGACTTCGAGCATCTGGCCCTGCGGCTCCTGCGGGACGCCGACGGCCAGCCCACCGAGCTGTGTCAGGGCATCCGGCAGGGCTACGCCGCCGTCATGGTGGATGAGTATCAGGACACGAATGCCCTGCAGGACGCCCTTTACCGCTGTCTGGCCAGCCCGGCAGGGGATGACCTCTTCCTCGTGGGCGACTTAAAGCAGAGCATCTACCGCTTCCGTCAGGCGGACCCCAGCATCTTCCGGGAAAAGCTGGAGAGCTGGCCCCTCCTGCCCGGCGGCGAGGCCCGCCCCCGGCCCGAAGACGGCAGGCCCGGCGAGAACGCCATGCTGGCGCTGGACGCCAACTTCCGCTCTGCCCCGCAGGTGGTGGCGGGCATCAACTTTATCTTCGAACAGCTCATGACGCCTGCTCTGGGCGACACGGCCTACGGCGACGGACAGCGCCTCGTCTGCGGCGCACCCGGCGCGTACGAGGGCAGTGTGGAGGCCCACTTCCTGCCCGACGATGCCGCCGAGACGGACGCACAGTATATCGCCGACCGCATCGAGGCGATGGTGGCCTCCGGCGAGCCGGTGCGGGACGGAGGCACCACCCGCCCGGTGCAGTACGAGGACTGCTGTGTCCTGCTGGCGGCGAGAGGCGACTTCCCGGCCTACGCCGAGGCCCTGACGGCCCGGGGCATCCCGGTCTACGCCGACGCCCGGGAGAACCTGCTGGACGCGCCCCACATCCGCCCCCTCATCGCCCTGCTGCGGGTCATCGACAACCCCGCGCAGGACATCTATCTCGCTGCCGCCATGCTGGGGCCGATGTTCGGCTTTACGGACGACGACCTCGTCCGTCTCCGGGCCGGGGCGCAGACACCCGATAAGCACACCCGCATCAGCCTCTACGGCGCAGTTTTACAGGCCGTCCAGAGCGGGGCGGAGGATGACTTCACCCGCCGGGTGCAGGCGTTCTACCAGCGTCTGACGGCCCTGCGCCGGATGGCCCGGAGCGTGCCGGTGGAGGAACTGCTGGAAGAAATTTTTGTCTCCACCGGCTACCTCGCCGCCCTCGGTGCCATGGAGAACGGCCAGCGCCGCCGGGAGGACGCGCGGCGCTTCGCCTCCTTCTGCGCAGGGGCGGGCGCGGGCGGCATCTCGGCCCTCGTCCGTGCCATCGACGCGGCCACGCTGGCGGGCTCCACCGGGCAGGAGACTGCCCCCGGCGGGGCGCGGCCCGGCTGCGTCACCATCATGACCATCCACCGCTCCAAGGGCTTGCAGTTCCCGGTGGTGTTCGTGGCCGACACGGCCCGGCAGTTCAACGCCGCCGACACCCGCCAGCCTGTCCTGCTCCACCGCGTCTGCGGCGCGGGTCTCCGTCTCCGTCCCGAGGGCGGCGAGGGGGCCTATAAGACGGCGGCCTACACCGCCCTCTCCACGGTCCATGCCGCCGAGATGCGGAGCGAGCAGATGCGGCTTTTGTATGTGGCCCTCACCCGGGCGCAGGATAAGCTGATCTTGACGGTCCCGCTGGGCATCGGCCGGACGTCCAACCCCTTCGCCAAAGCCGCCGCCTTCCTCGCCGCCGGGGCGGGGGAGACCCTGAACGCTCAGGCGGGCAGCTTCGCCGACTGGCTGCGGGCGGCGCTCCTCGTCCACCCCAACGGCGGGCCTCTCCGCCGTCTGGCGGGGAACCTCGAGCTGCCCTTTGCGGACACCAGAAGCACCATCGCCCTCACAGTGCAGGCCGATGTCCTCCCGCCCGAAGAAGCCCCCGCCGAGGCGGAAGAGCCGACCCGGCCCGAGGCCGACCCGGCCCTTGTGGAGACGCTGCGGCAGGGCTTCGGCTGGCGGTATCCGGCGGCAGCGCTGGCGGACATCCCGGCCAAGGTCAGCGTGACCAGCCTCGTCCACGCTGCTGAGCAGACCACCCTTGAGCGCCCGGGCTTCCTCTCGAAGGACGGCCTCACCGCCGCCGAGATGGGTACGGCTCTCCATGCCTTCCTCGAGCACGCCGACTTCGGGGCGCTGGCCGCTGTGCGGGACGCAGAGGACGACGCCGTTCTGGATGCCGTCCGCGCCGAGCGGGAGCGTCAGGCGGCGGCGCAGCTCACGCCCCCCGCCATTGCCGGGAAGCTGGATGTCTATAAGATACTCCGCTTTGTGCGCAGCGAGGCGTTCCGCCGCATCTGCGGGGCAGAGGATGTGCTGCGGGAGCTGGCTTTTATCACGTCGCTGCCTGCCGCCGAGGTCATGGCTGCCCAGGGCCGCGCCCTGCCCGACGGCCCTGCCGCCGACGCCGGGGTGCTGGTGCAGGGCATCGCGGACATCGTCCTCGTCTACCCCGACCACCTCGAGCTTCTGGACTACAAGACGGACCGCCGCAAGACTCCTGCCGACTTCGTCCGCGCCTACCGTGCTCAGCTGGAGCTCTATGCCAAGGCCATTGAGAAGCGCTTCGCCCCCCGGCGGGTGACTTATAAAGGGATATATTCGCTGGAGCTAGGAGAATTGATACAGGTATAATAAGAAGACAAAACCTTGCGGAATGCCAAGGCCTCCCCTCGATAGGGGAGGTGGCATCGCGTAAGCGATGACGGAGAGGTTGGATCTGGCGGTGGCCTGCGGGCAGGCTGTCCTTCGTCCAACCTCTCAGTCTGCTTCGCAGACAGCTCCCCTAGTAGGGGAGCCTCTGGCAAAGAGGCAAGGTTTTAAGGTGCAACGGAAAAGCAAACATAAAATTTCAAATTCCCGCATAAAAATGCTTGACAGCCTCCCCGGGGTGTGGTAAAATACTTGAGTAAAGAAAGCAGCTACGGCCTGTGCCGCGCTCGCCTTGAGGGGTAAGGATCCCCGGGCTATACCCTGAACCGATTCGTCTTGAAGACCGAATCGCGCTTTTGAGTGAATTTTGCGCGGCTGTCCCGAAACTGGGGCGGCCGCGTTTTCTATGCCAAAAAACGCAACACTATGGACTATTGTTTGGAGGTGCATTCATTATCGCTACCGCTGGAAAGTCGAAGGAACTGGAGATCAACGGTCAGATCCGTGACCGTGAGGTTCGCCTGATCGGAGCCGACGGCGAGCAGAAGGGCGTGGTCAGCATTCAGGTGGCCATGCGCGCTGCTGAGGACGCCGGACTTGATCTGGTCAAGATCGCCCCGCAGGCTGTCCCGCCTGTGTGCAAGGTGCTGGATTACGGCAAGTACCGCTTTGAACAGCAGAAGAAGGAGAAGGAAGCCAAGAAGAACCAGAAGGTGGTCGAAGTCAAAGAGACCCGCCTCTCGCTCAACATTGACACCAACGACTTCAACACCAAGCTGAACCAGACGGCCAAGTTCCTGGCCGCTGGCCACAAGGTAAAGGCCTCGATCCGTTTCCGCGGCCGTGAGATGGCGCACAGCGCACTCGGTGCTGACGTGCTGAAGCGCTTTGCTGAGGCCCTGCCTCAGGCAAGCATGGATAAGCCGCCGGTCCTCGAGGGCCGCACGATGTCCATTCTGCTGATCCCGAAACCCAATAAGGACTAATTTTAGGAGGATACTAAAATGGCTAAGATGAAACTGAAGACGCACTCCGGCGCTAAGAAGCGCTTTAAGCTGACCAAGAACGGCAAGATCAAGCGCGGCCATGCATTCCGCAGCCACATCCTGACCAAGAAGACCACCAAGCTGACCCGTGGTTACCGTCAGCCCAGCTACGTTGATAAGACCAACGCAGCTACCATCAAGAGCATGCTGCCCTACGCCTAAGAGCGAGCCGCAGGCAAACACATTCTACTGAGATAACTAAAGGAGATATAAAAAATGGCACGTATTAAGGGCGCAACCATGACTCACAAACGTCGCAAGAAGATGCTGAAGCTGGCCAAGGGCTTCTACGGCTGCAAGAGCAAGCACTTTAAGATGGCCAAGCAGCAGGTCATGAAGAGCGGCAACTACGCTCTGGCTGGCCGCCGCATGAAGAAGCGTCAGTTCCGCAACCTGTGGATCTGCCG
>ENA-OYZX01000902-OYZX01000902.1-human-gut-metagenome-genome-assembly--contig:-NODE-902-length-14270-cov-4.855364_pt1 | contig 14270 bp, 9 predicted proteins | sample MGYA00243296_ERZ653489 | MGnify/ENA primary metagenome ERZ653489 (study PRJEB26926, sample SAMN06165098) | human gut metagenome | biome: ENVO:00009003; feature: ENVO:2100002; material: ENVO:00002003... | reverse complement strand
ATCTACACCCTAGAGTTCGTCGGCAGCGTCAGATGTGTATAAGAGACAGGGAGGACGGGGAGAAGCTATGCAGTTGAGTACCACTAATACCTGTTCATTCCTGGGAGTAACTCCGTTGACCGAAAGATATCGTACAGCTAAATATGTGGATGTAAAAGATGGATATACTCCAGGCAGTAAAGATGTGTTGTCGGAACTGCGTAAGAATATATTTGCAGACCCTGAATCTGCCGATTTCCAGAAGCAACTTAAAGAAGTGGCTGATTTTTGGGAGTCTAATTTCCAGTACGGGGAGCCCAATGTGCAACCTGATAAGAACAACAGCAATGAATGGATTAAGATCGGATGGCGATCTAATTATTATATAATGGGTCTGTCAAAAGATATTTTGGACAATAACTCCTGGCTCGGACAGACCAAAGGCTGGACAGACCAAAATGGTGCTGCCGGAACTATAGATTGGCAAGATGATGAAACTCTGACCATAGATTAAAACTGTTTTCAGGATTAGATTAAGGGCCATAGTAAGGAAGAATTTTATAATACTTTTCTACTATGGCTTTTTTATGAATTATTTTCCGGAGATATACTTTGTTTGAGTACAATTTTAATAGACGAACAGGTAAATGACTATTTTTTACTCCTAATCTGTCAATAATTGAACTTAGGGGGAGTAGACTTCCATTACTTTTGCTTGTGAAATGGGAAAAACATATCAATGAAGATATGGATATTTCTGTAAGTAGTTATCAATAGGAACCCGATAAAATAAATTAAAAAGAGATGAATGGAATTTTGAAAAAGGATTTGAGAGTTGTGCTGACAGGCGTTATGATATTTATATCATATCAGGTTTATTCAAATCCGGAAAGTGGAACAAAAGAACAGGGAGACGTATACAGGAATCTTCCGTTTTCAATGCCTGAAGTGAGCCAACCTTCCTTTCCCGATTATGAGGTTAATATCCGTGATTTCGGCGCACTCAGCGATGGTGTGACCTTGAACACAGAGGCGATAAACAATGCAATCAAGGCGGTAAGTTCCAAAGGAGGGGGGAAAGTTATCATACCCGAAGGATTATGGTTGACGGGGCCCGTCGTACTTTTGAGTAACGTTAATCTATATGCCGAGAAGAATGCTCTCATTGTATTTAGCAGCGATACATCTCTATATCCCATTATCGACACTTCTTTCGAAGGGCTGGACACTAAGCGCTGCCAATCGCCGATTTCGGCAATGAATGCTGAAAATATAGCCATCACCGGCAATGGTGTTTTCGATGGGGCAGGAGATAGATGGCGTCCGGTCAAGAAAGACAAGATGACGGAACGGCAATGGAAAAATCTGGTGAGTTCGGGTGGTAAAGTGGATGAGAACGGAAAAGTATGGTATCCTGATGCGGGTGCTTTGAAAGCTTCTGTACTTATGACCGGACAAAATAACGGGCAGAAAGAAATAACCGATGAAGAGTGGACTTACATGAAAAGCTGGTTGCGCCCTGTCATGCTGAGTATAGTAAAGAGCAAACGGATTCTGCTGGAAGGGGTGACTTTCAAGAACTCACCGGGCTGGTGTATCCATCCTTTGTCCTGCGAATCTTTGACTTTGAACGATGTGAAGGTGTTCAATCCCTGGTATTCGCAAAATGGCGATGCGCTGGATGTGGAGTCGTGTAAAAACGTACTGGTCACTAATTGTTTTTTTGATGCGGGGGATGATGCTATCTGTCTGAAATCGGGTAAAGATGAGGATGGACGCAGGCGGGGAGAATCTTGTGAGAATGTGATTATTAAGAATAATACGGTTTTGCATGGGCATGGCGGATTTGTAATCGGCAGCGAAATGTCCGGTGGTGTCCGGAATGTATACGTATCGGGCTGTTCTTTCGTGGGCACAGATGTCGGTTTGCGGTTTAAGAGTACCCGCGGACGTGGTGGCGTAGTGGAGAACATTTTCATAGATAATATCAACATGATTGATATTCCCAATGATGCTCTGACGATGGATTTGTATTATGCTGTCAATGACTTTCCGGAAACTCCGATACCGGATGTGAATGAGGAAACTCCTGTTTTTAGGAACATTTATATTTCAAATGTTCTTTGCAGAGGTGCGGGACGGGCAGTATATTTCAACGGGCTGCCGGAAATGCCTCTTAAGAATATCTTTATCAAGAACATGACTGTAACCAATGCCAAGAAAGGTATTGTAATCAATCAGGCTTCTCAGGTGAATATGGAGAATATCAAAGTGGAGGATCCCGAGGCTCCGGGCATACAGATAAAAAATGCTACAGGCATTATTATTAACGGGAAAGAATATAAAAAGGATTCCGGAAAAATGCTGCTTTCCGGAAATCAGCGGAATTAACAGATTCGGAACTGTTGCTAACTTATTGGAACATAGGGATAAATAAGTATCCTGCTAGCCAAAATCTTTTATGTCTTTAGTCGTTTTTCTTTCGTTGCACCTAGGTGAGACGAATGTGTTACCTAGGTGCTTAAGTTATCTGACCTGGGTGCTACAATTGTCTGACCTAGGTGCTACGAAAGAAAATAGCCGGTTATGGTGATTAATGAATGCGTACGGTCGGCTTCTTTTTTTATTTATTCTTCTCTTTATATTCGGAAGGCGTGATACCTACTACCTTCTTGAAGCATTTACTGAAATACTTCGGGTCATTGAAACCGGTCATATAGGCTACCTGTGAGAAATTATATTCCCCGCTGTCTATTAGCTGTGCTGCACGTTTGATGCGTACTTCACGTATGAAGTCTACAGGAGTCAGTCCGATGATGGACTTCAGTTTCCGATAGAAGATGGTGCGGCTGAGCATCAGATGCTCTGCAAATTCGTCGATGGTCAGTTCGGCATTATCCATCTGTTCTTCTATGAACTCCATTACCTTTTGCATGAATTGCTCGTCGTAGGGAGTAATCTGCGGTTGCGATGGGGTAAGAGCTTCTGCGACAGCTATTTCTTTTCCTTCCGTCAGTTTGGCCATATAGATTTCCTGCAAGGATTTGCGTTGGCGGAGCAGTGAAGCGATACGTGTTTTCAGATATGTGGCGCTGAAAGGTTTTGTGATATAGTCATCTATACCTTGCTCCAGTCCGGCAATCCGGTCATCCAAAGAGGCTTTTGCCGATAATACAATAATGGGAATGTGGCAGATGTTATTGTTTTCTTTGATTTGCCGAATCATCTCCAGACCGTCCATAACCGGCATCATTACGTCACTGATGATAAGATCGGGGATATTATCAACTGCGTGTTGCAATCCTTCTTTTCCGTTCGAAGCGGTGATAACAGTATAATTCTCAGATAAGATGTTTTTTAAGAAAGCTTTCAGTTCCTCATTGTCCTCAACCAACCATATAGTAAGCGTATCCGGAGCCGTATTATTCTCCATATCTTCTTTGTCTTCCGCTTCTGCTCTTTTTTCAGTCTGGAGGCTGCTGTCCGGATGAGTAGTCGGACTTTGACTGTCATTCAGAATAAATTCCACCTGACTGTCTTGTTCGAAGACTTCTTTTTGAAGAGGCAGAGTTACTATGAAACGGCTTCCTGCTTCCGGCTCGCTCGTTACTTTGATTGTACCGTGATGCATATCGACCATTTCCTTTACCAATGACAGACCGATGCCGGAAGACGGTTGGAGCATATTCTGCTGTGCCAGCGTTTCGAAGCGCTGGAACAAAGTACGCAGTTTAGTCGGTTCAATTCCGATGCCTTCATCCACCACAGAGATTGTCACTTTATCTGTTTGTTTTGTCACTTCTATTGTAATCGCCTTCTCAGCCGGTGTATATTTGAATGCGTTGGATATCAGATTAAAGAATATCTTTTCAAACTTATCGCGGTCTATCCATGCATATATTGATTTAAGTTCGCTTGCCAACCGGAAATTAATCTTCTTTTCTTCTGCAATCAAGCGGAAGTTGATCATTACTTTTTCAAGAAGTGGAATCAGGTCTGTCTTCTCCACCAGCACTTTCATCTTCTGATTCTGTATCTTACGGAAGTCCAGAATCTGATTCATGAGACGTAGCATACGTTCGGCATTCTTTTGTACCACAGTCAAGTGCTCACGGGCTGTGGCGGATAAGTCTTCATTTTCCAGAACTTCATTGACCGGACTGCTGATCAGAGTCAGCGGTGTCCGGAGTTCATGAGATATGTCAGTAAAGAAACGGAGCTTGATATTGGATAGTTGTTGCTCGATATCCACTTGGTGGCGCAACCGATAAATATAAAAAAGTACATATACGATACTGCCCGTAAAGAGAACGAAGAGAATAACGTAGAGCAGCCATGCCCAGCCCGTCTCCCAGAAAGTGGGCAGTACGTTGATGGATAAAGTGCGGATATTGTCCATCCATACTCCGTCGCTGTTGGTGGATTTGATTTGCAGTTTATATTTGCCGTTCGGCAAGTTGATGTAGCTGGCAGAACGGTTCTTGTCCCCGTCATGCCACTCTTCTTCCAGTCCTTTCAGTCGGTATGCGTAACGGATTTCTTTGGAATCGACATAATCGAGTGCCGCAAACTGGAAAGTAACATTACGCTGAGAGGGGGTGAGGCGTAATTCTTTCAGATCGTCAATGGCGATGACAGAAGATTGTCCCTGCACTTTCAAACCGGTAAAGACAATGGGAGGGATATAGGAACTTTTCTGCATCTCTTTGGAAGAAATCTCAATGAATCCCTTGTCTGTACCGAATACGATTTGATTGCGAGCGTTGATCACCGGTGCCGCTTCTGAGAAGCTAAATTCCTGGTGCAGAGAGTTAAGCCCGTAATTCTCGAAAGTCTTTCTTTGAGCGTCGAATTTAGAAATGGCATTTTCCGAAAGAATCCATAAGTTGCCTTGTTGGTCTTCCTGCATGGCTTGTACCAAGTCCGAAGCCAGTCCGTCATCCGTTGTATATGTCTTGAACTCAATCTTGTTGCTGAGCAGGTTCTTGGATACGATTTGGCTGATGCCTCCCGTAAAGCTGGCTATATAGGTTCGTTTTTGCTTGTCGGTGTATGTATGCATCACATCATTTCCGCTCAGGCTGGTACTTATTCCTGACTCGCAACAATTACGATAAAACTTGATTTCTTCCGGTCTCTCAAATTGATTGGAGAAAGTCAGTAATCCGTTGGTGGTTCCTATTAACAGCACACCGCCCGGCGCTTCGGATATGTGGCGGACTTTCGAAGCGTAGCCGGTTGGGTAATTCTTCAACTCATTATCGCTGTGTATAAATTCTGTCTTACCGTCCTTATTGTAGGTTAGCAAATTGATTCCTCCGCCATAGCAGCCTATCCAGATACGTTTATGGCTATCTTGAAAAATGGAATATACACTGTTGCCACTCAAGCTGTATGGCATATTCGGTTGGTGAGTGAATTGTTGTACGGAATAGGAATCCGGCGACTTTTTCTTTAACAGATAAATGCCGTTTTCCTTTGTTCCTATCCAGATATTGCCTTCATGGTCTTCAAGAAAGCAATATACGCTTGTAAAACTCTGTTTATCTTTGCTTATTTTTCCTTGTGGCGTCAGATAGCCTTCCAACTGTCCGTCCGGTTGGTACACTCTGATCATCTGTGCCTTCGAAGAAACCCACAGCCTCTTTTCATTGTCGCATAAAAAAGCGCGGGTCTCGAATCCATTGTCAATATGCACCAGATTATAGGTATGTGGAAAGAAGGACAATTTGTAAATGCCACGTGTACTGGTCAGCCAGCAGTTGCCTTGATTGTCCAGTGTGTAAAAGCGGACGAGCGGACTGAAAACAGACTTCGGATTGTTGCTGTCCTTCAGCATGGGTTTCAGTTCTTTGTTTTCACGGTCATAATAAGACAGATTCCCTTCCGGGGGGAGAACCCATAACGTGTGTTGCCGGTCTTCAAAGATCACATTCTTATTTTTCCGTTCATATCTGATCACTTCGTTGGCCGGTGTGAACAAATGCTGCATTTCCTTGGTGGATGGATTATAACGGATCACTCCTGTCGTTTGGGGGAATATCCATAGTTCCTTGTAATGGTCTTGATAAACTGACTGTACGACGTTGGAAGGTTGCGTTGATGTGCGTATATCAATCAACTGGAATTCTTTTTCTTTTATCTTATAAATAATCAGTCCGTTATCTGTAGCCAGCAAAAGTGTATTGGAGTCAAACTTCTTGACTTCGTTAATCATCGAAACATGATAAGGAATCTCTATGAATTTGAATTGTCTGGTCTTAAAGTTGTAAGAGGCCAATTTGTCCGATTGGGAAACCAGATAAATAATTCCATCCGCTTCTTTAATATATTGGAACGGGAAATCGCTGTCTACCTGCTTCTTTCCTATGATAGAAATTCCTTTGTTGGTCAGTATCCATTCATCTCCTTCGGAATCTTCGAAAACGGTATATATCTTGTCTCCCTTCAAGTTTTGTTTGAAGGAACTGTACAGAGTGATTCCTTTCCCCTGTTTGCAAAGTTGGTCATCTATGCGGATGGCGGCACATTCGTTTTGAAAGGTGATCCATGAGATTCCTTTGGAAAGGGTATAAATATGGTCGGCATAATTATTCGTTATCATCGTTTCTGCTACCGATCCCAATACATCGATAAACTTCTCTGTCTGATTGTCGAACATATACACCCGTCCGTCGTAGGCTTGGCACCAGATATCCCCATATTTCGTTTCCGCTATCTGACTGATCCGGTTGGTATTCAGAATATAGCCGTCTTTGTAAGATGTCTTATAGTTTTTGAATGTATATCCGTCGAATTTATTCAGCCCGTTCCAGGTGCCGAACCATAGGAATCCTTTTTTGTCTTGTATGATCGTCTGTACTATTCCTTGTGACATTCCGTCATTGACGGAATAATGCTTGATGTGATAGGTAGGCTGGGCCACTAATATGCAAAGGTTAAAAAGAGAAATAAGAAGGAGCCATGTGCGTTTCATAATATCGGTGTTTTTTGTCAGAACAAAAATAAGTAAAAGGATGGAAAACAAGAAGCCCGGACGCTATATTGAACGGATAATACGAAAGTTTGCCTATTTTTTCCTCCCTTTCGCTGTCTTGTCTGCCTGCTTATGCTAAAAATCCTCTTTATATTCTGTTTTTAGAACATAAAGAGGATAGTTTATTGACGAGAGTCGCATGGGGTATGGTGAGATGAAATCATAATTGGGGAATAATTGCACAAGACTTTCACAAGTATCCTCCCGTCAATGCTTAAAATCACACAAAACTAACTAAATAGTTTCTGCTTTCGCAATAAATATTAATTTATCTTATGCACTTTATGTTTTTTTTAATATATTGAAGATATTTTGGGGCATCTTTCCGTAACTCGCTGTTTTTTCTTATGTTTGCCACACAAATAACAAATGAATTAAATAGATATGTCTTATCAAATACAATATAATGATTTCCCAACCTTTCTGCGAAAACATTTTCCTTACAAAGTGCAGAAAATATCATTAAATGCCGGTTTTACTTGTCCTAATCGGGATGGGACGAAGGGATGGGGGGGGTGTACATATTGCAATAACCAGACTTTCAACCCGGACTATTGCCGGACGGAAAAGTCGATTGCTACCCAACTGGAGGAGGGGAAATGTTTCTTTGCCCATAAATATCCGGAGATGAAATATCTGGCGTATTTCCAGGCATATACCAATACTTATGCAGAACTGGAAGGACTGAAACGTAAATATGAAGAGGCGTTGCAGGTAGACGGGGTAGTAGGATTGGTGATCGGTACGCGTCCGGATTGTATGCCGGAAGAACTGCTTCAGTATCTGGAAGAACTGAACCGCCATACATTCCTGATGGTGGAATATGGCATTGAGAGTGCCAGTGATGAGACATTGCGGCGTATCAATCGCGGACATACGTATGCGGATACGGTAGAGGCTGTTCAGCGTACCGCCGCCTGTGGCATACTGACGGGCGGGCACGTCATCCTCGGTCTTCCGGGAGAGACACATGATACAATGGTAGAGCAGGCAGGAATCCTTTCCGCGCTTCCTTTGTCCACACTCAAAATTCATCAGTTACAGTTGATTCGTGGTACTCGCATGGCGCATGAATACGAAGAGAATCCGGAAGGTTTTCATCTGTTTACGGAAGTGGACGAATATATTGACCTGGTGATTGACTATGTAGAGCATCTCCGCCCGGATCTGGTATTGGAACGTTTTGTTTCGCAGTCTCCCAAAGAATTGCTGATTGCTCCGGACTGGGGACTGAAGAATTATGAATTTGTAACTCGTTTGCAAAAAAGAATGAAAGAAAGGGGAGCTTATCAAGGTAAGAAGTACAGGGATTCAGAAAAAAGAGTTATTTTTGCGGAAGATAACTTCACCACAGAATAAATCTCTGTCCTCAGAGGATCATAGCTGGTGAGCAGAAATTAATTAAAGTTGAAGAATGGAACAGAAAACAAGAATTAAAGGAAATGTCCACTATGTGGGAGTAAATGACCGTAATAAACACCGTTTTGAGGCGTTATGGCCGTTGCCCTATGGAGTTTCGTATAACTCTTATTTGATTGATGATGAAATGGTGGCGTTGGTGGATACTGTAGATATCTGTTATTTTGAAGTCTACTTGCGCAAGATCAAGCAAGTAATCGGCGAACGTCCTATTAACTATTTGATTATAAATCACATGGAGCCGGATCATTCGGGCTCCATCCGATTGATTAAACAACACTATCCGGATATTATTATTGTCGGCAATAAGCAAACCTTCGGTATGATTGAAGGATTCTACGGTGTTACCGGCGAGCAATATCTGGTGAAAGACGGAGACTTCCTTGCATTAGGCAAGCATATGCTTCGTTTCTATATGACTCCGATGGTGCACTGGCCCGAAACGATGATGACATTTGATGAAACGGACGGAATCCTTTTCTCAGGTGACGGATTCGGATGCTTTGGCACTGTAGACGGAGGATTTCTGGATACCCGTATCAATGTAGATAAGTACTGGGGTGAAATGGTGCGTTACTACTCCAATATCGTTGGCAAATACGGTAGTCCGGTACAGAAAGCCCTGCAAAAATTGGGAGGACTGCCTATCACTACCATTTGCTCTACACACGGACCGGTATGGACAGAGAATATTTCCAGGGTGATCGGTATCTATGACCGTCTGAGCCGTTATGATGCGGACGAAGGTGTGGTTATCGTATATGGCAGTATGTATGGAAATACGGAACAGATGGCGGAAGCTATTGCTGCGGAACTCTCAGCACAGGGAATCAGGAATATTGTGATGCACAATGTGACGAAGAGTCATCCTTCTTATATCCTTGCAGATATTTTCCGTTATAAAGGATTGATTGTCGGTTCTCCGACATACAGTAATCAGATATTCCCGGAAGTGGAATCGTTATTGTCTAAGATTCTGGTTCGCGAACTCAAAGGACGTTATTTGGGATACTTCGGTTCCTTCACCTGGGCAGGAGCTGCTGTGAAGCGTATGGCTGAATTTGCGGAAAAGAGTAAGTTCGAGCTGGTAGGCGATCCGGTAGAGATGAAACAGGCGATGCAGGATATTACCTATACCCAGTGTGAGAACCTGGCACGTGCGATGGCGGACCGCTTGAAAAAAGACCGCTAAATAAAGAATGAACAATTATTTACTAACCTATAAAACAATCGACTTATGAGACTTATTATTCAGCCGGACTATCAGTCCGTATCTCAGTGGGCTGCACATTACGTTGCCGCAAAAATAAAAGCTGCCAACCCAACTCCGGAAAAACCTTTTGTATTGGGCTGTCCTACGGGATCTTCACCTCTGGGTATGTATAAAGCTTTGATCGATTTAAATAAGAAAGGAATCGTTTCTTTCCAGAACGTCGTAACATTCAATATGGATGAATATGTAGGCTTGCCGAAAGAACATCCGGAAAGCTATTACTCTTTTATGTGGAATAACTTCTTCAGCCATATCGATATCAAAAAGGAAAATACGAATATCCTGAACGGTAATGCTCCCGACCTGGATGCAGAATGTGCACGCTACGAGGAAAAGATTAAGTCTTATGGTGGCATCGACCTTTTCATGGGTGGCATTGGTCCAGACGGACACATCGCATTCAACGAACCGGGCTCTTCACTGACTTCCCGTACCCGTCAGAAAACGCTGACTACGGATACAATCATTGCGAACTCCCGTTTCTTTGACAACGATATTAACAAAGTTCCGAAGACAGCTCTGACTGTTGGTGTAGGCACTGTGCTTTCTGCTAAAGAAGTGATGATTATCGTAAATGGTCACAATAAGGCCCGCGCATTATATCATGCAGTAGAAGGTTCTATCACTCAGATGTGGACTATCAGTGCTTTGCAGATGCACGAAAAGGGTATTATCGTTTGTGACGATGCTGCTACGGAAGAGTTGAAAGTAGGTACTTACCGTTACTTCAAGGATATCGAAGCAGGTCATCTGGATCCGGAATCATTGATTAAGTAAGAAATATTCAGGCACGGATTTCACGGATTAACACGTTTTTTAGATATGTAATCTTTTAAAACCGTGAAATCCGTGTAGTCCGTGCCTGATTTATATATTCTCTAAGTTAATAGTCTTCGGGATTAAATCCCTTCCAGCCAGCCTTTTCCCTGACGGACAATTTCCGGTTCATCTTCTGTGCACTTCACTACTGTAGAAGGTTCTATGCCTCCTATTCCTCCGTCGATTACCAGATCCACGATATCACCGAACTTTTCGTCAATCAGTTCGGGATCGGTCATATATTCCAGATCTTCATGCTCATCGTATGGCAGTGTGGTGGTCATAATAGGAGCATCCAGTAAGCGGGCGATTTCACGGATGATATTGTTGTCCGGCATACGGATACCCACCTCTTTTCGGTTACGGAAGATTTTGGGCAGCCGGTTGGTGCCATTCAGGATAAACGTGAACGGGCCGGGGAGATTATGCTTCATGAGCTTGAACTCATTATTACCCACTTTGGCATACTCGCTGATACTGCTTAGATCGTAGCAGATGATAGACAGGTTGTTTTTGCGCGGATCAATATCTTTGATCCGGCAAATCCGTTCAATAGCACGTTCTTTCAGCCCGTGGCATCCGATGGCGTACATCGTATCCGTAGGATAGATGATCAGTCCGCCGTCGTTCAGGATGTCGGTTACCCGTTGCAAGTCCTGCGGGTTATTGTTTTTATCGTACAGTTTCAGAAGCATACTCTCTTCTCCTTTTCTTATTTAAGTTTCTTCTTTAAGAAATCAAGTGCTTTCTCTGTAGCTTTTTCCGTCACTTTCTGTTTGATGGAATCTTTGTTGGCAGTCGTGGCAGAATCCAGTCCGAGCTTTTCTCCCAGTTTGCTGATTGCTTCGTCGGCTACGGATTCAAGTGCCTGATTGGCCATACTCTTTGTATCGACACTGACTTTCGGGGAAGTGAATGAACCTCCGATTTTCAGATCGAGCGTCATCAGCTTGGAAATGCCGGTGGATGCCGGAAGCTTGATCTTGCCGGAGTAGTCGATGGTCTGGTCAAGTCCTGTGCTACCGGAGAGATTCAGATTATAGTCACCCATTTTGATATCAAACGGTTTGGTTTCCACCCGTCCGTCTTTGATGGTGAAATCCAGTGTCATATCTTTCACTTTCATTTCTTTCAGACTCGGCTGGCTGATGGCGTCGGCTATCTGGTCGATTGCTTTCACACCACTCAGACTGAGGTCGCGGGTAGACAAGCTGCCGTCTCCTTGCATCGTTTCCAGTACCGGGCTCATGGCTGCGTCCAGGTCGGTCAGCACATTGATGCTGCCGGAGAAGTTTCCTTTCAGGTTCTCAAAGATAGGAGCCAGTTGCTGAACCATATCCAGTTCTTTGTATGCCTGTGAGAAGCTGATATCCGACAGTTTGAATCCGGCTTTCATTTCCGGTTTCTTCGCATTGGCGGTAGAGTAATATCCATTCATCACCACGTTGCCGCCCATAGTACCCATAGAAAGATTCTTCATATCTACTTTTCCGTCTTTGACAACAAGTTTACCGTTCATGTTGTTGAATGTCATCTTGTCAAACAGCACCTGTTTCAGATTGGCGTCCATCTGGAAGTCGATATTGCGCGGAACTTCTATCACGCCGGCAATTGCCGTGGAGTCTGTGGCAGCTGCTTCGGTAGTTGCCACGCTGTCTGCGGATGCTGTCATGAAATCATTCAGATTGAAATAATTGGAATGAATGTTCAGCGTTCCTTTCAGTGTAGTACCTTTCAGAGCGTAGCCGATATAGTTCTCGAAACGGCTGTCGGCAGTAATATCGTTCTTACCGATATTGACCGTCGTTTCGCTCAGTTGCAGATATTTCGGGGTGAAGGTGAAGAGTGATTTCTTGATATCCACATCCGGCATATCCTGCATTTTCAGTTTCATATTGGTCAGACCGATGGTTCCGGAGGCTTTCATGTTGTCGTACTGTTCTTTCTCTATATAAGAAAGGCGTCCTGACATTTGCATATCGGCGTTGATGGTTCCGTTCAGTTCCATATCTCCCAAAGGATATACCTGTTTGATCATGCCCAGATCGAGCGTACCTTTTGCCTCAGCTTTGAAATCGGGGTCGCTGACCGGTGTTTTCACGTCCGCAGTCAGACTGAAAGGATTTCCTGCCAGACGGAAACTGAACGGGTTGATTTGGATGGTGGTCAGGTCTATATTTCCTCCCGGATTCCGGACGTTGGCATTAATGTTGATTTGATCGACTCCTGCGGGCAATGCCGGATAGCGGAACATAGCGTTCTTGACTTGCATATCGATGTTGAATGCGGGGACAGTATCTCCTTGCAGCGTACCTTTGGCTGATGCGGCAAGAGTAGCGGTTCCGTCTGTTTTCAGACTGGAGAATTCCGTTGCGTAAATGGCGGGAATCAAAGACAGTATTTCCTTGAAGCCTACATCATTGGTGTTGAGTTTGAGATCCATGTCGATGGCGGGATCTTTCAGTTCCACCCAACCGTCGATACCTGCCTGAATGGCGTTGAGGCGAATGGTATTGTCTTTCAGTGTATACTTGTTGTTGGCAAGATCGGCGTCTACATCCATCTTGGCGGAGATGTTGGCGTTTGCTAGGAAAGGAATGCCATTCATCTTGTAAGTCAGTGATTTGGTTTCCGCTTCCAGTTTCAGCGTAGTGCGGTCACTGCCCAGGTCACCGGCACAAAGGGCATTGAAATCACGGATGTCGGCATACATTTTACCTTGCTGGTCGTCATAAATCAAATTCATGTTCTTGATGACGAAACGTTGCAGCTTGACTTTGAAAGGAGATGACTCTTCTTCCGTGGCAGGCGTTTCCTGCGTGTCTGTCGTGTCGGGCTTCATGATATCCCAGTTGACATGACCGTCCGGCAGGACGATGGCGTGCAGGCGGGTATCTTCTATGAATACTTTGGAAATGTCATAACCGCTGTCTCCGAAAAGGGAGAACAGATTGATGGTGGCAGTCACCTCTCCGGCTTGTACAAGGGTATCGTTTGCGAATTCTCCCGCGCCTTTCAGCCAGAAATCTTCGAGAGTAACAGAAGCCTGCGGAAAGTTGCGGAACAGGCTAATGTTGAGTTTCTTGAAATCAAATTGTGCATTGAGCATCTTGTTGCCTTCTGTTTTTACAATACCTGCTATCTTACCTTGGAAGGCAAAAGGAAGGAGGAGCATCAGAATGATTATTACCCCTACAACGATAGCTGCGATTTTCAAACCTTTTTTCATTTGCTTTTCTTTTAAGAGTTTGACGTACATACGAAGGCAAAGTTAATAAAAAGTTTTTGATGTAAGATGATATTCAATAACTTTCACAATCAGAAGACTTCTGATACACTACCAACTTATTTATGATTTTTTCTTTCTGAGTTCTTCGGCAATTCTCCATTGTATGGCGGCTTCCACTTCTTTCCCCACTCTTAACAGGGCATCTCCGAAGAGCTCGTGTGCGCCGGCATGCTCGGGTTTCAGACTTGTAGCCTTGTCCAGGTCTGCAATTGCCCCTTCTGTATTATCGATTTTCAGACGCAGTTTTCCACGGTTGTACACAGCTTTAAAGTTTGCAGGATGAAGGCTGACAGCGGTATTGAAACAGTTTTCCGCATCAAAATACTCTTTGCTGTTGAACAAGGTGATTCCTTTTCGTATCCAGGCGTCTATATAATTAGGGTCGAGGCTGAGCGCTTTGTCATAATCTGTCTCTTATACACATCTCCGAGCCCACGAGACATGCGCAGATCTCG
>ENA-OYZX01000865-OYZX01000865.1-human-gut-metagenome-genome-assembly--contig:-NODE-865-length-14609-cov-7.402157_pt1 | contig 14609 bp, 7 predicted proteins | sample MGYA00243296_ERZ653489 | MGnify/ENA primary metagenome ERZ653489 (study PRJEB26926, sample SAMN06165098) | human gut metagenome | biome: ENVO:00009003; feature: ENVO:2100002; material: ENVO:00002003... | reverse complement strand
ACGAAAAATAGTATCATTGAATAAATTATAATATAGCAAAGAATTATCAGAAGAGGATGTACAGTAAGTTCCACAAGCATATCCCCTCTTTAAAACAGGGTTTCCGTGTTTCTGCTTTATTTCCAGACTTTGCCCACAAGTATCATTTATCACCCAATAATAAGGATCGGATAAACCGGACATTGATGGATAGAAAAAATAGCACTTATTGGCAAGAACACGCATCATAGTTGGATAGCCATAGGTGTCATCCGGCAGATCATAATGAACGCGATTCCAAAAGCCCCCATCGTAAGAATAATCAATCATCACTTTTTCCGGTATACTATATACACGAATCCGCTTATTACAAGTGTCAATAGTCATCAATTTATTTCTATTATATTCCATTGGTCCCTGCCCTATTCCCCCTATCTTCATAAGAAACTCTCCTGTATATGAATACTTCAAGATACCTTCTGCTACACTAACCACAAAAAAGCTATCAGTAAAGCAAGAGTTGCCATAGCTTGATAACAAGAGTCTATTATCAAGCTGTATAAAAGCAATACTATCTGCAAAGTCCGATATAGGTATTACAGGTCGCAATTCATCTATCGGTTTTATTTTTAAAAGTTCTGTACTCTGCCGATGATTACAGCTAAAGAACAGAAGAGCTTCTAACAATATGAAAACTATCCTCATAATATATCATTTATTCAGTGCTTCAAAGTTGAAATGTAGCTAACATCCAACTTGGAATGTAACAAAGTTAGGCAGGATATAGCAGTTAAACAAGAGAACATACCGGACAAATCAAAACGCACATACGCCAATACGAATCAATAAATTACCTCCTAAAAAAGTTAGTAAAAAGAATCCTCTACTGGACAATATTCAACTTTACCTTCTCCTTTTTTAATTAATAAATACAAGAAAAAACACCAAACACATTAAAAAGCTAATTACTCTTTCAATCGTACCAGCACCAATACCGGATTACCTTCCAAGTCGTCCTCATCCATTCCCCATGGAATAGCTTCAGGAATATTTAGCAATGCTGCGGTATTAGTTTGACATATAAAATATTCACGTCCATCTATTTGTATCAGACTACGAGGAAATAAGGGAACATTAATCCTTTCATCAAAAAGTAATTCTTCTTTTTGTATCTTAGCGAATTCACCATTCTTTTTATCATAGTAAACAAAGAAATTCACATTATCAGGTTGACGATTAAAGTTAGTTACTTGGAAAAGGAAGAAATTCTTAGTATCAAAGAAATGAGTACAAATCCGACGTTCCACAGGGGGCGTAGGAAACGGATCATTTTCTAACAACCGGAAATTGCCCTGTCCCCACAAGTAGGCGGCATACGAGCGATGAGGAGTTACATGATATATCGAATCTTCAAATAAGTCATAATAAACAACGGTACTATCGTTCATAGCCGCATAAAAAATCCCATATATGCCCGCATATTTCTCAACAATTTCTTTATATCCTTTGTAACTCTCTACAAAGGTACCATCTTTCTTTATCGACAACCAATAATAAGGTCTTTTACCGGATTTGCCCATATTATTGTCATAATAGAAGTATATTAAGTCATCTTGCATATATGCAAAAGAAGGAAAATATATTTTTACATCATCAGGTAGTTCTACCTGAACACTTTTTATAAATTTTCCAGTAAAAGAATAGCTCAATAGTTTCTGTTCCGAATAAACATAAATGTAAATGACTTCATTCGATTTATCCATTATGCAACGATAGGAATAACGAGGATACTCTTTCGGACCATCTCCGAGACCTCCTATCTTCTGAAGAAAACATCCTTTGATATCATACTTCAGGACACCTTCACGCGTATTTGCAAAAAAACAACTGTCCGCCCAATACAAAGATACAAAACCGGGAAGAATAAAAGAATTATCAAATTGTATATATATCACAGAATCAGCAACAGCAGATATATCCATCGGCTCATAAGATATCTCATCAAGATTTATCATGAGCAACTCTGAGCTTTTACGCTTCTCTGAGCAGGATGACAAACAAGCTATTAAAAGGATAAATAATAATCTCATACATTTTTCTTTAAAAAGATAACAAGATCCAAGCTTTACTACAATAAGTCAAAACCAGCTCTTGTTATCTTTACCGTCAAGTACTTTACATTACCAGCACTTTACATTTATACCCTCGTACTCTAAATTTGGAGATTCCCATATTCGTTCTTCTCTAATCCGAGCTGCAACTTCACTGGCATTACGTCCGCATGCAACCCCTTTAGTTATAAAACCGCTATTATAACCAGTTGCACAGGTAAACAAAACATCACCCGGATTACAATAATCAGAAGGAACTGCCCCTCCACGCACCTGCTTCATTTCCGAGACATTCAAAATCTTTTTCATAAGCATTCAATTTTAAGTAAAACAATAGAGAAAAGACTCCGCCCTATCCATCATAACAGGCAGCTACTCCATTATGATCAAAGCCTTACGGTATCAGCATCAAAGTTGAAATGCAGCTAACATCCCGACTTGGAATGTAACAAAGTTAGGCAGGATACTACACTTAAACAAGAAAAGATACTGGACAAAAAACAAATAGATTATAACACTAAAAATCAATACATTATCCCAAGAATTGAAGCAAAAAGAAGAGCATCAACCGGACAAAATATTCTCCTTATTCTCTACAATTTCCGTATAAAATCATCAAAAGTATCACCCCCAGGCAACAAAAACTTGCTCTTCATACGTTGCTTCGACTTCGCAATAGCATCGACAGTTACATTAGTAACAGTAGCAATCATGGCATTAGTAAACCCGGCACGGATAAGATAACAGATTCTCCGTTCCTGCATGCCAAGTTTATAATCATCCAGTTTTGCCGATATATCACCATAAAGAGTATCAATTACTCCAAATATCTCCCCCCATTCCTCATCCGATTTCACCAACCCACATACTGGCTGGCAACGCAACTGACATAACCGACTCAGTGCAAGTGTACGCTCAACAGGCAATAACGAATGAATTTCCTGATATTCTTTCAGTTGTTTTGTATAGGATATATTCAGTTTCTGCAAACAAGAGTTCAGTTCATCTTTATCCTTTTGCCGGACGGACAACCTTTCTATCTGTTGAGACAACTCTTTATTCTCCTGTAATAATTGCTCTCGTTCTTCTTCCGATTCCACCCTTCCTTCATCCAATTGTTTCTCATTCTCTTTCAGACGGGCAAGCAAACTTTCGATACGCCTCCGAACATTCCGTTTATATAAATGGAAAGACACAAAGCCAATTACAACCAAAAACATTGCTCCGAAACCGATAGACAGCAACCATACCTTACGGCTCAGCAACTCATTCCTAATCCTCTGGTTTTCATTCTTCAAGACTTCATTATTATATTTCTCCTTTATATCACGATCCAATTCCTGCAGTTCTTCATTCATCCGACACCAATCCATATAAAGCTCCTGATATTCTGAAGCGAACCGGCGACAATCTTCTATCTTAAACTTTTCACTTTGTAATGCACTCAGACTCCGCTTCCTTCCATTCATAAAATCCTCCTTTATCAGAAACATCCCTATCATAGAAGACCGTCGCATCGGAAGTTCGTCTGTTGCCGATCTCCTACGATATTGAAGCATTTGCCGTTTAGCCTCTTCCCAATCTTCCACATTTTGACATATAACAGATAATTCGGTAGAAATATCCATAAATAAGATGGGATCGAAGTCAGCTGCAGCCTCTTGTGCCTGCAAGTAACAATATAAAGCACTATCCGGACGGGAAGATAGAAGATGGGCACGCCCCATATTTCGCAAAGCATTGGCATAAGACCCTGTCAAAAACTTCTGTTTGAACAACCCGGCTGCTTGCGAGAAATAATGCAATGCATCCTCAGAGTGCCCCCTATTTAGATCTTGACGACCATAATAGCAATAGATAAGCCCCTTCAACGATGGGCTTTGTACTGTGTCGGCAGCTCTTAAAGTCGTAGTGCGACGAACAGAAACTTCCCTTTCAGGGAGCTGACAAGATGCTGCAAGTACAGTCATCCCGAAAAGAAATAACAAACAAAACAGCCGTTCCCGTAGCAATAGCAGTTTCAATATAATATGCATAGGTTATTATTCATGTATGATGCTACAAATATACTGATTTTCATAAACATCATCCATTTCAAACTTACATTTCTGCCAGTATGCCTTAGTATTTCTGTAGATGAATTTCCTCTAAGCTTTATGCAGTTTTGATTTGAGTATTTTCTTTCTCGGTAGACAGAACACCGGTAAAAAGAAGAAAATACCGATAATAGACATGATTAACCCACCAATAGTACCCGACGCCAATGGGAACCAGAAAGCCTCTTTCTCCGTCCCCACCATGAAAGGGATGAAACCCAGAATCGTGGAAACTACCGTGAGGAAAATAGGCACTATTTTAGCATTCCATGCCTTTGTATAAGCACGAAGCATGGAAAGGCGCGGAAAGCGGCGGCGAATACTGTTATACTCATTCAAAATATAAATACTGGCATTCACGGTAATACCACAAAGCAATACAAAGGATGCAAAACCTCCCTGGTCGAAATTCAGGCGAAACCAGTAGAATGTGAGGAATACACCGATATAAGATACCGGAATGACGAAAATGATAGCCAAAGGTTGTTTTAACGAATTGAACAGCACACTCGTCGTAAAGAAAATAATAGCAATCACAACCAACAGCAACAGATATTGCTTATTATCTTTCTTGTTCCATGCCCACGACTGGCTATCCGACTCGGCTGTATATCCCATTGGAAGCAGCTTATTAAACTCTTCCAAGTCCCGCTTCTGTATCTTATTACCTTGTTCGTACGAACCGATATATTCATATTGCAGACAAAGACGGTATTGCTGGTTCTCTTTGGCTATCTGCTGCGGCATCTGCCCCTTTTCCACCGTAGCCAATTCGGAAAGCTTATAATGCTTTCCATCATCCGCACCATACGGGAAGAACTGCATAGCCCACACATCATAATCACGTGACTGACGTGAAGAAAGTTTCACACTCTCCGTGCCACTTTCCGTCATGACCGAACCCACCTGCATGTTCTTACCGAATATCGGCTGAATAGCTGCAAACAGGTGTTGTGCATCAATACCTTCCTGAGCCATGCGTTCCTTATTCAGGTTGAAATAGAATTCCTGATAATCATCTTTCCACCAAGAGAATTCCGACTTAATAAATACCTCTTTTATGCGGCGGTGCGAAAGCAATACTTCTTTCAGTTTCTCGGCCCATGCATAAAGTTCATCGTAATTATAACCGTACATCTTGATACGATAAGAACCTGCGCTTTCACGAACGTCATTGCTGAATCCCTGATCTTGCAGGCCATATACATCCCAGCTACCGCCACCCAATTCGGAAACTTTACCTATCAGATTTGCTTTCAGTGTATACGGGAAACCGCTATGCTGGTATTCTTTCTTAAAGTAAATCTGAATATTCCCTCTACGTGCATTATACACAGAAGTATGGAACTGCTTGATCTCCTTGAAACCACTAAGATAAGTCTCTACGCGCTTCACCAATGTATTCATCTGCTCCAGCGTACTTCCATTTGGCAGATTGGCATTGGCATAAAGCACAACTTCCTCATTACGACTAAAATAGCTTCCTTCGTATACCTTCTGGACGAACAGCCGTAAGCTTCCGCCTAAAGCCTTATCCACTATAGGTTTCACTTTTTCCTTATAGGTAGAAGATCCCAATGTCTTATTATACCTTTCTTCCCATTTACCTTCTCCTTCCAACTTCTCAGGAAGAAGGAAGACCGGCAATCCGAACCCCAGCAACAGCACAATGCACACCGCCACCCGCCAACGGAGAAGAAAACGAATAAGCGCCTGATAGAAATGGGTAAAATAAACAGTCAACCTGCGAATACGTATATGCCGGTGCATCCATTGCTTCGCATTCTGCAACCACTGATAAGGACGAAATAACATTCGCCTGTTTTTGTGCCGCAAGGTCTTCTTTGAAGATTTCTTCACCAAGCTAATCTTTTCAATCATAGCCGGTACAAAGAAAAGAGCAACAAAGAGAGAAACTGCCAAATTAATAATCACCACAGCAGCAAAATCCTGCAAATTCAGCCGGATCTTCTCGTCCAGAAAGAAAATGATGACTAAAGCCCCCATCGTGGTCAAAGTAGCCGCCAGCACAGACATGAATGCTTTCAGATTACGCCGGTGCAAGATATGGTCGGTCATAACGATAGTACTGTCTATCACAAGATTCAAGGACACAGTAATCCCTGCCAATGAATACAATTGCATCTCCAGACCAAACATATAGTAGAAAATAACTGCAACGGCAATGTTTATTGCCAAACTGGTGACTATGAGAAGCAGATATTTCAGGTTCAATGTGATAATCCAGACAAACACCAGCAAAATAAGTACTGTCAATCCGGTACGGAAATAAATTTTATTAAGTTCTTCACGAATATATTCCGTAGCATCATAACTGGTATGCACCTCATAGCCGGGAGGCAATGTCAGGCGTATATCTTCCATTTCCGCCATTACTTCATTGCTTAGTTGCAACTGATTGGCAGTTTCCACCGCTGTGATCGACATATAAATGGAATTCAAACCATTGATACGATAATAACTTTGAGGATCTTCTTCCACATGAGCTACCTTCACGAGTTCATCCAAGTGGATGATTTTTCCGTCGGAAGCCGTCACAGTGATATCCGAAGGATCGAACCGCCCACTGACTCCATCCGGCACCAACACCAAGCGTATCCATTGTTTGCCTTCGGGCGTATCCATGTTGTGCGTACCCAGAAACTCCTTATTATAGTGTAACTGGATGGCCTGACGGATATCTGAGATACTGACACCCAAGATCCGTAGTTGTTCACTGTCATACTCCAACCGCCACTCCATCGGAGTAGCGCCACTTAAATCAATCTTATAAATGCCTTGAAGTTGAGCCAACCGGGGCTTGATATGCTCTTCTGCATATTGTTGTATCAGTATAGGCGTGGAGGGTGCATTCAGTGTAAACGAAAGAAACGGGCGGGATGCATTCTCATCGGGTACTTTCATATCGATATACGGATAGCTCACTCCGGAAGGTAATTGCGACCACGTCTGTCGAATGATTGTGGAAGCTTCAAAACGTACTGCATCCACATCCGCATGTTTATCCAAATCTACCGTTATCGAGCCATAACCGTTACCGGAAGTAGAATACATGGCCTTTACCCCTTTGATACGCGCCAACATGGATTCCAGTTTGCTCGTCGCCTCCATTTCCACCACCCGCGACGAAGTGCCCGGCATACTGAAGCGCACCGTGAAGCCCGGCAATGTACGCGACGGGTTCAGCTTGACCGGAAGCATCGGAACCAGAGCCAAACCTACCAGTGCCAGACAGACAAAGGTGACGATGAGGGTGAAAGGAGAGAGACGTTGCATAATTAAAAATTAACAATTAAAGATTAAAAGCCACGACCAACGCAGGATTAATGGCTATAGTCGAACTTGTCGGAAAGGGAGAAGCCACTGGCAAAATCATGCAAGGTCAGTTTGCGGATTTTGTAGTAGTTCAGCCAATAGTTCTTCAGAGCCGATATATAGTTGCGCTGGGCCTCTTGCTGACGGTTCAATGACAGGGTAAGGCTGCTGATGTCGGCTTTGCCGATGATGAAACGCTGGCGGGTTTCATTATATGCCAGGATAGAGAGATCGAGGGCTTCCTCGGCACTTGTCACCAGATCTTGCTGGACATTGAAATCGCTCACGGTCATAATGACTTCTTCTTCAATACTGATCTCGCTCTGGCGGGAAGAGGTCTTTATCACATTCAGGTTATTACGAGCCATATTGTATTTGCCTTTACGCACCCCCCAGTCCACTAAAGGGATAGAAACGCTGACAGAAACCATCTCCTGTTGCATGGGTCGATTGTAGGCTTCGCCAAACTTCTCTGCCACCTGATTGAAACCGACACTGGCATTGATACTGGCATTGAAGCGGGACTCTTTTCTAGTCTTGTCCACATTCTGTTCAGCCTCCAATACATCCTGACGCAAACCCAGGAAATTGGGATTGTTTGTACGCGCAGCATCCAAAGCGGCATCTACCGGAATAGTCAGTTCTCCGGGACGGCTGGGAAGGACAAGCCGTATTTCTGTATTCTTTTCCAAATTAAGGAAAGAAGCCAATGAGAACATGGCACGCTTCAATGAACTCTCTGCATTTTGCAAAGTATTGCGGGCGTTCACAACGTCCAGCTTCAGTGTCAGAAGGTCTGCACGACTGATAGAGGCTATCTTCAGGCGTTGCATACCGATGCGATAAAGCGTATCGGAAGAAGCAACATTTTCTTTTGCCAAATCATATTCAGCTTGCGCCATAGCCAATTCAAAGAAGTAGGTAGTGGCTTGTTCGGACACCTGTTCGGCATTATAGATATACTCTTTCTTTACCTTTTCATATTTCAGCGGTTCTATTTTCCGCTCCCAGCGGAAAGGATTATAGCCTACCAGACTTTGTGAATAGCCTACACGTATAGGAACACTGGTATACTGGGTGTAACTATTAGAACCAAAGCTGCGCATATACCCCAACTCCGTATCCAGATAGAACGTACCGCCCGTCAAGTCAAAATTTTGTTTGATGGCCAGATTACCGTATGCATAGAAAGATTGTTGACTACGGTAAATATCCAAGTCTTGCTCAGAGTCATAACGTTTTGTAATGTCACGGTTGTATTGTGCAGGGGTCATATTCAGAGTCAAGCTCGGCAAACGGTTTGCCTTATAAGTGCGGTACGCCCAATAGCCGGACAGATACATATTTTTGGTACGGAAAGCTTCCAGCGAACTGTCGTTTGCCATGGTAATGGTTCGTTGCAAATCCAGCGTTATCTGCTGCTGCGCAATGGCAGGAAGTATCAGAGAAAGTCCGAATAGAATTATCAAACTAAGTTTCTTCATTGTATCAAGCTTTTTTGTTCCGGTAAATAAACCAATATATCAAAGGAATAATGAACAGACTGACCAGTGTACCGATAAACATCGCCCCAATCATAGCAATAGAAAGCGGTTTCTGCAATTCCGATCCCATATCGAAAGAGAATAACAACGGCACCATAGCAAAGATGGTAGTCAGCGAAGTCATAATAATGGGGCGCAACCTGCGCCTTCCCGCCTCATGGATAGCTTCCAGAAGTGGTATCCCCGTCTTACGCAATTCATTGATCGCATCAAGTTTCAAGATAGAGTCATTGATAATGATACCGCACGTTACGATTAAGCCGATAGCAGACATCAGATTCAGCGTATGTCCGCATATCCACAGCAGTACCAGGGCAAATGCTACGTCTATCGGTATTTCAAGCAGTACGACAAGCGGTTGCACAAAACTCTCGAACTGTGCCGCCAGAATAAAATACATCAACAGAATAGAAATAAACAGAATGACTACCAGTTCATCCAACATCTTGCGATTGGAAAAGAAACTTCCTGAGAAAGCTGTATCCCAATCTCCGGTAGCATCCGCAACTTCTTTCACTTGCTGCATCAGTGGTTCTGCTTTTTGCACCTCGTAAAAGCGGAAAGGAACATACTCTCCGTTACGTCCTGCAGTTATGGCCTTCAAGTCTTCCGCCGTCACCACCGATACCAGTTCACGCAAAGGCAAATATTCAACACCGTCCTTGTCCGCCCGTGTCTGCACCAGTGTCTCTTGCAAAATAGTGTTCACAGTCTGCTCCTCTCCTACAATACTGATCGGCAGATATTGCTGATAAGAGTGAAGAGTCGCCACACTGTTCTCTTTGAAAGCAGTCTTCAGCACACGATACAGCTCATCATACGAAACATTATACAGTAATAGTTTTTCCTTATTAATGCGGATATTCAACTGATTTTCAAAAGCAATACCTGTAGGAGCATATCCCGTGCGAGTTATAAATTCATTCTCCAGACCACGCAATTCATCAGCAGTCGGCACTTTTTCCTTATTGCGGGAATAGAGTTCAGCCACAATATCTGCTTCTCCCGTCACAAACAGTTTCTCAAACACCGTTTCAGGAGGCGAAAAAGAGACAACAGCCAATGGATACTCTGACTTGAGCAAGCGATAGACTTTTTCCTGTAAAAAAGCTATTTCCGAGGGGTCTTTTGTCTTAAAGTAAAGCTCGGCTTCCGAAGAGGAAAGAGCCTGTTCCCGATTTAAAAGATAATCTTGTTGTCCGATAGCGGCGGTTTGCTCCACTGTCCCTTCTCTCAATGTCTCAAATAAAACATTTACCCTGTGGCGGTTTTCGTCCACATGGATATTCTCATTCCATTCCACACGGGCAATCAGCTCATTCTGATCTATTTCCGGCATACGTTCCTTACCTATGAAATAGAACATAAATACGCACAAGGGAATAGAAATGATACAAAATAGCACACTTGCTGTTTTATGGGCAAATATAAAATCGACTCCTGCATCGTAAAAACGGTCGAGCGTATGATCCTTTATAGGATTATTGATACGGATACGCGAGAACCATGACTTACGCAGCCCTGTGCGGTATACCAGCATATAGAGCACCGGCAACAGCATGATACCTGTAAAATAAGATACCATCAGCCCCACTGTTACAGAAAAAGCCTGATCATAGAAGATAGCACCGGCAATACCACTCATGAAAATCAACGGCACGAATACCGCTATCGTAGTCAATGAGGAGCTGAGCATAGGCGTAATCACCTCACTGGTACCCGCAATACATGCACGCCTCAGCGAATACCCCCGCTCCCGGTATTGCGAGATATTCTCAGTTACAATAATGGAACTGTCAATCATCATACCCAATGCCAGAATCAGTCCGGAAAGGGATATGATATTCAGGGACATCTTGAACAGATAAAAGAAGAGGAAACAGATAACAATGGAAACCACCATACTCAATCCGATGATGAACGGTGATTTAACATCCCCCAGAAAAAGGACAGCTACAATGCAGATAAAGAGGAAGCCCAACGAAAGGTTCTGTTGCAAATTGGAGATGGTATAATCCAGCAATTCCGTCTGGTTGCGACTGACACTGAACTCGATATCCGGATACACACTCTGAAAATAGTCCATAGTGCCGCCGATAGCCTCCTTCATGTCATCCATATTCTCGTCCGCCTGCTTGATGATGGCCAGTGTCACTGCCCGCTTACCATTGCTCATGGAGATCCCTTTCTCCTTGACGGAAACAACGCCGATCTCACAAAATTCCTCCAGGCGGATAATACGGCCTTCTTTATTAATAAGGATATTTTTCACATCATCTTCCGTGCGCAGCAAAGTAGAGAATTTGATATTATATTCGTAATATCCGTCGCGCACGATCATGCTGCCCGGTTCCACATTATTCTGCGCAAGCGCTGTTTCCACATCCTGAATGGAGAGTCCCAGAACTGCAAGTTTATTTTTATCCGGTACAATCTGTAGTTGCCGTTCCACCAAGCCGGTGACATCCACCATTGCCACTTCTGTCAGTTGCTCAATACGGCGTTTAATAACATTTTCGGCAAACTCACATAAATCAAGAAATGCCCGTTCGTCGGTTTGCCCGTAAGCACTGTCATTCTTTAAAGTGAGGTTAAGGTAAAATACCGGAATATCAGTAGCGCTTGCCTTCACTACTTTAGGGCGTTCAGTATCCTTAGGCAGGTAGTTCATGGCAGCATCGATCTTCTCGTTCACCTCTATAAAAGCCAGGTCGGTATTCGTGCCAAAATCAAAACTCAGGCGGATAAGCCCTGCCCCATCCCGCGCTTCGCTGTCCATGTCTTTCAGGCGTGCCACTTGAATCAACTGTTGCCGCAACGGTTTTACCACAGTATTCTCCAACTCACGGGCTGAAGTATTCTGTGCCGAGATTTGTACTGTAATCTCCGGAATGGCAATGTCCGGCAACAAAGATACCGGCAACGTGAAATACGTCACCAGACCGACAATAAAACACGCGGTAAACGCCATTAATACGGCAATGGGCCGATGTACCAGAAACTTAACCATCCCCCTTTAATTATTAATTTTTAATTATCACCGGTGCCTCATGAGCCAGGTTTACATTACCCGTCACAATCACCACGTCTCCTTCATGCACTTCATCCTCCACAATGGTATAATTCTCTGAATTCTCCAATACTGTCTGTACGTAATTCCATTTGGCTTTATTATCTTTCAACGTGAAGACCACTTGCTTACCGGAACGCAGCACCACGGAACTCTTAGGAATGACCAACTGTTCGCCAAGCGAGCGATGCACATTCACCCGAATATTCATGCCATTAAACAGTTTGCCCTGTCCGCTGACAATGGCTTTCACCTTTACCATACCCTTGTCGTCCACCAGAGGATTTATTTCTGAGATACGCCCTTCATATTTTGCAGCAGGATCGGCATAAGGAGTCACAACGACCTTATCTCCACTCTTAATAAGGGGAAGTTCACTCTCCAATACAGTAAAATCCGCTTCCATGCCCTGTGTCCCGATAATGGAACAGAAAGTATCGGAAGTGTTTGCTGCATTGTATGGCTTAGAAAAGAGATTGGCCACCACTCCATCGAAAGGAGCAACCAACGTAGCATGCTCTTCTTCATATTTAGCCAGTTCGTATTGGGAAAGGGTTTGATCATAACCGCTCTTCACTCTTGCCAACTGCATAATATCGTCGGGCACCTTGGCTGTATCATCTGCCGCATAACCCTGACCGATCAATACATCCTGCAATTCTAATTTCGCTTTCTCCAAAGCATCCTTGGTTTGGGCGGTCTTATTCTTCAAACGGAATTTATCCAGTTCCGCCAGTTTTTGTCCTTTATGTACCCGGTCACCGTTTTTCACATAAATCTGTGCCACGATCCCCGAACTTTCAAAACGCAAATCTGCCATTCCTCCAGCTACTACCTTACCGTTGCTTACCAGTTCATGGTTGAAGGTTTGCCGTTTTAAGGTCATCACGGTCACTTCATTTTTCTCATCCGGCAGCACGGTTGCCACTCCTTCGTCAGCAGCTTCTTCTTTTTTTGCACTGGAGCATGCTGCCAGTACAAATAGTGCCAGGCAGAGCAAAAGCCGATAGTTCTGTGTCTTTATCATTCGATATTAGTTTTTCCGTTTACACTTAATGTATGCAAAATTAGTCGTTTTTCGATTATAAGTCATTATAGATATGTGGACAAAAACAGATTGCTTTTAAAACATTATTTTTCTAATTATCAAAGAAATACATTTTTGCCCACCCCAAAAGGGGTGGACAAGAATACATGCCATTTTTTATTTGGGTACTGTAATAGCTACTATCGGATTAGAATCATCCGTCAATTCTTTCAATACTGAGAGCTTGTCATTTTCCGCAGCTTCGGGATTTTCTTCCAGCCATTCCAGTACAGTTCCGGAGTCTATAATCATTCCATATTCTCCCTTCATACTACATGCTTTAGGACGAAAAGCCATAAATCCGTTCAAGTCATCCGTTATGCCATCTGCTTCGGCATACATACGGGTGGTCTTTGCTTTCCGGTCATAAATGCCATTGAATGTCTTGGGATCTGAATATAGTCCCTGAATACACTGGAAGAAGACATTGTCTTTTGTTTCAAAGATACAGCCTACCAACAAGCGATTTTCGTTATCTTTAGAATCGGTACGCGCCTCTGCTCCCCAATGCCATTTACCGGTAGCGAATGCAATATAAGGAACCAGACCATTCCTCTCCACAGTATAGATCGTATCGTTAAAACTCTCTTTAAACCGTACTTTTCCATCACTCTTCCATAAGAAAGGAATACCTGTAATACTTGCCGAATTTTCCCCATCTTTAAAGTTACTCAAAACAATACCCGCATTGCCTTGCTTGATCACACTGATGCTGGCAATATCCTGCACGCCCTTTTCCGGCAATACCGGAAATAGACTGGGAACCGTATCTACCTGTTCGCCCGCTTCGTTGAAAAACAATAATGAACGGGCATTGTATCCCATAGCCAGATTATTATAATGTCCGATCACCAATGAATCTGTAAAACAAAAATCTCCCGGTGAGGCCGGAGGGATAGGAATAGTCAGTTTACCGCGATACTTTCCCTGCATATCATACTTTTGCAAGGTAGCAGGGCGACGCATAAAGTAAAGCAGTCCGTCCACATCATTATACGTAGGTGCCGGTCCTGAATATGCTTCCGGATCTTCTCCCACATGACCAACCTTAGTTAAGAACTTGCCTGTTTCCTTATCAAACAAGAAACAGTTTTTTCCTGAGACAACTGCAATCTGTTTATCCAGCAACAGAATATTCGGATTCCCACCTATCAGGCATGAATCAGTGGTTTCCAACAAAACATAACGCACATCGCTTCCCAATTCCGAAAGTTTCAACTCGGCAGGCTTTTCCATAGCACCTGCCACATCAATCGAGCATAATCCATCTGCAGAGGATTGCGGAGTACCGGTACAAGCAGCCATCAGACAAACCAGACCTGTGGCGTATAACCATCCTTTTCTCATAATTCTTAGTGTGTTTTCAGCTGTCTCTTATACACATCT
>ENA-OYZX01000791-OYZX01000791.1-human-gut-metagenome-genome-assembly--contig:-NODE-791-length-15367-cov-4.767699_pt1 | contig 15367 bp, 11 predicted proteins | sample MGYA00243296_ERZ653489 | MGnify/ENA primary metagenome ERZ653489 (study PRJEB26926, sample SAMN06165098) | human gut metagenome | biome: ENVO:00009003; feature: ENVO:2100002; material: ENVO:00002003... | reverse complement strand
AAGGTATTCGGGCCGCACAGTCCGGCACCGCCGCGTGCCGTCCGTACCCCGGAAACACAACAGGCTCCGCACGGGACACGAACAGGGACGGCACAAAAGAGGCCGGAATACTCCGGCCTCCCCGCTTATGGAATGAACTTTTTATCGGTCAGGGACAGGAATTACAGTTTGTTGGCGAGATCCTTGACCAGCTCGCCGTCGAACAGGTGCAGCACCCGGTGCGCGTAAGTCGAATCGTGCTGCGAGTGGGTCACCATGATGACGGTCGTACCCTCGCGGTTCAACTCCGAAAGCAGTTCCATCACTTCGCGGCCGTTCTTCGAGTCGAGGTTACCCGTGGGCTCGTCGGCCAGGATCAGCTTGGGGTTCGACACCACGGCACGGGCGATGGCCACACGTTGCTGCTGTCCGCCCGAGAGCTGCTGGGGGAAGTGTTCGGCGCGGTGCGAAATATTCATGCGGCTCAGGATCTCGTTGACACGACGCTTGCGCTCGGACGCCTTGACGCGCATGTAGATCAACGGCAGCTCGACGTTCTCGAAGACATTCAGTTCGTCGATCAGGTTGAACGACTGGAAGACAAACCCGATATTCCCCTTGCGGAATTTCGTGCGGTCTTTCTCCTTGAACCCGGCGACCTCGTGGTCGAGCAGCGTATAGCTGCCCGAGGTGGGATTGTCCAGAAGCCCCAGGATATTGAGCAGCGTAGACTTGCCGCAGCCCGAGGGACCCATGATGGCGACGAATTCACCCTCCTTCACTTCGAACGTCACGCCGTTCAGTGCGATGGTCTCGATCTCTTCGGTACGGAAAACCTTCTTGAGGTTCTCAACTTTCAGCATTGACATAACAAACAGGTTTTTATTGTTGATATTGATTTGATTTATTCGGATTTCACGGATTCGGCCGGGTTTTCGTTAACGGCACGCCACGAGCGGACGGTGACGGTGAGTGCCGTGACGGCCAGCACCCCCGCCAGTGCCAGGGCAAAGACCCACCAATACAGCGGCACGGCATAGGCGAAGCCTGCGAGCCAGTGCCTGACGGCCCAGATGCTTACCGGGACGGCCAGCACGAAACACACGGCGACCAGCATGACGTAGCGGCGATTGAACATGGCGAGGATTTCGCCCCGCGAAGCCCCCATTACCCGGCGCACGGCGATTTCGCGGCGGCGGTGCTGCGTCTCGAACAGCACCAGCCCGAAGACGCCCATCAGGGCGATCACGACGGCCAACAGCGCGAACAGCCCGACGATGGCCGTCAGTTTGCGTTCGTTGTCGTACTCGAGGCCCAGCTCCTCGTCGAAAACACGGACGACGATATCGCCCGGCTCCGTGCGGGGATCGACCTCCGCGATACAGCGGCGGATATGGGCGGTAACAGCCGCAATATCGGCTCCGGGCGTCATCCGCACATAGACCACATGAGGCAGGTGCCAGTAATTTTCCTGCTGGATTTTCTTCGGAAGAAGATAGAAACAGAAGGGCGATACACCGTATTGCAGGGGCTTGAAGTTGAAATCGGCACAGAAACCTACAATTTGCTCGTCGGGCGACACGAAACCGTTGATACGGTCGCCGACCTGCATTTCAAATTCCCGCCGCGCCGCTTCGTTGAAAATCATCGTTCCGAGTTCCTTGTCGAAGTCGCTCTCCAGGAAATCGCGTCCGTCGGTAATCGGGATACCCATCACGCGCAAGAAATCAGGTTGTACGACATAACTCTGGAAAGCGACCTGACGGCCCTTGAACTCCCGGCCCCAGCCCATACGCCCGACCGACACCAAACGGCTCGTAGCTCCCGTAACATCCTTTACCTGAGGGTCGGATAGAAGTTTCTGCCGAAGGGCGTCATAACTTACCGCCCCACGTTCGGAAAGCCGCACGGCGAGGAGGTTTTCCTTGTCGAAACCCATGTCATAGTGCATCATGTAGTCGTGTTGCAGGCGAATGAAACTGGTCGCGATGATCAGCCCGATGGAGATGAAGAACTGCACGCCCAGCAGCAGCGTACGCAGCCGGCGGCCGCTGCGGGTTCCGCCGAAGGATCCCTTGACGACCAGCGCCGGGGCGAACGACGTGATATACCACGCCGGGTAGAGGCTGGCGGCGAGCGCCATGACGAAAGCTACAACGGCTACCAGCCCCACGACTTCCAAATTCTGCGACAGCGCCAGCGATGCGGAAATGTAGCTGGCGAATTCGGTGCCCTGCAAGGCAAAGGAAACGTACCAGGCCGCCAGCAAAGCGATCAGGACGAGCCCGAACGCCTCGAAAACGAAATTGAAGCGCAGCGACGAGGCGGGAGCGCCGAAGACCTTGAACGTATTGACGGTACGGATGCGCACCGGCACCAGTGCGAAGAAGAAGTTGACGAAATTGATGAAAGCCAGCACGATAACCAACACGGCAATACCCAGCAGGGTATAGGTCGTGACGACAGACCCCTGCCGGCAGGGCGCCTGTGAATCCGACTCGAAATAGAGTTCCGATACCGGAGAAAGGCGCACGCCGTAGATACCCGATTCGTCGTCGTCATCTGCGGCGTCCCCGGCCGCCGCACGTTTCTCGGCCGCCTCGCGCTGCATCTCCTGGTTCACGTTCGTCCACTGGCGCGCAAACTCGTCGGGATCGGCACCGGGCCTGAATTTGACGAAATAATTGAAACTCCACTCCGAAGTGGTATAAAGGTTCGTTTCGCCCAGATTTTTCACCACCTCGCACTCTCCCAGCAACGAATTGTCCGGAAAGTCTTCGAAAACCGCCACGACTTCCATCGCCCCGTCGGGCTGGGGTTCGTCGGTGTCGACCCATATGAGGCTGCCCACGCCGACCCGCATCCGTTCGGCCGCCTCGCGGGAAACGATGACGCTCTTCGGTTTTCCGATGTCATGCACATCGCCCTCGACCGAACGGAAAGCGAAAACATCGAGGAAAGGCAGCGATACCGAACCGCAGGAAGCAGAAAACTTATTATACCCGAACGAAGGCTCGTTGCTCGTCCAACAGGTTCCGGAGCCGAAACCGCCCCACATGCAGCCCCCGACTTCGACCCCCGCTGTCGAAGCAATGACACGCTCGGGCACCGGCCGGTTAAGCCACGACGACCATTTCCCGGGCTCGTACCAGTCCTCGTTCTCCACGAGATAAATACGGTCGGCTTCGTGCAGCGAGCAGTTGTAACCCAGCTCCCACCAGACCTGCGTCATGATGACGTAGAACGCGGTAAATGCCAGCGTCAGGCCTATGACGTTCAGCAGCGACGAGATTTTGTAGCGCCGCAGCGTAGTCAGAAAATTACGAAATGCGATCTTCATAACACACTATTCGGTTTTAATCATGTTAATCGGGTTGGCATTGGCGATGCGCCACGTGCGGACGAGCTGCACGGCACATACGATCAACAGCACCACTGCCCCGCACAGGGCGAAGAGCCACCAGCGGAGCGCCACACGCTCGACGAAGTTGCTGACCAGCAGGTCTGCACCCCAGCGGCTTACGGCGGCCCCGACGACCACGGACGGAACGGCGATCCACAGCACGTCGCGCGCCAACAGGCGCAGCACGTCGGCCGTCGAAGCCCCATTGACCTTGCGCAGGGCGATCTCCTTGCTGCGACGGCGCATCTCGTCGCCCAGATAACCCACGAGCCCCATCAGGGCGATAAGCAGGGTGATGCCGCTCACGGTAAAGACGATATTGCGGAAACTGCGTATCTCGAAAAGGATGGGGCCCAGTTTGTTGTCGTAAACTTCGAGCGTATGATTGTTGCCCGAAGGGTATTCTCCGATCTTGCGCTGCACGGCCTCCAGCGACTCGGGCGACATCCCGCGCAGGCGGATCATCATGGAATAGTCCAGCATATAATCGTCCGTGGCACCGAACTTCTGGAAATAGCTGAACGGATGGAACACGATCGGTTCGACCTCTCCCGTAGCCACGACCGTCCTGAAATCCTTTACGACGCCCACGATCGTAAAAGAGGAGCCCCGGGCGAGGAGTCGTCGGTAATCTGATGCCCCAATGCCTGTTCGGGCGTCCATCCGCGCATACGGACGTAGGTTTCGTTTACGATCGCCTCCAGGGGGTTGCTCGAAGGCGTAAAGTTCCGGCCGCCGACAAGGTGCATCCGCATCGCAGGTATAAAGCCCTCGTTGCAAAGCAGCCAGCGGCAGGAGAAAAGCAATTCCTTGGAGTTTTCGTCGATGCAGGGCATTCCCGAATATCCCCAAAGCGGCACCTCGAGCGAAGCTCCGGCAGCGTCGACTTCGGGTAGCGAAGCAACGGCGTCGCAGACCGAAGAAATGTTGCCCAAAGGCGTTTTGACATATGTATATACGATACGGTCATGTTCGAACCCGAAATCGCCGTTGCGGAGTTTATCGAACTGCAACACGGCCAATAACAGGAGCGTAAGCGTAAACGTACAACTGACGATCTCGGCCACCAGCAGCGTCTGTTTCCACCGGCGGCGGTTGTCGCTGACCCCGCGGAATGCCAATGTCACGGGAACCGAAGTGAAAATACGCGACGGGATAAGCGCGGCAAGGGCAAAGGCGGCAAGGATGACGAGCAACGGCACCCAAATGCGCTTCAGGGCGAAGAGTTCGGACATCGGCGTCCCGGTAATCTCCAGCACCTGATCCTGCAGGGCCCACAACAGGAATCCGGCCACGATGACCGAAGCGAAGGTCAGTATGGCGGTCTCGGAACAGAAAATGCGGAAGATGTCCGAAGGCCGGGCACCCCCGACCTTGAGCATGGCGATGGTCTTCGAGCGGCTTACCAACGTCGAAATCGAAATCAGCACATAGTTCATCGACGCAACGAAAAGCGTAAGGGCCGCAAGTGCCATCAACACCCATGCGATCAGCCCGGCGGAAGTATTTATGCGCGAAGACTCCGTGATCGGGAAAAACCGGTAGCTGCGGTTCCAGGCTTTCATATCCTCGGTGAATCCGTGGCGGTCGAAAAATGCGGGAAGCTGCGCTTCGACCTCGGCGACGGACGCCCCTTCGTGGAGTTTGACATAACTCGGGAACGAATCGCCGCCCTGCCACGACGTGTTGAGGTCGCGCTTCACAATTTCGAACGAACAGAGCATATTGAAACCGCCGAGGTGCTGGTTGGGATTCGGGTCGCGGAAAAGCCCCATGACCGTCAGCGAATCGGTGCCGTTCAGCAATACCAACTGCCCCACGGGATCCTTACGACCGAAGATCGTGCGGGAAAAAGACTCCGCAAGCATCACCTGGTCGGCATGGAGCAGGATCTCTTTGGGGTTGCCGTTCATCGGTTCGAATCCCAGCACGTCGAAAAACATCGTATCGGCGTATATATACTTTGCCTGGAAAGCATTATCACCGCGCACGATGTCGGATGTGCGCGGCCCGAACAGGCGTGTGGCGGCTTCGACCTGCGGAACCTCTTCGGCCAGCGCCGGGGCGATGGGGGCATTGAGCTGCGGACTGTACTCGCTGTGCTGCGGATCGGCATAATGAGCCCACAGTTGGAATATCCGCTCCCGGTCGGGGAAACAACGGTCGGACGTGAGGTTGTAATTGGCATACGAAAAGACCAGCAGGCCGACGGCCAGCCCCAGCGAAAGCGACACCACGCGGGCAACGGTACCGCCTCGCAATTTGCGCAGGTAACGTAATGCGAAGAGAAAATTTTTCATACCGGGTATCTTTTTTAGTTTTTAATCGAGTCGACCGGGTTGGAATCGGCCGCACGGCTGCTCTGCCAGAAGACGGCGACGAACGCCACCGCGGCGGCAAAAGCCCCGGGAATCAGAAAAATAAGGGGCGAGAGCGAAATCCGGACGCTGTAATCCTGCAGCCAGCGTTCGAGCAGGTACCACGCCACGGGCACGGCGATGACGAATGCCGTGCCGACCAGCCGCATGAAGTTGCCCACCAGGCGCGTGAGCACCTCACCGCGCGTCGAGCCGAAGACCTTGCGGACAGCGACCTCCTGCTCCTTCTGCTGGATGTAGTAAGTCGACATGGCCACCAGACCGAGCGCCGAGATCAGGATCGCCACGAGCGTGAAGATACCGACGATGTGCAGGATGCGCCGCTGATCGGCATAGTCGGCTTCGATTTCCTGCTCGATATACTCCGCCCCGGTAAAAACCGCACCGTCGGAAATACGTTCGAAGACCGATTTGACCGTATTGTAGGCCACGGTCTTGTCCCCGCGGATTTTGACCAGGATATTCCACGGGTACATATCCGCAATGTCGTCCGTCTGCCACAGCATCGCCGATTGGGGCTTGTCGAGCGCCGACCCGATCTGGAAATCGCGGTAGATACCTGCGATTTGGTAGGGATAAGAGTAATCCATGCCTACCTTGAATTCTTCGGCGTCCTCCGCAATACCCAGTTCCCGCAGGGCGTGCTGGTTGATGAAGACCATATTGTCGTCGTTCATACGGGCGAGGTGGTTGTCGCGCAGCCGCTCCAGCCCCAGTATCCGGAAATAGGTCGAATCGCCGATGAATATCTGGAATCCGATCATCCGGTCGGGGCCATACTGCATCGTATTGTTGTTGCCCCGGTCGTGGGGCGTACCGCAGCCCAGGGCGACGGCCTCGACACACGGCTCGCGCAACAGCTCCTCGCGGAACTGCGCAATCTGTTTTTTCCCGAGGAAAATTTCGGTCGAGATATCGAGTATGTCGGCCGTATTGTACCCCATCGGCGCCGAAATCAGGTGGCGGATCTGCAGGCCGATGGTCAGCGAGGTGGCGATCAGGACAATGGTAATGACGTTCTGGATCGTGATAAGCACCTTGCTGTAAAACATCTTGGTGCGGTGGCGGAACGATCCCCGGACGATGTCCACGGGTTTGTAGCGCGACACCATCATCGCCGGGATAAAGCCCGCAACGACGCCCAGCACCACGATAAACGCGGCATAGCAAGCCACGACGGCAGGCGTCATATCCTGCCAGACACCGATTTTCGACCCCAGCAGCCGCGAAGCGCCGGGCTCCACCGCGGCTGCCAGGAAAAGCGCGATGACGAACGCCACAACACACAGGAATGTCGATTCGAGGATCAGTTTGAGGATGATTTCGCCGCGCGAGGCGCCCAGCAGCCGGCGGGCGGCCATCTCCTTGGCGCGAAACCCGGTCTGGGCAACCGTCAGGTTGATATAATTCATCACGGCGAAGAGCAGGATGACGGCGCCCACACCGAAAAGGATCATCACGAAGGGCCAACTGCCGTAGTTGAACCCCCCATCATTATTCTGGGATAAAAAATAGACATCGCGCAAAGGCGTAAGGGTCACATGCTGATAGACATTGCCCTTGTAGATCCAGTATATCTCTTTGAAATAATCAAGCATATCGGGTATCTTGGCCGTCAGGTCGGCACCGGGACGCGCCAGGATGAAAGTCGTCACGGCACCGGAATTACTCATACGCTCGTCATTGGCCGAATTGATATCGCAGAGGCGCTCGGCCCGCATGATGATGTCCATATTGGGAATCACCGAGCGGTCGATATCCCGCACCACGCCGCTCACAACGTACGACTTCTCCTCGTCGGGGAAGCGGATCACCTGCCCCATCGGGTTGAACGTGCCGAAAACCTTGCGGGCGAACGACTCGGAAAGCACCACGTTGTCGCGCGAGGCGAGGGCTTGCTCCCGGTCGCCCTCCAGCAGTTCGAAATCGAATATCCGGAAAAAAGTCGTATCGGCGAAGAGGATCGTCGCCGAATATTTCCCCTGTCCGGCCTCGACGGGCTGCATGGCATCGGTGGACTGTCCCGACACTGCGACGGCGCAGGTCGATTCGATCTCGGGATAACGGTCGCGCAGGTATTTCTGCAGGTAATAACCGCTCGTAATGCACTCCTCGTTGCCGATGACATAAATGCGGTCGGCCTTGGCGTGGTAGTCGTCGCACGTAAGTTGCCGAAGGGTGTAGTCGGCGATCAGGATCACGAACATCAGCGAGACGGACAACCCGAAGATATTGATGGCCGCATAGAGCTTGTTGCGCCCCAGGAAGTTGAAAAACGAGCGGAAATTGAGTTGACGGAACATATTATTCGGTTTTGACGGGTGCGGAGAAATTTCAGCGGAAAATTATTTATTGAGGATCAGCACGTCGTTCGAGCCGTAATTCTCATAGCCCGAAACGATGACCCGCTCGCCCGGCTCCAGCCCGTCGAGCACCTCGTAATACTGCGGGTTCTGGCGGCCGATGCGGATGGGGCGTTTGTAAGCCTTGTCGCCCTCGGGCGCAAGGACATAAATCCATGCGCCGCCCGTGGTCTGGTAGAACGACCCGCGGGGGATGATGACCGCCTCGGTAGGCTGCCCCAGTTCGAGATGCAGGTAGTAGGTCTGGCCGCTGCGTATGTTCTCGGGATGGTCGCCCAGGAAGGTGAAGTCGGCTCGGAACTGGCCGCTGCGCACCTCGGGATAGACTTTGCGCAGGCGCACCTTGTAGTCGGTGCCCTGACGGTCGAAGGTGGCTTCGAGACCGGCACGCACACGGTCAATGTAGCTCTCGTCGATCTGTGCCTCGACCTTGTAGTCCGACAAGTCGTTGATCTGCCCGATCTTCTGCCCCGTGGAGACCGACTGCCCGAGCACGATGTCCAGTAGGCCGACTTCGCCGTCGATCGGCGACTTGACGTTGAGGTTGCCGATGCGCTCGCGGATGAGCTGCATGTTGCGCTTCATGTTGTCGAGGTTCTCCTCCATCTGCTCGATCTGCACCGAACGGTAGAGCGAATCCTGCACCTGCCGCTCGATGTTCAGCTCGCGTTTCTTTTCGGCCAGTTCGTAGTCCTCCTTCGACTGCAACCACTCCTCGCGGGCGATCAGGGCGTTCCTGTAAAGCTCCTCGTTCTGCTGCCAGGCCCGCTTCTTGCGCGACACGTCGAGATCCAGCTGCGCCTTGTCCTGCCGCAGCGAGAGTTTCTCCTGCTCCATCGAGATCAGCGTATTGCGCAGGATGTTCTGCTTTTCGGCCAGCTCGGCCTCGCTGTTCAGGATTTCGAGCGTGAGCGACGTGTTGCTCAGCACGACCAGCACGTCGCCCTTTTTGACGGAGGTACCCTCCTCGACCACAAGCCGCTCGACGATGCCCGCTTCGAGGGGACTGAGCTGCACGGTGGTGATGGGCTGCACCTGCCCGGTGACGCGGATGTAGTCGTTGAATTCACCGCTCACGACCTGCCCGACGGAAATCGTACGGGCATCGACGCGCAGCGTCGAGGAGTTGTCGCGCAACAGGAGCCACAACACGAAGACCAGGAACAGCGCCCCGGCCAGATAGGGGATGCCTTTTTTGGTAAACAGGGCGCGGATGCCCTTTTTCTTTTCGATACGGATGTCCATGTTATTTTCTGTTTTTCGTTAGCGGATCAGGGGCGCACCGTTGTAATACTCGACCAGGCGCGTTTTGATAATGTATTGCAACCGGGCACGCAACCGTTCGGAGCGGGCCTGCAACAGGTTGTTGGCGGCGGTCTGAAGGTCGAGCGCCGAAACCATGCCCCGGTCGTACTTGCCGGCGACGGCGTTGTAGGCCAGCTCGGAGGCCGCGCTTTTTTTGCTGGCCTGCACGAACTCCTTGCCGTAGCCGAGCATCTGCTGGTAGTTCTGGGCGATTTCGCTTTGCAGGGCACGCAACGTCTGATCGCGCTGCTGCTCGGCGATCCGCCAGTTGTTGCGGGCGCGGTTCGTCCTCGTGCGGCGCGAAAGCCCCCCGAAAATGGGGATGTTGAGCTGGGCGGAAAAATAGTAACCGCGGTTATCACGGAACTGGTTCTTAAACGGCTCGTACAACGAATGGTCGTCGAGGCTCATGAAGAAATTGGTCGAGTATCCGCCGCCGACATAGACCGACGGGAAAAAGCCGCCCCGGGCGACCGAATACTGGAGTTTCGACTGCCGCACGTTATAACCGGCGCTGCGGGCCTTGGGATTGTTGTCGAGGGCATAGGCGACCACATCGGAGAAGGGCGCCGTGCCGGCCGGGGTTTCGATGGCGAGATCCGTCTCGATCCCCAGGGGGCGGTCGGGCGGATAATTCATCGTTTCGGCAAGCGTGATCCTGGCCAGTTCGAGGTTGTTTTCCTGCTGCGTCAGCAGGTAGTCGTCCGAAGCGCACTGTGCCTCCTGCTCGGCCACGTCGGCGGCGCTCTTGAGCCCCAGTTCGAGCAGCTTGCGGCTCTTGGCGAGGTTGCCGGTGCTGGTTTCCAGCTGTTCGCGGGCGAGGCGCACGCTTTCGGTGTAATATACGACGTCGAAATAGGCTTGCATGGTATTGAGCGCCACTTCGTCCTTGACCCGCTGCAACTCCTCGACACCCATCAGGCGCATCACCTTCGCGGCACGGATGGTATTGATCCCCGTAAAGCCGGCGAAAACGGGCATTTGCCCCGAAACGCCGTAGTTGTTGGAAAGGTTCGAAACGTCGGTATAGGTATTGGTCTCGGGGTCGACCGAGCGGCCGAAACTGGTCGTGGCGCTGACCGAGCCGCTGACCGAGGGCACGAGCGCCGCCACGGATTCGATATAGTCCTGGCGGTAGTTGCGGTTGGTGTAATCCTGCTGCCGTACTACGGGACTGTGTTCGACGGCATAGGCCATGCACTCGTCGAGGGTCATACGCACGACGGGCTCGGCCGCATTCGGGGCGGGGTCGGACAGGGAATCCACGGCGGGATCCGCGACGATGACGGTTTGCGTTGCCGCAGTATCTGCGGCCGAAGCCCCCACGGGAGCAACGGGCGCAGCATCCGGCTGCACAGAGGCGGCGGGCAGGGATATCTGCGTCCCAGCGAGTGTCCAAAAAATTGACAGAATGAGGAGTAATAACAGTCGTTTCATCCTTGATTAGCGGGTATTGTTCGTTCGGGACATTTCGGAGCCAACCCCGTGCCAAAGAAACTAAATAACTGTATTACAAAATATTATATCACACATACAACGGACAAAGTGTAAAAAAATTTTACACCCTTGTAAATTTTGTGGACACGAAGGGACGATTTCACGATTTTAACGCTAATTTTACCGCAAAACAATCCGGAATGACCATGGCAAAAGAGGGAACGTTACTGATCGTGGACGACAACCGCAGCATCCTGGCGGCGTTGCGCCTGCTGCTGGAAAAATATTTCGCACGGGTGCTGACCCTCCCCACCCCCAACCGGCTGGCGACGACCCTGCGCGAGGAACAGATCGACGTGATACTGCTCGACATGAATTTCACGGCGGGCATCAACACCGGCAACGAAGGCATCTACTGGCTGGGCGAGATCCACGCCCGCAGGCCGGATATCAAAGTCGTGCTCTTCACGGCGTACGCCGATATCGACCTGGCCGTGAGGGCAATGCGCGACGGTGCGGTGGACTTCGTCGTCAAACCGTGGGACAACGACCGGCTGGTGGCTTCGCTGCGCAACGCCTACAATCTGGCGCGGTCGGCTCGCGAGGTGAAGCAGCTCAAGGAGATCAAGCGCGAGCTGGCCTCGGAGCAGCCGATGTTCTGGGGCGAAAGCCCCGCCATGGCGCGCATCCGCGAGATCGTGGAGAAGGTTGCGGCCACGGACGCCAACATCCTGATCACGGGGGAGAACGGCACCGGCAAGGAGATGCTGGCACGCGAGATACACAACCGCTCGGCGCGTAGCGGCGAACTGATGGTTTCGGTGGATATGGGAGCCGTACCCGAAACGCTCTTCGAGAGCGAACTGTTCGGCCATGTCAAGGGAGCCTTCACCGACGCCCGGGCCGACCGCGCCGGGAAATTCGAGGTCGCCGACCACGGCACGCTTTTCCTCGATGAGATCGGCAACCTGCCGCCCCACCTGCAATCGAAACTGCTGACGGCCATCCAGGGCGGGCGTATCTTCCGCGTGGGCAGCAACACGCCCGTAGCGGTGGACATCCGCCTCATCTGCGCCACGAACCGCGACCTGTTCGGGATGGTAGCGCGGGGGGGGGAATTTCGCGAAGACCTGCTCTACCGCATCAACACGATCCACATAGACCTGCCGCCCCTGCGGCAGCGCCGCGAAGACATCCTGCCGCTGGCGGAAATGTTCCTGAAACGCTACGCCACGAAGTACAACAAACCGATCGAGGGTTTCGACCAGGCGGCGGTGCGCGAAATGGACGAATACCCTTGGGCGGGTAACATCCGCGAATTGCAGCATACCGTCGAAAAAGCCGTCATCATGAGCGACGGGAGGCGAATCACCCCCGCGACACTGCTGCTGCGGCCGGCTCCGGCCGCAGTGCAGGCCCTGGCATTCTCGACGCTCGAAGAGATGGAGCGCGGCATGATCGGGCAGGCGATGGCGCGTTACGCAGGCAACCTGACCGAGGTGGCGCGGCAGCTGGGCATCACGCGCCAGACACTCTACAACAAGATCAAACGCTACGGGTTATGAAACGCGAAGGAATAGCCTACGGCCCCGTAATCGGGTACACGGCGTTGCTCATCGCCGCTTCGGGAGCACTCGGATGGGTGGTAACAGGGTCATGGTACCCGCTGGCGATCCTGCTCGTCCCGGTGATCGGGATCGCGGCATACCGCCTCATAGGGCTTTACAGCGATTCGATACGCCGTGTAACCTTCATGTTCAACGCCATCGACAACGACGACTTCACGTTCCGCTTCCATGAAGACCCGTCGAAAGTGGACAACGGCATGCTCAACGCCGCCCTGAACCGTATCAAGGAGATCCTGGTGCGCGCCAAGGTACGCGCCGAAGAGCGGGAACGCTACTACCAGCTGATCATGGAGTATGCACGCACGGGGCTAATCACCATCAACGACGCGGGAAGCGTCTACCAGGCCAACGGCGAGGCGCTGCGCATCTTCGGGTTGCCGCGCATAACCCACATCCAGCAACTGGAACTGCCCGCTCCCGAGGCATACCGGGTACTGACGAAGATCCGACCGGGAGAAAAGCACCATGTGTCGTGCGTGACCGAAACGGGCGAAATGGGCCTGTCGCTGGGATGTTCGCAGATCGTACTCGAAAAACGCCGGCTGCGCGTGGTGGTCGTGAGCGACATCAACAGCGAGCTGAGCGAGATGCAGATCGAATCGTGGAGCAAGCTGACGCGCATCCTGACGCATGAAATCATGAACTCGCTCGCGCCGATCACCTCCCTGAGCGACACGCTGCTGCATATCGACCGGACGATGAATGCCGATGTGGCGCACGGGCTGGATACGATCTCGGCCACGAGCCGGCGGCTGATGGCCTTCGTCGAGAATTTCCGCCGATTCACGAAGATCCCGGTGCCACAGAAGGCACCCTTCGAGGTGCGGGAACTGCTGGAGCACGCCATGACGCTGATCGCTGCGGAAGGCATCCGCATCCGGCTCGACGTCGAACCGGCAGACATGATGATCTATGCCGACCAGATGTTGGTCGGACAAGTGGTGGTGAACCTGCTCAAGAATGCCCGCGAAGCGGTAGGGACACGGCGAGACGCCTGCATCGAAGTCACGTCGCGCATAGACCCGCAGGAAAACGTGGTTATCGAGATTAGCAACAACGGCGGGGCGATCCCCGCCGAAGTAACCGAAAATATCTTTACGCCTTTCTTCACGACCAAACCCGACGGATCGGGCATCGGCCTGAGCGTCTCGCGCCGCATCATGCAACTGCACAAGGGTTCGCTGCGCCTGACGGCCAACACGGACAACCGGGTAACCTTCACGCTCCTGTTCGGATAGGTGCCTGCAATACGCCTCGTATTGCCGTCCCGGGGGACTTCCAGTTCACGGAACCATCAGGAAACTGCGCCCGCCTAAACGAAGTGCGGACGGGATCGGCATTCCTCCGGAACGGGCAGCAACACCCTACCGCGGCAGGGGCATCGAGATCGTCCGCGCATCGAGGAACGCATCGGGGAAGGAACCGTTGTTCCAGGCCTGGCCGTTCGAGATGGTGAAATGCCGTCCCAGCCGCAATGTATTGTTGTCGATCACAGTGACACGTGAGGGCAGGTTCTCCTTATGGATCACCACCACCGAAGTCATCGAGACGGCCGGCTTGACCTTCATCGGCGCAGCGGTCCGGAAGTCGGTTTTCCACGGCGACATGTGGGCCAGCGAGTCGGGAACGGACATCTCGACCCGAAGCGAATCGGGAAGCCTGAAACTGCCGGTACGGGTCGAATCGGGCCGCACGAGCCGGAACCGACCCGGCTCCTGCGCCGAAAGCGAAAACGCCGCGAACAAGGCGACGGCGATCATAAACATCCTTTTCATAACTTTCCTTCTATTTTCTGTTGCACTTTTCCTAAAAAACCTCCCGCAGAATCCGGACCGACTGCACGGCGCTGATGGCGTCGAGGTGGTACCCGAAATAGACCAGCACGGCGTTGAGAAACTCGACCCGCTGGCCGCGGTTGAGACCGATCTCCGAGAGACAGCGCACGTCGCACTCCAGAAAATCGCGCAACATGCAGGCGCACTCCCTGTTCATATAGCTAACGTGCGCGGGCCGGGTTTTCGTATAAAGCCCCTCACGGATATCGAACCAATCGTCGGAGGCGTATTCGTTGCCGGGACAAAACCCCAGAAACCGGCTCAGGTTGGCGAGAAACCACAAATGGAAATTGGCCACGCCCTCGTCCATCGAGTCGAGCGCCCCGACGCAGTTCCACACGAAGTCGAAAAGCGCTTCGTTGGGTTCGTCGTACTCCCTGACGAGGCGGTACAAAACCTCTGCCATGAAGAGCGCCATGGTCGATTTGCGCACGTCGAAAGGCAGACTCTGCAAGACGAATCCGCCCCGCACCTCCTTGAAGCGGTGCATCTGCTGCCGCGGCGATTCCAGCCCCTCGAATTCGACGGGAAACATCGGCTGGAACAGCGCCAGCTTCGAACCGCGTCCATTGCGGCTGCGCACGCCCTGCACCATGTAACTGCGGCGGCCGCCGGCGTCGGTCAGGAGGTAGACGACCATCGATGAATCGCCGTATTTGAGCGTATGGAGAACTACCCCGCGCCCCTTGTACGTCTTCAACCTACTCCTTGCGTACGTGTACCGTCACCCAGCCCTCCTTCACCGCCGTAGCAACGGGCCTGAGTCCCAGTTTTTCGGCGCAGGCCGTGATCGCCGGAACGTCGGGTTCCAGAAATCCGCTCATCACCAGATCGCCTCCGGCGTCGAGCGCGGCGGCATAGACCGGCATGTCGGCCAAGAGGATGTTGCGGTTGATGTTGGCCAGAATGAAACCGTAATGCCGTCCGGCGATGCGGCGCACGTCGCCCAGCATCGGCGTAATGCGATCCGCGACACCGTTGGCGGCGATGTTCTCGCGGCAGTTGGCGTCGGCCCAGTCGTCGATGTCGACCGCATCGA
>ENA-OYZX01000774-OYZX01000774.1-human-gut-metagenome-genome-assembly--contig:-NODE-774-length-15568-cov-5.219622_pt1 | contig 15568 bp, 17 predicted proteins | sample MGYA00243296_ERZ653489 | MGnify/ENA primary metagenome ERZ653489 (study PRJEB26926, sample SAMN06165098) | human gut metagenome | biome: ENVO:00009003; feature: ENVO:2100002; material: ENVO:00002003... | reverse complement strand
CATAAATGTCATTATTCAGTATTATTGAAATCAGCCTTCAATGGCAGCCTGCGCCCCTTTAATATGCATCTCATCATCAATATAAACCATATTTGGTGTATGTGATGTGTATGCGTTTTTCGTAAACTGGGCAGACTTGCACGAAAAATAGCTTCTTATTCCTCTATTGCGGCTTGGGCCCCTCCAATTCGTTTCTGATAATCAGCATACTACAAATTTGGTGTATGTAATATGTATGCGAATTAAGAGGAGTTTTTGGAGCCTCTTTCTAAAAATAACCGCCATTTTCGTCATTAGCCAGTGTGTACAAATGCACAGGCTTGATTTCTGAGGCAGGTTACAATAGAGAATTAGTTAAAGAATTACCTGTATATGAAACATCGTGCGCGAAATAACTATATAAGGTATGTTTCTTGGTTTTATTACCTCCTTTCTCTTAGAAGTTCTATGATGGCATCTTTATCCTTTAGATTGGAATCAAGACGGACTATCTGTGCGTTCAAACTCTCAATCTGTTCTTTGAGAAGTTTGATGGTCTCGTTTTGTGATTCGACTGTAGATTGCTCCTTCGTCAGTTGAGCGGCAAGAGCGGAATCACCTATATTATTGTGGGCATCCCCGTCCAATGTTACGGCAGCGAGATAAGCGGAGATTTGATTCTGCATAGGACTGAACAATGCAAAGAAATTGAAGTCCAAAGCCTCACAAACTTTGACCAGACGAACCGTTTCCATAGTCTCCCGTTCAAGGATGCGGTTGACGTGCTGCTGTGGCACACCAATCTTACGCCCAAACTCAGACTTACTAAGTCCAAGCTCTATCCGGCGCTTGTCTATCGCCTGACCTATGTGAACCTGTTGAATACCTAATTTCATAGATAAATATCAATAATTGAAGCTTAAATAAAAATTCATCAAACATTGTTTGGTTATATAAACCATTTAGTGTTACTTTGCATATAGAATTTAATTATTACTATATGCAAAGTTAAACATTAATCATTAAACATCCAACAATTATGGCAGAAATCTTGGAAAAAATCCGTCCCGTGCTTATGGCTCTTAAAATTGGCGATTCAGCCACTTTCCACATTTCACGCTTGAAGAGCGTCCGTACACAAGCATCCGAGTTAGGTGCAATCTATAGCCGTCAGTATAAGACAAAGACAGACAGGACGCAGCAGACTATCACAGTTACACGTGTCTCATAAATACCCAATTATGTATGAAAGTAATTCAGTTCATAGACAAGCTGATTTCCTATGAATCATTTATAAATGATCTGTCCGCCAGAATTGTCAGACGCTTGAAGGATGAGCGTAACGACCCGGAGTTCGTCAGTCAAAGGAAGGCTTTTGAGTTATTTGGACGCAGGAATGTTGAACGATGGAAACGTGAAGGGAATGTCATTTGCTATAAAAGGCCGGGTAAAGTTGAGTATAGGACAGCAGACCTCCGTCTTTTACAAAGGACAGACAGCGGTTATATTGCCAAGAAGTCCGATAATGGACAGAAACGGAAGAAGAAGGATGACAATCACACAAACAAATAATGAGTGTTAGATAAACAATATATATGTTTATGTTGATATGAAAGAACTAAGTCCATCTTGCGCTCCAAACGGGGTCTATTCAGTCAAGCAGACTTGTGCCGAATTAGGTATAAGTCATAAGACTCTCCGTAAGTATAGGGATTGTGGTTGCATCAAACCGCTTAACCCCAATAACAAGTATCGACCTAAATTCTCCGGTCAATCCATCATAGACTGCTGGAACCTTATGAAGACACTATGATTAGCGAGTCCACCATCAATCAAGTCAGGAATCTTTCAATAGAGGATGTCCTTCGCCCATACGTCAAACTTTCAAAGAAAGGTTCGACATTGATGGGGCTTTGTCCTTTTCACGAAGAAAGGACAGGTTCGTTTGCCGTGTCGCTTGCCAAAAATCTGTATCATTGTTTCAGTTGTAACCGAGGTGGCGATGCCATCGCTTTCATCATGGAAAAGGAAAACCTTTCTTTTATGGAAGCCGTGGGAGTTATTGCAAAGAACAATAACATTGCCATTGAATATGTCAGGGAAGAAAAGAGCGATGAACAGATTGTCGAAGCCAAACACAAGGAAACTCTCCTTGCCGCCCTTGACCATATCCAACACTTCTTCTCTGATAATCTAAGAATAGTAGCTAATGCTGAGTGTAGAATAGCGCGTGAATACGCCTACGACAGATGGGCAGAAGAGTTCTGTTCTACAAGTGGTATTGGCTATGCACCTCAAAGTAGCAGCGATTTTATTGATTATTGCCGGAAAAATTCACTCAACGAGGAGTTATTATTTGAATTGGGTATGCTTAAACGAGGAGAAGATGGTAACATCTATGCGATGTTCCGCCAGCGTATAATGATACCCATCCGTAACAGATGGGGACGAATTATCGCTTATACTGCCAGATACATTGGTAATAATCCCAAAGCGCCCAAGTATATCAACTCTTCCACCAGCATCATATACTCAAAAGGGGAAACCGTTTTTGGCATAGACAGAGCAAGTCGCCAGAGAAATGCCGACTATTATATAATAGTAGAAGGAGCACCGGACGTATTGAGAATGCAATCCGTTGGTTTTGAGAATGCAGTAGCTGCATTGGGTACCGCCTGGACGGATAATCAGTTTGAACAATTAAAGAAGTTCACAAACTCATTGTGCTTCATCCCGGATTCCGATGTTACTGAAGGCAAAGCATTTGGTCCCGGCTTTGAAGCCGTGATGGAGAATGGAGCTGCCGCCATCAAGAAAGGATTTCACGTAACGGTCAGAGAACTTCCATTTGCGACAGTACCAATAGAAGCAAACGAAGACATTGATGAAGAAAATCCAAGTTTTGATTCCGTCACAAATTCAAACGCTACAAAAGTCATCAAGAATGATGCAGACAGTTTTATTCATTGCAAGGAAGATTACACTTCACTTGCAGAAAAACATTTTATAATATGGTTGGCACAAAAGCGATTCTACATCGCCTCTTCATTGGTTGAAGAACGCAAGTGCGTATCGGAGATAGCAGACTTGCTCCGTTATATCAAAGACCAACTGGTATTTGACCAATGTATCGAGCAACTGGGTAAGATACACGGTAAAGTGAAGCTGTGGCGCGATGCCGTAACCCAAGCAAGAGGCGAAGCAAAAAGAAGGAGCGACAAGCTCTCCTCTATGAACGATATGCAGCGAGAAGCTGAATTATTGCGCCAGTTCGGACTTTACATTCGTGAAAATTGCTATTATTCTGTTGGTGATGAAGATGAAGACCCATCCAGAATATCCAACTTCATCATGGAGCCACTATTCCATATTGAGGATGAAAGCAACGGGACACGTATCTTCCGTATGCGCAACACATATAATATCTGCCGGGTAATCGAACTCAAAGAATCGGAAATGTGCTCATTGAGCAACTTCCAACAAAAAGTTGGTTCTTTGGGCAATTATATATGGCTTGCCAAGATTGACAAGCTCAACCGGGTCAAGGAATACCTGTACTCCAAGACAGATACAGCCGAGCGCATCCGTAAGCTGGGCTGGAACAGGAATGAGAATTTCTTTGCCTTTGGCAATGGGATTCTGACCGACGGAGTTTTCAAGGAAGTGAATGAGCTGGGTATCGTAAAAAGTCCGAGCGGAAAGGCGTTTTATATTCCAGCCACCTCAAAAATATACATCCATAACCAGGAAATCTTCCAGTTTGAGCGACTGATGGTACATGAGAACAGAAACGGAGTGAAGCTATACGGCTTTGCATCCAAGTTGATAGAAGTATTCGGTGAAAACGCTTCCATTGCCTTATGCTACCTCTTCTCTACTCTATTCCGTGACATCATCTTCGGACGCACTCGACATTTCCCCATACTCAACCTATTCGGAGAGAAAGGAACGGGTAAGACCACCTTAGCCACTTCCCTCCAGTCCTTCTTCCTGCACGGAGTGGATCCGCCAAACCTTGGTGTGACCTCCGTGCCAGCCATGAACGACCGAGTATCACAAGCCGTAAATACCCTTGTGGTATTGGACGAGTATAAGAACGACCTCGATATTAGAAAGATTGCCTACCTCAAAGGACTTTGGGGTGGTGGTGGCCAAACCAAGAAGAACACTAGTACGGACGGTATGGCTACCCAAACCATTGTAACCACAGGTGTGGCACTATGCGGACAGGACAAACCCACACAGGATATGGCACTATATACCCGTGCCATATTCTTGGCATTCTCAAAGACCTCATTCAACCAGTTGGAAAAGAAACACTATGAGGACTTGGTATCACTCTGCAACTTGGGATTAACCCACCTTACAGTAGAGATACTGAATCACAGAGAGCTCTTTGAAAAGAATTTCTCTGAAATATATTCCATCACCAAGCGAGAATTAGCTACAAAATTAGAGAACGAAACCATCCATGACCGTATATTCGGTAACTGGGTCATTCCATTGGCCACGTTCCGAACTTTGGAAACGGTGATAGATGTACCGTTCAGTTATACCGAACTCTTTGAAACCGCCATCAAGGGAATACGCAATCAAAACGAGTTGGCGCAAGAAAGTTCAGAGATAGCCGACTTCTGGAATATGCTCCAAGGCTTCCAGACATCAGGGAAATGTATTGACCGGGCGCATTACCGCATCCGCTATATGAACTCCTTCCGACCCATATCAGCCAAAGAGGACATCGAATTTCAAGAAGCTCGTCCAATCCTCTATCTGAATATGGCTGCCATATCCTCCTTATTCAACAGCCGGAACATGAATGCGACCGCCAACCGTTCCAACTGGTCCACTATCATGTCGTACCTGAAATCCCACGCATCGTACTTAGGATTGAAGCAAGACCGATTTACGATTCTGTTACCAAGCGGCATGCCTGATTATACAATAGAAATAGCAGGTAATAATCAGACCATCAAGAAAGTCAAGGTCAATCGCCCAAAGGCATTATGCTTTGACTATTTGCAGCTGAAAGAGATGTTCGGATTGGATTTGGAAACAGAAATCGTAGAAGATGACACAGAACAAGATGAGTATTGAAAACTGCCATAGACAATTCGAGTGTTCATTAAATTCTTTTGTTCATAAATTCGTAAACATAGAAATTTAATGAACGCAAAATTTCCACGAATGAGAAAAGTTCACTAAATTTGCAGTGTTCATAAATTCTTGAACGCAATAAAACGATGAACAAAGATGCAATAATATGGATACTGACTATTTAGAGTTATTTCACGAAGCCATCAACAATCTGAGGGTGACTACTGAAAATGAAAATATTGCCATTTATGATGAAAACAATAAAATCATCACTATAAATGGCACAAAGTTCTATTGCGAAGTAAAGAAGACTATCAGCAATTCTAATATCTTTTACAACATTGAAAAGCTAAAAGAAAGAAGTCTCCACGCAAATGCTCCGGCTATTATGATAACGAACAAGATATATCCCAAACTGGCTGACATATTTGCAGAGAATCATATCAACTGGATAGATAAGGTTGGTAATTGTCATATTCGCCATAATAATTTGACAATTAAAATTGCGGGACAAAAGGATTCCACCCCCAATAAATCCAATGATGTAATTAGAATAAGTGAGGCAACCATCAAACTTATTCTGTTTTTTTTACAAAATCCGGAAAGTATCAATATGCCTTATCGGGAAATACAGGAAAAAGCCGGGTTGTCCCTTGGAACTATCACCAAGACTTTTGACTTGTTGAGAGCCAAGCACTACCTTGTACAAACGGATAAAGGAAGACGTATTTCTATGCGCGAGGAACTTATTGAATGGTGGCAACAGCAATACAATGAGTCCTTAAAGCCAAAACTGCTTCTCAGTCGCATGGCTTTTAGAACACCGGATGCCCGGAATAAATGGAAAGAAATGCAACTTCCTGAAGGAATGTTTTGGGGTGGTGATTGTGGTGCGAATATCATAGACGGATATCTGATACCGGGAGAATTTGAGATATATTCAGATGTGGCAAGTTCATTGCTACTCCGAACAGGTATGGTCATGCCGAATCCAAACGGAGAGATACGCATCTACAAGAAATTTTGGATAGACAATAGAGAAAAGAGTATTGCCCCTCATTTAGTAGTTTACGCAGACTTGATGGGAACCGGGGATAGCCGTTGCCATGAAGCCGCTTTAAGAATTAAAGAAAATGGAATATAAGATTACAAGAGACATATTGCAAAACGACTTGCTTTATGACACACTTGGCGCATTGAGCAAAGTCATGGAAGAACTGCACTTGGATGTGTATGTTGTCGGAGCGTTGGCCAGGGACATCGCTATGGAAATTCTTGAAATGCCACCCTCTCCCAGAAGAACAGCCGATTTGGATATAGCGATAGCATTAAAGGACTGGAACCAGTTTGCACTTCTGAAAGAGCATCTGTTGAAAAACCATTTTACCAAAGGCAAGCCCAAACAGAAGTTCTATTACAAAGGCATAGACGGAAATAATGACTATGAAATTGACATTGTTCCGTTTGGTGAACTTGAAGATGATGAAAAGATAGCGTGGCCGCCGGAAGGCAATCCTGAAATGTCGGTCAAATGCTTCAGGGATGTAATGAAAACAGCTGATACTGTAATGATTGACGAATCAATAAAAATCAAGATGGCTCCATTATCCGGACAATTCCTTATCAAGTTCGATACTTGGCTTGACAGGCATTTGCTGACGGACAAGGATGCCTATGATATGCTTTACATCATGGATAATTTCTATTTGGCTTATGTCTCCTTCAAGCAGCCGGTTCCTGATGACGTACAGGAGTCCAGCGAGAGTTTTGACCTTCTCAATGGAGGTGCAAGATGGATAGCCTGTGAAATGCGGGAATTTCTATCCAAAGAGCATCTTCAATTCTACATCAATCAACTACAGGAACAAATTGATTTGGAGGAGAACAGCCCATTAGTAAGAACCATGAGCAATAAATATCAAGCCAGTAACTCCTACATGATGGTCAGAGATGCGCTCATTGGTATGGTTGAAGTATTAAAGAAAGGTGTAAGTGATGAGAATTGATAGTTTTTCAATAGAAGGTAGGCACTATTCAAATGAAGACAGCTTATCCTATAAAACATTTGCAAACGATACTGCCATAGTCGTTTTAGCAGACGGCATGGGAGGATTGTCCTTTGGGAAAGAAACCTCAGATTTGGTTGTGAACACGATTACTAAATTTGTGAGTGACAATGCAGATAACCTGTCTGCCAAAGAAATGCTATTCCAATCCTTGGAATATGCAGATGCGGCTATCACACAAAAGAGTATTGAGTATCACAGCAAAATGGGGACTGCCGTTGCCATCGCCTTCATCAATGGTAATCAAGTGCATTACACATGGCTCGGTAACGTAAGAATCTACCTTTCAACGTCCAACCGCATGGAACGACTGACAACAGACCATGTCTTGGATGCCGGCTATGGCAAGTTTCTACTTACAAGATGTATCAAGGGAGGTGGTCTAAGAGAAGAATTACCCTACCAAAGCATAGAAGTCAATGCAGGAGATACGCTTATACTTTGTACCGATGGACTCTATAAACAAATGAATGATAATCAGTTGGCAAAAACCAAATCGAAAATAGAAGAGCAATTTGAGGATGATGCCTCAATGATTCGGATAGATTTCTAATCATCTTAAAAATGAGTTTCAACCATACAATATTGAAGGTCGTCTGCACAGATGACCTTTTTTATTTGGTATTCACAAACTATTTTATCTGAATAATTGATATTTATCTTCCTTTTTAATCTATCTCAAAAAAATAATATGCACACATTTCACGGTTGACAGCGTTGACAAAGCTTAATTCTCTATGCAGCAATAACTTTGTTTCAAGATGTTGCGTTGACAAACGTTGACAAAGGTAGTCACTTTTTGAAATCTCAAAAAAATTGGAGCCAACCGTTGACAAATCACGATTATCTATATATAATTCTATTTTTTGAAGAAAAAAGATAAAGTATTGTATTATAGAGCGTTCTCACGCACTCATTCCACAGATTTTGACGTTGGCTTCTTTGTCAACGCTGTCAACCCTCAAATATATGCCTTTCTTATTTCTAAAAACATTGTTCTTTTATCCGCTGACCATAGCACACAGACGAGAAATTGAGACGAACCCAAGAAAATCCGACATAATCCAATGAATTACAGGATATTCCACTATTTAACGTCTTGTGCCATCGCCATAATCTGCCTACTTTTATGGAAAAACAGCTATGATGACACACAAAAATTTCACAGAAATAATCCCGGAACAGACTTATTCGGTAAGTGAGGCGGCACGATACTTCGGTGTTCACCGCTGTACCGTCTATGCCTATATCAATCATCCCACGAAGTCCTTGCCATTCGTAAGGTCGCCAGATAAAGTTAAGACATCCTTCCGTGGAGCCGATTTGATTGCCTACAAAGCAGCCGGTCTTCCGAAGAAAGGGCGCAAACGACAAGGGGATACCCATTGACAGGCATCCCCGCAGCTTGCTATTCAGTTAAGCCCATTCTTGATAAATGCAGACCAAATAGGCTTTTCACCCGACAATTCAGACAGGTCGCAAGCCAACAGCCACGCCTTGCTTCGTATGTCCTCCATATCTGCCACTGCTTGTAGATACCGGGACAAGTCCATCGCCCCGGACTTTATCATCCATTCCCAAGCACAAATATCGGGATGGATTGCATCCACAAAAGATACAATCTCATTCGTAAGGCTGCTGACCTTATCGTCTTTGACCTCAGCGGTGAAGCTAAAAGCCACACCGCTGAGGGTTTTCCGCTGAAAGTCATAACTGCGGATTCCGTTTTTCGCACTCATAGACACACTCCAGCCATTCTTGGCTGCGATACCATAGATTTCACTTTCTGCCATTTGCCTTTTTATTAGCTGTTCATACATCATCAATATCTCTGATAGCATCAAGTAAACTTTCAATATATTTCTCCGCTGCCTCCATATCTGCCAATACATCCTTCATACGATATGGTGCACCATTTTTTCCGTGTCCGTTATCATCCAACCACAGATAGGCTTCCGAATCCACATCGAAATGTTCAAAGTATTCCTCTATATCATCCCCTAAAGAATCAAGGCTATTGTCTTTCATCGTTGCTGAAAAGGAAAAGTCCTGCCCTGTAGGAGTATATTTAGAGAACTCGAAAACGACAATACCGTTCTCTTGTTTAGTGTCAATACTCACATTCCAGCCGTTGCTCTCGGCACACTCGGTTATCTTATCAATGATATTATTCTTGTTCATACTCATATATATAATGGTTGTGTCAGCCGTAACGGATAAGCTACGGCTGACGGGTTACTATTCAAACCTTGCAAGAAAGCATTGTAACCTATCGTCTTTCAGTTGGCTCAACTTGGTCGGTTGAAAATTCTCTTGTTGCTGAACTTGCAGCTTGCCGAAGCCTTGCCTCGTATAGTCAAGTTCCACTTCCGAAAGCTCATTCAGTGAAATGTAGCCATATTCATCTTCCATCATTCCGATAACGATACCAAAGAGGATGGTGTCCCTTCCTTCCGTTTCTCCTTCAAGAATGTACCACCGGATTGAACCGAGAGCGAATATCGCACGGCAAACAGCTTCTTTTCCCTTGCCGTCCTGGGAATAAAGCGGAAAATCTTTCAAGGCTTCCGCTAATCGGGGTGTCATTAACCTGCACATATCAATCAAATTCTATTTCGTCCTCATATACATCTATCTCTGCGCCACTACTGAACTGCACGGTAAAACCTCTTGCGGTCTTGGCTACTATCATACCACGATGATACCCTCTCCACGGAGTTATCAACTCACATTGCTGTCCGTATTCCGGAAAGTCCTTCTCGTCCATATCAATCAATTTTAGGGTTAGAAAATTCGGGGTCATAAATAAACCCACTCTCAACTAAATGTCCGTATGCCTCGGATGCAAGTTTAGATGCCCACTCGTTACGTTGGTCATAGCGTCCTTTCAGATAGTTGTATGCCAACTGGCGCATAAAGCCAATGAACACCTTGAACATCTGTTGCTGAAGGTAGCGGTGTGCTCTGGTCATTTCCCTGCCCGTCTGGTCAGCGGATGACATATCACCATTGACAAAATTCGCAAACTCTAAGGCGAAAGCCTTGTCTCTTTCGGAGGTCGTTGCTCCTGATAATTCCTGATAGTCCATATTGTATAATTTAGAAAGTTGCCTGATAATAGATTTGTGGTTGGGCGGTTACATTATAGATGTAGTTGCCACAACGCACTAATAAACAGTCGTTGCCATAATACAGTCGTTTCATACCTCTGATGCTTCCTGTTGCGTGGAAGTTCGGGAAGCGGCTAATTCTTACTCGCTTGCCTTGCTCGATGCTCATTCTCTTTACTCGCATAGTCCTTTATGTTTTTAAGTTTCAATACTTTTCCCTTTTGTTTGAAGCCTTTTGGCTTCTTGGTCGGGAGAACCGTTTTACGTGCGGTTATCCCTGCGGACAATAGGGAGGATTAGGCAAGTGTGAGGTCAGAGAGCGCGGACGGAATACCCAAATTTTGGAAGTATGAGAAAAATTGCGGAAGGCTGCCGGCAAACCCTCCGACCGAAAGCAAAGCGACACTTGACGTTCCTCCTGTCCGCAGTACCTTTGCACTGGAAAAAGGGTCTTGACCAAGAATAGCAAAGTGACAATAACCAATGGCTAAAGATTTCCGTAAGGAACGAAGCCATCGTTTTCAGATTAGACTACACAAAACAAAATCGGTGATTCTGCTATTGCAAGTGCAACCTGCAACAGTAAAATCACTGATTGATATTCTAACACAAAGAAGTCTTCTAAGAAACGATGTTAATGTGAAAATCTTTGAAGTGGAACTTGTGTAACCTCAAAGGTTTTCTCTTTAACATCGAATTGGAGTTATCCACTTATGGTATTTGCCCATCGGCTAAGCTTACTTGGTGTCAAAGACACGGAGTAAGTCAGACGGGATGTAGAACTGATTTATAGTCAGTTCATAAATATGTTTTTTTGAAATAAGGTCATCATTGCCCAATAATCCTATTCCTGATTATAATTGTTTGTTTTTTCGTAAAAGCGATTTTGTCCATTGGCACACCCTTATACAAGAGGATTTTAAACAAACGTGTACCGACTGTCGCATAAACTGAGGAAAAGACTTTGTTTCATACTTAAAATAGTTTATGTTGATGATGCAAGATCTATATTTTTGTGCTTATACCCAAAGAGGAGCTTTTACTGGAGCACATCAAAAGTTTGTATCTAACTTTTAAAATGTACCATTCTTTTTCAAAAATACCTCATTGTCGCTATTTATATCATTCCTCTGAAAAAGATTAATTGTACCAACACATAGATTGGCAATAATACAGGGAGTGAGAATTTCCCTATGTAGCCAAAGAAGGAAGGCATTTTGATGCCATTCTGTTCGGCGATGCTCTTAACCATAAAGTTAGGGCCGTTACCTATATACGTCATGGAACCGAAAAATACGGAAGCTGCGGCTATGACCTTCAATAGAATCTCGGAAATGCCGGCAACTGTCATACTTCCCTCTGCCACCGCCAAGCCGCTGGCAACTGAATGGAATGCCACGGCAGTGGGAGCGTTGTCGAGAAAAGAGCTGAGCAATCCCGTCGTATAAAAGAACTGCCAAGGATGTTCCAAGCCAAGTGAAGATGTGTGCCCGTTCAGGTAAATCAGCGCGGGAGTCATCGTAAGGAAGATGCCAAGGAACAGCGCGGCGACCTCCATGATGGGTTCCCGCGAATAATGGTTTGCCAGCCGTATTTCCTTACGGGTGGTCTGCCACGACAGGACAATGATAACCACCAGGGCAATCTCCCTCAATTGCTTGATGTAGAACGGTGCGGAAGGATTGCCCATTTCGGGAATACGTCCCGGATTGAGGAAAAGGACACAGGCGATGACACACAACAACCAAAAGAAATTTATCTGCCCTTCAAGGCTGAAAGATGCCTTCGGAGCGATGTTGCCGGACAGGTGTTCTTTTGTTTCTTGCCTATAATAATAACTGTCGAGCAGGTAGTAGATCAGCAACAAGCTGACTCCCACAGTTGCCCACACAGGAAGCAGGTTCAGAAACCAGCCGAAATCGGCTCCACGCAAATAGAGAAGAAACAGAGGCGGGTCTCCCAACGGGGTAAGCAAACCTCCACAATTTGCCACCAAAGCTATAAAAAACAGAATGGTGTGTACCTTAAACTTGCGTTCCGACAAGGTGGAAATAAGTGGACGGATAAGCAACATGGCCGCTCCAGTGGTTCCCATCAATGAAGCCAGCATCCATCCGGCAATCAGGAAACCGGTGTTCACCCATGGGGTTGCTTTTATGTTGCTTTTGACCCTGATACCTCCGGTCACCACAAATAGTGCTGCCAACAGGAGGATGAAAGGCACATAGTCATACGCCATTTGATGAATCAGATGGTGGGTAAATTGATTTTCGGCTGTATTGTTTGACAGCATCCATAAGGCTACGGGAACACCCAGCAGCAAGGAAACGGATAACTTGTGCAGGTTGTTTGCCCACCACTTCTCGGCAAAGAGAGGAATTATGGCAATGCACAGTAACATGAGGGCAAAAGGCATCAATGTCCAAACCGGAATATCTATCATGGGGATTAATTATTGATTATCACTCTGCAAATAAAATTTAGCCTCGTCTGTCCTTTTTAACAAACGAGGCCGCCTTTCAGTCAATTAAACACACGTTTATCATAAAGACACACAATCAATAGTAGATGGTAAAAAACTGGAAGAATACTTCCTTATGTGTATTCACAACCTCTTCTATCTGAATCTTGTCCTCACGTGCCAGCCAGCCAATGGCGGCGTTGAGGTCACGGTCGGATAGTCCGCTCTTCTCTTTTAGTTCCTGATAACTCCATCTGCAACCATTGTTCATCAAACGCCAGACAATGCCTGCATTTGTTCCGATACTGTGCTTATCCATACTCTTATTTTTATTTGTTAATTGTTTTTAATCTATATAGGTCAGAACCAACGTACATAGCAGAAATCTTGTCGATGTGGCAGAAGTTCATGCTTGGGGTACATCCTGAAACTCAATTTGAAACTTCCGGTATTCGCAATATGCGATTGGGCGCGAAATGTGTAATCCTGCCCATCATGTCCTATAAGTTTGAAAGGTATGACAGAATAAACTGTTTCTTGTCCGTTTTCCATGTGGGTGGCAACACATTCTATTCCGATGGCATCATCCAACCCTTTCTCATCCACAATGATAGTGATTTCATAATCTTCGCCGGCTTTTGTGACGGCATTCAGCCCATTTCCACCCTTAATGGATTTAATGTCAATATCATCCCACCGCGTGGCGACATTCATCTTCCAGTCTGCTATGAGTCTGGCTTTTTCGTTATTGCACTTGGAGAGCAAAGAAAAACGCTCGCTCATTTTGCAATAGAATTTCTCATAATAATCATCCAGTTGCCGTTTCATAGTAAAATGCGGAGCTATTTGGGCTATTGAATTCTTGATATACCGTACCCACCCCTCAGAATACTCCTTGCCGTCCGTTTGATAATACAAAGGCAAGATCTTATTTTCCAAGAGATAGTAAATAATATTTGCGTCCAATTGGTCCTGATAGGGAGCGTGCTGATAGACCGTTTCGGCAGGGATAGCCCATCCAGCCTCTTTGTAATAACCCTCATACCACCAGCCGTCAAGCACAGATAGGTTCAGGACTCCATTCATCAGAGCTTTCTCTCCTGAAGTACCCGATGCTTCGGCAAGCCGTGTAGGTGTATTCAACCATACATCCACACCTGAGACAAGACGACGGGCCAATTCCATATCGTAATTCTCCAGAAAAATGATTTTCCCTTGAAATTCCGAGCGACGGGATATTTCCACAATCTGACGGATAAGTCCTTGTCCGGCACCGTCATTCGGATGGGCTTTCCCTGCAAAGATGAATTGTACGGGCCGTTCCTGATTATTGACAATACGCGACAGACGTTCCAAATCAGAAAAAAGTAAATAGGCCCGTTTATAGGTGGCAAAGCGACGGGCAAACCCTATAAGCAGCGCATTGGGATTAAACTTTTCGACAATAGATGCTACCAGCCGAGGGTCGGTCTGGTTCCTGCGTAAATCATCGGCGCATTTCTTTTTCAGATACTCTATAAGCCTGCGTTTCATCTGAAGACGGGTATTCCAAACTTCATTATCGGGTACGTCATAAAATGCTTCCCATAAATGTTTGTCAGACTGATGCTTTGAGAAGTTATTGTCGAAGTATTTTTTATAAAGTTCTTTCCATTCCGTAACACACCAAGTCGGCATATGAACACCGTTGGTCACATGGCCTATGTGCAATTCTTCAGGAAAATATCCTTTCCAAATTGGTGCGAACATCCTGCGAGATACATTTTCATGCAACAGGCTGACACCATTTACCTCCTGACTGGTCTTGCAGGCAAAGACTGACATACAGAAACGCTCATCCACATTCTCCATATCATAACGTCCCAATCCCATCAGGGTTTCCCAACTGATTCCTAAACGGGTTGCATATTGTCCCATATATTTTCGGAAAAGGTCTTCATCGAAATAATCATGTCCGGCACTGACAGGCGTATGTACCGTATAAAGAGATGAAGCACGGACCAGTTCCATTGCTTGTGCAAAACTCATACCTTGCTTTGTATATTCACTCAGCCGGTAAAGATTAAGAAGGGCGGCATGGCCTTCGTTACAATGATAAATGTCTTTGTTCAATCCAAGTTGGCGAAGCAACATCATACCTCCTATACCTAAAAGAATTTCCTGCTTCAAACGGTCTTCCCAACTTCCGCCATATAGATGGTGTGTGATACTGCGGTCATATTCACTGTTCATTTCGTTGTCCGTATCAAGCAAGTAAAGCGTAATGCGCCCTACGTTGGCACGCCATACATTGGCGTGTACGACAAAATAGTCTGTATAAGGTACGTGAACAACCATTTGCCTGCCATTCTCTGTAAGGACTTTCTCAATAGGCAGTTGACCGAAATTTTGAGCTTCGTAACATACGGTCTGCTCTCCATCCATTGAAAGCGACTGGTTAAAATAACCATAACGATAAAGTAACCCTACAGCACAAAGGTTCACATTGCTGTCTGATGCCTCTTTTAGATAATCTCCGGCCAATATGCCCAAACCACCGGAATATATCTTCAATACTTTACTTAGACCATATTCCATGCTAAAATAAGCGACAGAAGGACGGCTTTGATCTACAGGAATATCCATATAGGCTCGGAAACGAGTATAAATATCCTCTAAACATTCCATGAAAGCCTTGTTACAAGTTAATGCTTCCAGCTTGTCATAATTCATTTGTTCGAGTAGCATAACAGGATTGTGCCTTCCTTGTTCCCACAATTCGTTATCAAGACTGGAAAACAAGTCTGCGACTTCGTGATTCCACGTCCTGTCTCTTATACACATCTCCGAGCCCACGAGACATGCGCAGATCTCGT
>ENA-OYZX01000770-OYZX01000770.1-human-gut-metagenome-genome-assembly--contig:-NODE-770-length-15608-cov-6.778692_pt1 | contig 15608 bp, 15 predicted proteins | sample MGYA00243296_ERZ653489 | MGnify/ENA primary metagenome ERZ653489 (study PRJEB26926, sample SAMN06165098) | human gut metagenome | biome: ENVO:00009003; feature: ENVO:2100002; material: ENVO:00002003... | reverse complement strand
CGGCAGCGTCAGATGTGTATAAGAGACAGGTGGAATGGTTCGTCTGCGCCCTGCCAGCGCACCGGGTACGCCTGCGGCCCGGCCAGTGCCGTGACGGCCTGCGCCACAGGCTCGATGCCCTTGGGGCCGTAGATCGTCAGCGGCTCGGTGCGGTTCAGGCTGCCCAGGGTCTGCAAAAGACCGGGCAGGCCCAGAATGTGGTCGCCGTGGTAGTGGGTCAGCAGCACCGCCGAAAGCCGATACGCGCTGACGCCGTACCGCCGCAGGCCGACCTGCGTGCCCTCGCCGCAGTCCAGCAGCAGGCTGTGCCCGCCGCACTCCGCCGCCGCGGCGGTCAGGGCGCGCTCCGGCAGCGGCATGGTGGCAGCCGTGCCCAGCAGTGTAATGGTCAGCATAAGCAGTTCCTCCGTGGTTCTTCCCTGTTATCTTACCACAAACCCCGCCGGTGCACAATTCTTTCTGCCGCGGCATAAGCTGGGCAGAGCCTTGAAAAAGGAGGGCGCAGCCTATGCAGCGTGACCGCAGAAAACGCTATTCCCCCGCCCGGCATCCGGTGCTTTTGCGCAGGGTGCTTTTGGTGCTGTGCATTCTGGCGGTGCTGTGGCTGGGGTACAGCTGCATGATGCCGCAGCTGCTTTTTTCTGCCCGGGGCACCATGATTTTTGTGCCAGACCCGCCGCTGCGGGGGTAGCGGGAAAAATTTTCATTTCATGAATCACCAGACGCAAAAACAGGGCTGCTGCACGTTACTTTGTGCAGCAGCCCTGTTTCCAATTTATAAACTTTCCAATACCTTTTTCCCGGTCAGCGGGTCGGGGATGCCCAGCAGTGCCAGTATAATGGCCATGCGGATATACACACCGTTATGCACCTGATCGAAATAAGCGGCGCGGGGGTCGTTGTCCACGTCCGGCTTGATCTCGTCGATGCGGGGGAGCGGATGCAGCACCGGCATGGTGGGCGGTGCCAGCTGCAGCAGCTTTTCGTCCAGCGCATAGCAGCCTTTCAACCGCAGATAGTCCTCTTCGTTGAAAAAGCGCTCCTGCTGGATGCGGGTCATATACAGCACGTCCAGCCCGGGCAACTCGGCCTCAAGGTCGGCGGTCTCCTTGTAGTTCTGGTGCAGCGGGGTCAGGGTCTCGTCCTTGACGTACTGCGGGATGCGCAGTTCCTCGGGCGAGATGAACACGAACCGGTTGCCCTCGAACTGGCTCAGCGCGGCGGTGAGGGAGTGCACCGTCCGGCCGAACTTGAGGTCGCCGCAGAAACCGATGGTCAAATGATCCAGCCGCCCTTTGCGCTGGCGGATGGTCATCAGGTCGATCATGGTCTGGGAGGGGTGGGCGTGGCCGCCATCGCCTGCATTGATGACGGGCACACGCGCATACATGGACGCCCGCAGCGGTGCGCCCTCCTTGGGGTGGCGCATGGCAATGACGTCTGCATAGTTGCTCACCACGCGGGCGGTATCAGCCACCGTTTCGCCCTTGCTGGCGCTGGAAAGCTGCGCCCCGGCAAAGCCCAGCGTCTTGCCGCCCAGCCGCAGCATGGCCGACTCGAAGGAAAGGCGGGTGCGGGTGCTGGGCTCGTAGAACAAAGTGGCCAGAATGCGGCCATCGCACAGGTGGGCGTAGGGCGCGGGGTCGGCCTCCATCCGGTCGGCAAGGTCGAGCAGTGCCAGCTGCTCAGCCAGAGAAAAGCTGCCGGGCTCAATAAAATGTCTCACAGCCATTCTCCCTTCAGCACAAACTTTTCGCGCTCGGCGCCGGTGGAAACGAACTGGATCTCGTGCTCCAGCTGCTTTTCAAGGAACTCCACATAGGCCTTGGCTTCCTTGGGCAGCTCTGCCCAGTTGCGGCAGCCGGAGATATCCTTGTTCCAGCCGGGCAGCAGCGTGACCACCGGCTGCACACGGTCAAGGTCGGACAGGGTGTCGAAGCGGGGGACTTCCACGCCGTCCAGCTTGTAACCGGTGATGACCGGGATCTGCTTCATGCTGCTCAGCACGTCCAGCTTGGTCAGCGCGATCTTATCCGCGCCCTGACATTGCAGGCCGTAGCGGCTGGCAACGCAGTCAAAGGGGCCCACCCGGCGGGGACGGCCGGTGGCTGCGCCGTACTCGCCGCCGGCCTTGCGCAGCTTTTCGTTCCACGCTTCGCCCATTGCGTTCTCTGCTGCAAAGGGGCCAGCGCCCACACAGGTGGAGTAGGCCTTCAGCACACCCACCACATGGTCAAGCTTGCAGTTGGGGATGCCCGCACCCAGCGGCGCGTAGGCTGCCAGCGTGTTGGAGCTGGAAGTGAACGGGAAGATGCCGTAGTCGATATCCCGCATTGCGCCCAGCTGCGCTTCCAGTACGATGCGCTTGCCGCTGTCGTGCGCCTGCTGCAAGAAAGCGCCTACATCACAGATGAAGGGCGCAAAGTACGCAGCCTGCTGCCTGCACCAGTTCAGCAGGGCATCGTAGCTCATGGGCTCCTGATGATAGCAGCCCGCCAGCTCCATGTTTTTGGCGTCCAGGATCATGTGCAGACGGTTCTGGGTGCGCTCCTCGTCCAGATGCAAAAGGTCACCCAGCCGCAGGGTCTTTTTGCGGTACTTGTCGCTGTAAGCGTAAGCAATGCCGCGCCGGGTAGAGCCGAACGCGCCGCCCTTTTTGGCAAGGCGGTCCTCTTCCAGCCCGTCCTGTACCTTGTGCCACGGCATGGAGATGGTAGCTTTATCGGAGAGCTTCAGGTTCTCCGGCTCCACCTTTACGCCGCGCGCTTCAATGGCCTCCATCTCTCCGGCCAGATGCTCGAGGTCGATCACCATACCGGTGCCCAGCACGCAGGTCACCTCCGGGTGCAGGATGCCGGAGGGCAGCAGGTTCAGGATGAACTTGCCCTTCTCGGTCACAACGGTATGACCGGCATTGTTGCCGCCCTGATAGCGCGCAACGATATCGGCATTTTCGGCCAGCAGGTCGATGACGCGGCCCTTGCCCTCATCGCCCCAGTTGATTCCAGTAACAGCGGTCAGCATAAACTTCATTTACCTTCTTTTCATTCTTGTTTCCTGTTCGCGGTGTCTATTATACGAGCGTGCAGAGAATATGTAAAAAGTATCCTGTGTATAGCAGCAATATGTTTTTTACATTGCAGAGGCTGCTGCCCGCATCCGGCACAGCCAAGCCGTAAAAAGCGCTTGCAATTCCGGCGCGCCGTGCTATGATACAAGAAGAGCATAAAGCCGCTTCTGCCGCTGGCCGCGCCGGAAGCCCGACAGGAAAGAGGGCCGCACCTATGTATGTGGACTGGGAATACTACAAAATCTTTTACTATGTGGCAAAGTATCAGAACTTTACCCGCGCGGCGCGGGTGCTGGGCAATAATCAGCCCAACATCACCCACGCCATGAACCGGCTGGAAAGCCAGCTGAACTGCGTGCTGTTCATCCGCTCCAACCGGGGCGTCACCTTAACGCCGGAGGGAGAGCTGCTGTATTCCCGCATTGCCTCAGCAGCGGTGCAGATACAGGATGCCGAGGAGGAACTGAGCGCCACCGCCACGCTGGAGCACGGTGCCATCAGCATCAGCACCACCGAGACCGCTTTGAACATCTACCTGTCCGAAAAGCTGCGCGCTTTCCATACAGAGTACCCGGGCATCCGGCTGCGCATCTCCAACCACTCCACTCCGCAGGCGGTGCAGGCGGTACGCAACGGCGAGGTAGATTTTGCCATCGTGACCACCCCCGCAGAGGTGGAAAACGGGCTGAAAATGGTAGAGCTGATGCCCTTTTATGAAGTCCTTGTGGGCGGAAAGACCTTTACGGCGCTGGCCAGCCAGACCCTGAGCCTGAAGGAACTGGCCGGTTATCCCCTGATCTGCCTGAACGAGGAGAGCATGACCCGCAGCTTTTACCGGCAATTCTTTCTGGAACATGACGCAGTGCTGAAACCTGACACCGAGGCCGCCACCACCGACCAGATGCTCACGCTGGTCAAAAGCGAGTTGGGACTGGCCTTTATGCCAGAGCCCATGGCAGCACCCCTGCTGGCCAGCGGAGAGCTGGTACAGCTGCACTTGCAGGAGATCATCCCCTCCCGCTCCATCTGCCTTGTCTACGACCATCACCGCCCGCTGAACACCGCCGCCCGGAAATTCCAGCAGCTGCTGACCAAGGCCGGGACACGGAGCGCAGAGCGTAAATAAAACCAATACTCCGGGCGTTATTACACGACTGCAATCCTAACGGTTTCTACAAAAGGCTTCCCCCGGTCGGGGGAAGCCTTTTGTTCCGACAGCTTTCAGCCAAAAAGGGCTGCTGCACCAATGATGTGCAACAGCCCCTTTTTTGTTATTTCCGGGCGCTCTGCGTCAGCTCCCGCTGCTCCTCCTGCAGCTCCTGCTTCAGGGTGCGGTCGATCTCCCGGGTCTCCTGCCGGATGGCGGTCAGGTCTTTTTCGATGACCGGGTTCTCTTCCAGTTCCTCCCGGATGAACATCAGCGTAAAGCTGACCAGCAAAAAGCAACAGGAGAGCCAGATGGCTCTGCCGCCCAGCTGCGCCGCGCTCTTGCTGCCCAGCCCTGCCCCCAACGCGAACAGGAATATGATGCCGAAGTAGCGCACCATCCTATCCTTTGCGTGGGGTTCATGGGACTTGCGCCAGATGCAAAAGGCCTCCACGCCGCTGCGCAGGTCGCCGATGCACATGGTACTGGCAAAGGCGTAGCCGTTCACCTTGCGGAAAGCCTGTACCTGCATGGCGCAGGAGAAGGAAACAATGGCGTTGGCCAGCAGGTTCTGCGATTGCGGCAGAAAGCCCACCGCGAACAGCAGCAGCACCTCGCCCAGCACCACCAGCTGCCGCCAGTGCAGCCGCTGCATCGCCTGAAAGTGCTCCCGCATTTTTTCCGCAGCCAGAACCCCCAGCGCAAAGGCGCACAACGGCACCAGATAGTGCAGCACCTTATCCCACCGGCCATCCATGATATTGGTGCTCAGCAGCACGATATTGCCGGTCTGGGCATTGGCAAACACCTTGCCCCGGAACAGATAGGTGTAGGCATCCTGCAAGCCGCCGGACAGCGAAAGGAACACCGCCGTAAGAAAGGACTCGGACATTTGCCCGTGATGCTTTGTTTTCATACTTGTACCCTCTTTTCGGGCTCTATTATAATACATTTTGCAGCAGTTTCTGATATCATTTTTACATACCGGCTATGTTTTCCGCTCCAAAAGGCACAAAAAGCGCGGGTGTCCTTCCCTATTTCACCGCAATCTGTTAGAATAGGGAAAGAGAATATTGCATACAGGAAGGAGCTCTTATTATGAAGATCGCAATTCCCTACGAAAACGGTCAGGTGTTCCAGCACTTCGGCCACTCTGCGCAGTTCAAGCTGTACACCGCCGAGGAGGGCCGCATCACCGGTGCCGAGGTGGTCTCCACCGACGGGCAAGGCCACGGTGCACTGGTGGGCTTTCTGGTGCGCAACGGCGTAAATGTGCTGCTGTGCGGCGGCATTGGCGGCGGGGCACAGATGGCACTGGCACAGGCCGGTATCCGTCTGTGCGGCGGCATCACCGGCGATGCCGACAGCGCTGCGGCGGCTTATCTTGCCGGCACGCTGGTCTTTGACCCCAACGCCCGCTGCACCCACCACGACCACGAGGAGGGTCACAGCTGCGGCTCTCATGCCTGCCACGCCGACAAGGGTGGCTGCACCGGTAGCTGCCACTAAAGGCCGCTCCCCTTTCCGGGCGGGACGATTTTTGAATGCCCTCCGCTTGCGCTCTGGGCATAAGCTAAGGAAAAAATATTTATAATTTCGGAATACCGGAGCGTCTGCGGACGCTCCGGTATTCCATTTTCACAGGCGGGTCGTGGCTGAAAACGGCATTCGCAGCGCCGCTTTCTGCGAAAGCGCGGCGCTGCGGGTCAGCGTGCTAAATTTTCTTTACTGAAATCAAAAGCTTTGCACCATCCTGAGAAGAGTGCTCCTTTCCCGTGAAAAAGGGGCTCAGGAAAGTCCGCGTTTGCGCAGCAATAAAAGCCCCAGTGAGGCTTTTAAGCGGCAGAGCGGTCTGCGCAAGCAGATGGAGGGGCTTTGCCCCGACAAGCTCCGCAGACTTTCCTGAGCCCCAAATTAAGAATAATTTTTCCGCTGACTATGCGCAAAGCAGCGCGGCGCGCATTTCAAATGGTTTTTCAGGCCTTCTCGATGGTGATGCTCCACTCGCTGGTCATGGCCTCGTCCGGCTCCAGCACCTCGTGCTTGCCGTCCTCGTTCACGCTGTTGGCCCAGCCGTTCCAAGGCTCCATGCAGACGAAGCTCTCGGCATCCTGCTGCCACAGCACGCCGTTTTCAAAGGTCTCGTCGGCGTCCACGGTCACCTTGTGGCCGTTGCCCTTGTCGGTCAGGGTCATGGGGAACTGCACGCCGGTCAGCAGACGGACAGAATTGTCTGCGCCCTCCTTGCGGGTGAGGGTGATCTTTTCCGGGGCGGCGGGCTGCTCGCCCTTGGCGTTATCGGAGCAGGTGGCGCACTTGATGTCGAACTCCACGTTCTCCAGCTTGGAGGCGGTAAAGTAGGGATGGTAGCCAAAGCTGAAGGGCATATCCGTGTTGCCCTCGTTGATGACGGTCAGACTGACCAGTGCCTTGTTGCCCTCCAGATTATAGTTGAGCAGCAGGGTGAAATCGAACGGGTACAGGAACTTGGTCAGCGGGGTGGACTCCAGTGCCAGCGTCACGCCGTCCGGGCCAACGCTTTCCACTTCCCATGCGCACAGGTCGGCAAATCCGTGGGTCTCCATGGGGTAAGCCTTGCCGTCAAAGATATGCACACCGTTATCCGGGTTGCCGCAGCTGGGGAACAGCACCGGCACGCCAAAGCGGGGACGGTTGCACTCGGAGAAATTGGGGCGGCGGGTCCAGACGAACTCCTCGCCGTCCAGCGTAAAGCTGGTGATCATACCGCCGCGCTCGGGGGTGATGGTGAGGGCGGTCTTTGCCTCGGGGTCGGTGATGACGTACTGCTCGTAGCAGGCGCCGTTCTCGGTGATGTACCGGGTGGTGATCTGATTCATAAGTAAAAGCCTCCTATTATTACCGCAGGGTCGCCCCGGCGGGTCATTCCTTGTGCTCCGGCTGCTGTTCCAACTTCTGGAAGTAGTAATCAATGCCGTAGCGGATAAAATATTTGATCAATCGTACTGCACCATAAATGATAGCTGCATAAAGCAGCAGTGTCAACAGCAGTACCCCATTTGTGCCCAACATTCCATACACTTCCCTTCTTTTTATGCACAAAAAGGCCGCCGTACCGCTTTTTGCCGTACAGCAGCCCTTTTTCAGTTACAGAACCACGCCGTCCTTGAAGATGGAGATCTCGCGGAAGCCGTGCTTTTCCGCCTTGGTCTGCTCACCGCTGGCCACGCGGATGACCAGATCCAGCAGATCCTTTGCAGCCTCGTCGATGGTCTTTTCACCGTCTGCGATGACACCGGTGTTGAAATCGATCCAGCCGCCCTTCTTCTCTGCCAGCGGGGTGTTGGTGGAGATCTTCAGGGTGGGAGCCGGAGCGGAGAACGGGGTGCCGCGGCCGGTGGAGAACAGGATCAGGTGTGCGCCTGCTGCCGTCATGGCGGTGGCGGAGACCAGATCGTTGCCGGGGCCGTACAGCATATTCAAGCCCTTGGTCACCACGGGGTCGCCGTAGCCGATGACGTCCATGATGGGGGCGGTGCCGCCCTTCTGCACGCAGCCGCAGCTCTTATCCTCCAGCGTGGTGATGCCGCCGGCCTTGTTGCCCGGAGAGGGATTATCGTACACCACCTCGTTGTGGCTGATGAAGTATTCCTTGAAGCCGTTGATCATGTGCTCGGCCTTGACGAACACTTCCTTGTTGATGCAGCGGTCCATCAGGAAGCCCTCTGCACCGAACATCTCGGGCACCTCGGTCAGCACGGTAGAGCCGCCGCGCTGACCCATCATGTCGGAGAAGCGGCCGATGGTGGGGTTGGCGGTGATGCCGGACAGGCCGTCCGAGCCGCCGCACTTCATGCCCACCACCAGCTCAGACACGGGGATAGGCTGGCGCTCAAACTGCCCGGCATAGGCAGCCAGCTGTTTCAGGATATCGCGGGCGGCGGCAAACTCGTCCTCCACATCCTGACAGGTCAGGAACTTGACGCGGTCGTGGTCGTACTCGCCCAACTCCTCCACGAACTGATCGTGCTGCAGGTTCTCGCAGCCCAGATGCAGCACCAGAACGGCGGCAGCATTGGGGTGGCGCACCAGCGCAGCCAGCAGCTTGCGGGTCTGTGCGTGGTCGTGACCGGTCTGACTGCAGCCGAAGGGATGGGTGAAGGTGTACAGACCCTCGATGGAGCCGGTGACCAGATCCTGATTGTCGGCAACCATCTTCTTGGCGATATCGTTCACGCAGCCCACGGTGGGGATGATCCAGATCTCGTTGCGGATAGCGGCGCGACCATCCTTGCGGCGGAAGCCCATAAAGGTCTCCGGCTCGACCTTAGGCAGCGGAGCCAGATCCGGGGCGGGGTTATAGCTGTACTCCACCTCGCCGGACAGGTTGGTGTGCACATTATGGGTGTGCATCCAGGTGCCGGGGGCGGCGTCTGCGGTGGCATGACCGATGGGGAAGCCGTACTTGATGACGTTCTCGCCGTTCTTAATGGGCTTGACTGCCATCTTGTGACCCTGCGGGATATCCTCCAGTGCGGTGACGGCAAGGCCGTCCACCTCCACCAGCGTGCCCTTGGCAATGGGGTGCAGGGCAACGACCACATTGTCGATGGGGCTGATATGAATTGCCTGCGGCATAGTTGTTCTCCTTATCGTATCGCACAAAAGGGCTGCTGCCCAAAGCAGCAGCCCTTTGTTGTGCGGGTAGGTTGATTTTTCAGCTTACAGGCAGCTCTTGTAAGCAGCCTCGGCACCCTGGGTGCGGATCATTTCCAGATCTGCCAGCACAGCAGCCTCCAGACCCTCGATCTTGGTCAGATCCTGATCCCACATCTGGGTGTTGGTCAGCACAGCGTGCACCAGCTGCGCAGCGGTGTCGTCCTTGTGTGCGTAGTAGAAGTCCAGAGCCCATGCGTCGTCCTGGATCTTGTAGGTGTTGCCTGCGGGGCGCTTGCAGATCAGGCCGTCTGCGGTGCGCTCCTGAATATCGTTGGAGTAGAAGGCGATGTAGGCTGCCAGAGACATGGTCAGGCACTTGGGCAGCTGCTTCTGCTCCTCGATGTAAGCCAGGAAGGAAGGCATGTTGCGGGCCTTCCACTTGGAGGTGGAGTTCAGGGAGATGCTCATCAGCTCGTGGTTGATGAACGGGTTGTTGAAGCGGTCCTGCACAGCAGAAGCGAACTCCTCGAGGTCCTTCTTGTCCAGAGGCAGGGTGGGGATGACTTCCTCGTGCAGCATCTTGTTCATGAAGCCGCGGATGGTGTCGTTGTGCATGCAGTCACGCACGATGTCGAAGCCGGCCAGATATGCGCCCAGAACGAAACCGGTGTGAGCACCGTTCAGGATGCGGACCTTGCGCTTCTTGTAGGGGGTGACATCGGGGACGACCATGACGTTGACTCCGGCCTTCTTGAACGGCAGCTTGTCCTCCAGACCATCGGGGCCTTCGATGACCCAAACGCCGAAGACTTCGCCGACATCCAGAGCCTTATCGGTGTAGCCGTTGGCCTCTTCCAGAGCAGCCATCTCCTTCGGGTCACGGATGCGGCCCGGGACGATGCGGTCCACCAGAGTGGAGCAGAAGGTGTTGGCGTTGTTCATCCAGTCGATGAAGGCAGCGTCGAGGTTCCAGTCCTTCGCGTAGTTGTTGCAGCACTTCTGCAGCTCCTTGCCGTTGTTGTCGATGAGCTCGCAGGAGAGGATGACCAGACCCTTGTCAGCAGCGCCCTTGAAGGCGTTGTAGCGCTCGTAGAGCACGCGGGTCAGCTTTGCAGGGAAGCTGTTGGGAGGCACCTGGTCGAACTGGCTGTCGCCCTGCGTGTAGGCGATGCCGGCCTCAGTGGTGTTGGAGACGACGATCTCCAGGTCCTCAGAGCGGGCCAGAGCCAGCACTTCGTCCCACTTGCCCTCGGAGTAGGGGCAGACGCAGTCATGCACACAGGAGATGACGCGCTTTGCATCGACCTTCTGGCCCTTCTCGCTGCCGCGCAGGTACAGGGTGTACAGACCCTCCTGCTCGTTGATCCAGTCAGCCATCTGGGGGAAGTTTGCGATGGGCTGGACGAGCTTGACCTTGCCGTTGTAGCCAGCCTTCTCGTTGGCAATATCAAAGAAGTAATCCACGAATGCGCGCAGGAAGTTGCCCTCGCCGAACTGCATCACCTTGACGGGTGCGTCCTTGAGGATATAACCGTTGTAGCCGGTGCTTTCCAGGACCTTGTAATTCAAAGTTTCCATTTGAGTGTCTCCTTTTATCAGATTGCTTTGCCTTTCACGGGGGGGCAGCCTGAGCCGCGCCCTTCTCTGCCTCTATTTTATGCTGTTGTATACAAATAAGTCAAGTGCTTCTCAACAGTTTTTTGCCGGAAAAGGGGTCGTTTTTATAAAAACCAGCGAATTGTACAAGTCCGCGCGAGATTTTTGGGCAGTTTTTCAGTTGTATACATCGGCATTTTCCGGTATACTAAAAGCAGGAATGGCCTGTTTGCACGGAACCGGCCGATCCCCTACTATAAGAATGTTTCAAACTGTCATGACCATTGAAAAAAGGAGTTCTGACCATGAAAGCATTTATGGATAAGGAGTTCATGCTCCAGTCGCCCACCGCACAGCACCTGTACCACGCTTACGCTGAGGATATGCCCATCTGTGACTACCACTGCCACATTCCTCCCCGTGAGATCTACGAGAACCGCCGCTTCGACAACATCGCTCAGGTCTGGCTGGGCGGCCGCAACCCGGACGGCAGCTACTTCGGCGACCACTACAAGTGGCGCGTCATGCGCTCCAACGGCGTGCCTGAGGAGTACATCACCGGTGACAAGCCTGACCGCGAGCGCTTCCAGAAGTTCGCTGAGGCTCTGCCCATGGCCATCGGCAACCCGATGTACCACTGGACCAATCTGGAGCTGCACACCTTCTTCGGCTACGACGGCGTGCTGAACGGCGACACCGCTGAAGAGGTCTGGAACCTGTGCAATGACAAGCTCCAGCACGACCCCAAGCTGACCGTCCGCGGCCTCATCGAGCAGAGCAACGTGGCCTTCATCGGCACCACCGATGACCCCATCGACAGCCTCGAGTGGCACAAGAAGATCAAGGAAGACCCCACCATCAAGTTCACCGTGGCTCCTTCCTTCCGCCCCGACAAGGCCCTCAACATCAACAAGCCCGGCTTTGCTGAGTACATGGGCAAGCTGGCCGCTGCTGTCGGCAAGGAGAAGCTGGCCTGCATCAACTGCGTCACCAGCGCTCTGACCGACCGCATCGAGTTCTTTGCCGAGATGGGCTGCCGCGCTTCCGACCACGGTCTGGACTACATCCCCTACCGTGAGGCCACCAAGGAAGAGGTCAACGCCATCTACCAGAAGGTCATGGCCGGCGAGGCCTGCACTCCGGAAGAGGCTGAGAAGTATCAGACCTACATCCTCATCCACCTGGGCAAGCAGTATCACCGCCTCGGCATCGCCATGCAGATCCACTACAACTGCCTGCGCGGCGTCAACCGCAAGATGAACACCCTGCTGGGACCCGATACCGGTTTCGACATGATCAACACCGCTACCTGCGGCGGCGAGATCGCAGCCCTGCTGAGCGCCCTGAACGACACCGACGAGTGCCCCAAGACCATCATCTACAGCCTGAACCCCGGCGATGATGCTCAGATCGGCACCATCCTCGGCTGCTTCCAGAACAGCGAGGTCCCGGGCAAGATCCAGCACGGCTCCGCATGGTGGTTCAATGACCACAAGATCGGCATGGAAGAGCAGATGTCCCGTCTGGCCAGCCTCGGCCTGCTGGGCAACTTCGTCGGTATGCTGACCGACAGCCGCAGCTTCCTGAGCTACACCCGCCACGATTACTTCCGCCGCATCCTCTGCAACCTCATCGGTCAGTGGGTCGAGGACGGCGAGTATCCCAACGACGAGAAGGCTCTGGAGAAGATCGTCAAGGGCATCTGCTTCGACAACGCAAAGCGCTACTTCAATCTGTAATCTCTCCTGAGTTACCCAAGACCTCCGCCGTCTACGGACTGCGGAGGTCTTTTTTGCCTGCAAATAAAACGCCCCCGCGTCAGCCATTTCAGCCGATGCAGGGGCATTGCTATCTCTTTTGGGATTTACTTGTTATTGTCAGCGACCATCATCTTGCTGGCCTTGTAGATGTCGCCGCAGCCCAGCGTGATGACCAGATCGCCTTCCCGGGCGTTCTGCTTCACCCAGTCGGCAGCAGCCTCCAGACTGTCCACCAGCACCGAGCCGGGGATCTGAGCGGCCAGCTTTGCGCTGGTGATGGTGGGGTCGTTGGGCTCACGGCTGCCCATGATGGGGGTGATGACTGCCACATCGGGGATCTTAAGCACCTCCACGAAGTCGTTGAACAGCATCTTGGTGCGGCTGTATGTAAACGGCTGGTGGACGGCGATGAGGCGCTTGTAGCCCAGTTCCTTGGCGGTGTTCAGGGTCGCACGCAGCTCGGTGGGGTGATGAGCGTAGTCATCCACCACCACAGCGCCGTTGCACTCACCGTAGACCTCGAAACGGCGTCCTGCGCCCTTGAAGCTTGCGGCAGCGGCAGCGCACTGCTCCACTGTCAGGCCCGCAAAACGGCAGACCGCGCACATGGCCAGCGCATTGTAGATGTTGTGACGGCCCGGCACAGCCAGACGGATGTGGCCCGTCACCTTGCTCCACTCCTTCAAATCGAACTCGAAGAAGCCGGGCTTATACTCCTGCACGTTGATGGCCTGATAATCGCCGTCGTTGTCGATGCCGAAGGTGCGCACACGGCGGTCAAGGGTGTACATGACGTCCATCGTGTTCTTGTCGTCGGCGTTGGCGAAGATCATGAACTGGGTCATCAGGGCAAAGCGCTTGAAGGCGAACTTCAGCTCACCCATGCTGCCGTAGTAGTCCAGATGGTCGTTGTCGATGTTCAGCACGACGGAGAGGTAGGGAGTCAGCTTCAGGAAGGTCTCGGAGAACTCGCAGGCTTCGATGACGATGTCATCGCCCTTGCCGGCCTTGCCGTAGCCGTGGATGAGGGGCAGTTTGCCGCCAATGACCGCAGAGGGATCGCGGCCTGCCAGCTCCAGAGCAGTGGTGATCATGGAGGTGGTCGTGGTCTTGCCATGGGTACCGGAGACGCAGATGCTCTGCTTGTACAGACGGCTCACATAGCCCAGCAGGACGCTGCGCTCCACCGTCGTGATGCCGTAGGAGGCTGCCGCATTCAGCTCCACATTGTCCTTTGCGATGGCGGCAGAGTAGACCACCAGGTCTGCACCGACGACATTATCGGCGCTGTGGCCCAGCGTGACCTTGACACCCATCTCCCGCTCGGAGCGGATGATGCTGCCGTCCAGCACATCGCTGCCCGAAATGTCGTAGCCCTTTGCGGAGAGGATCTGGATGAGAGGATACATACCGCTGCCGCCGCAGCCGATGAAGTGTATCTTCTTCACATTATCCAGCAAATGCTGGGTGTAGTCGGTGTACATGAACATAGAAAGCAACCTCCAATAATATAAACGGCCGCTGGGCAGACCGTATCCATTCTAGTGACACATAGTATTATATAATTTTTGGAGCACAAAATAAACACTTCGGAGCGAATTTTCGGAAAGAACTATAAATTGACCGACACTTTTGTGCTTTGTGTACAGAATCCGCGGCTTTGCGAGATACTTTTTGACGCTTCATAAAAGATTTACATTTTACTCCGGATAAATAGATAACGATCTTGAGACTTTTGTGTTATAGTTATAAAGGAAATTTTGCTGCGGCAGCGCCTGCACCGACGTCGGCTGCTCCCGGCACGAAAAGAGGAGACACCTTTTGAACATCAAGATCACCGCCGACAGCACCTGTGATTTGTCCGAAGAGCTGCTGCGGCAATGGAACATTTCTCTGATGCCCATGCACATCCTGATGGGCGACGATACTTATCTGGACGGCGTCACCATTCATCCGGCTGACGTTTTTGCCCATGTGGATGCAGGCGGCCAGACCCCGAAATCCGCTGCCGCAAACCCTGTGGAGTACATCGATTTCTTCGAGCCCTTTGCCAAGGAGTACGACGCCGTCATCCACATCTCGGTCAGCGCCAAGCTTTCCTCCTGCTACCAGAACGCCTGCCTTGCCGCACAGGAATACGCCAACGTGTCAGTCATCGACAGCGAGAATATCTGCACCGGTCAGGGCTATCTTGTCCTTCGTGCCGCCAAGTGGGCCGCGGACGGCCTGACGGCCCGGAACATCTGTATGCGCCTCCAGAACCTCGCCAACCGGGTCGAGCTGAGCTTTGTGCTCAACCAGCTCAACTACATGGCCAAGAGCGGCCGCTGCTCCGGCGTGCTGGCGTTCGGCGCCAACATTCTGGGCATCAAACCCAGCCTCGCCATCATCGACGGTGAGCTGAAGGTCGTCAGGAAGTACCGCGGCAGCCTGCCCATCTGCGTGAGCAAGTACATCACCGACCTGCTGGATGGCCGGGACGACATCGACAACAGCATGGTCTTTATCTCGTCCTGCCAGCCCAAACCCGGCTGCATGGAGGCCATCAAAGCCGGTCTGCGCAAATACGGCAAGTTTGAGAACATTATTGAGACCGACATCGGCACGACCATCGGCGGCTACTCCGGCCCTGGCACCATCGGCATCGTGTTTGCGAAGAAAGTTTAATCGGCATTCAATCAAAGCGGCCCTGCCATGTGGAGAATTCCACGGCAGGGCCGCTTTTTAGTTCCGAGAACACTTTTCTGCGTCGATGGCCAGCACGAACATCAGCACATACAGCGCATCCTCCGGATCTGCAATGTCCAGCACATAAGTATCCGTCCAGCGGAGCAGCTCCTTTGAGATCGCCGCCACCTTTTCCCCATCCGGCCCGGTGATGGTGTAGTCCCATTCCGTCCAGTCGCCTTCGATGTGCCAGCCGTTGAAGTCGATATTATACCGTGGTTTGAACCAGCCCCACGGTTCTTTTTTCAGGGTGCCGATGCAGTCGCTCCCCTCGTAAAGTTCGAATTGGGGCCACCAGGAAAAAATCTGCTCCTTCACGGTACCCAGCTCATGCTCCTCGCTGGCGTCGAATATTTTCAGGCAGTGTCCCCACGAGAGCTGCCCTTTCACGACATAGACCGTATTTTCGTTTTCGTCGTAAATGTCATAGCTGTCAAACCAGGTAAATGCACGCTGTTTGAATAAAAGCTTCATGCTGTCCTCCTTGGCATTCCTGCCGCATTGCAGACACCTTTATCCTATATACGATTGAGGACGGCATTTTCATGCAGGAACTGGGAAATTTTTTCATCGGCAAGAGCTTTGGACGAAAAAAGCAAAAAGAAAACGCTCTAAGATTTCTCTTAGAGCGTTTTGATCAAGTCGGCGGCTACCTATTTTCACAAGCCGT
>ENA-OYZX01000730-OYZX01000730.1-human-gut-metagenome-genome-assembly--contig:-NODE-730-length-16205-cov-9.590402_pt1 | contig 16205 bp, 9 predicted proteins | sample MGYA00243296_ERZ653489 | MGnify/ENA primary metagenome ERZ653489 (study PRJEB26926, sample SAMN06165098) | human gut metagenome | biome: ENVO:00009003; feature: ENVO:2100002; material: ENVO:00002003... | reverse complement strand
GTGTATAAGAGACAGCCCTTGGGAATACGCGCGCCAAGCTCGACAAACCTTTGCGGGTCGCGCAGGAAATCCACGATCTCCGCAAGCTCCTCCTTCTCCTCGTCCGCGCCCGCAACATCGGCAAAGGTGGTCTTGCGGGCGCTCTCGCTGCCGTGCCGGAAGGTGGCGTTGCCGAACTTCGCCATACGGTCGTTCCCGCCGCCGGAGGCGCGCATGGAGAAAAAGTACCAGATGGCGAACAGCCCCGCGACGGCGATCACATAGGGCAGGGCAATGGCAAGGTAGTTAGGTGAGTGGTTGGCGGAGTAGTTATAGTCCTCCAGAATGCCGGCGGCCTTCTGCTCCACGACAAGGTCGTTGAGGTCGTCGTAGAAAAGGTCGAAGTCGTAGAGCTCCTTCCGGAGCTCCGTCTTGCCGTCCACCGCCTCGCGCAGCTTGAGCGTGAGCGTGGTGTCCTGCACGGTGAAGGACTTCACCTTCTCCTGTTCAAAGAGCTGCACGACCTCAGCATAGGAGATCTCCGGCTCCTTGGGGCGGAAGAAATACGAGGCGGCCGAAAGCAGCATGAAAACGCACAGCATCCACAGCACATAATTGGGTCGTTTGGTCTGGGTCAAAGGTTTTCCCTCCTTTTGCGGCAGCAGAATCTGCCTTGAAGAAAAGAGGCGACGAGCGCCTCTTTTCGATTCTTCAAAAAAGTCCTACGGACTTTTTTGATATTTGGATGCGCTTCGCTCTGCGCCTCTCCGCCGCAGCGGCTCGACGCTCACTTCGCGAGATGTGTTATTTCAGACGCGCATGTCGTCAGAAATAACAGTCAAGATCATTTGCGCCGTGCGCGGCGCAAAGCCTGCGGCGCTTTTTCCATCATACGCCGGCCTTACTTGCTGTAGACCTCTGGCTTGAGCACACCGATGTACGGCATATTGCGGTACTGCTGGGCGTAATCCAGCCCGTAGCCCTTCCCACCGCGCAGGCGCGGCGGGAGCCCTTTGATCTTACTCTGAACGGTACGGAATGAATCCGTCCCGTTCCAAGATTTTGCCTGCGGCAAAATGCTTGTACGCGCTTACGCGCGCCGCCCCTTTCAGGGCGTGTGGGCTACGGCCTTACTTGCTGTAGACCTCTGGCTTGAGCACGCCGATGTACGGCATATTGCGGTACTGCTGGGCGTAATCCAGCCCGTAGCCCACGACGAACTCGTCGGGGACCTCAAAGCCCGCGAGATCGGCCGTGATGGGCTTGACGCGGCGGGCGGGCTTATCGAGCAGAGTAACGACCGTCACGCTCTTGGCGCCTTTGGTGAGGAAATAGTTCTTGAGGAAGTAGAGGGTATTGCCGGAGTCCAGAATATCCTCGATGACCACGATCTCGCGGCCCGTAATGTCCTGCTGCAGGTCGTGCGTGATCTGCACCACGCCGGACGAGGACGTGCCGTTCTGGTAGGACGACACCGCGATGAACTCGATGTCGCTCTTGATCTGACAGGCGCGGACGATGTCCGCCATGAAGATGAAGCTGCCCTTGAGCACGCCGAGGAACAGCGGGTTGCGGTCCTTGAACTGCTCGTAGAGCGTGTCGCCCATCTCCTGCACGCGCGTCCTGATCTGCTCCTCGCTGTAGAGCACCTTCAGCATATCCTGATCCATCATGCTTTTCGCCATAGTTTTTCCCTCTCCCATTGTTTTATGTTTGTTTTTCCGGAGACTTACTCCGCGGTTTTCTCAAAGGTCAATACACACACGCTCTCGCCGTCGCCCGGCAGAAACAGCGCGTCCGTGCCGATGCCGTACACCGCAGCGACCGCGCCGCCCGAGCGGATGACCGGCGTTTGCTCCCGCTCATCCGGCGAAAAGCCGCGCTCGGCGAAGAGCCGCTTGAGGCTCCGCGAGCCGCGCGAGACGGGCAGCGTCATGCTCTCCCGCGCGTCCCACGCGCCGACCGAGAGCGGCGCGTCCAGAGCGGCACCTCTTAATATAACGGTATTTTCAGAATTTTCAACCGTTTTTTCGCACTTTCGGCAGGTGATGGCAAAGCCGCCCCACCGGACGGTCTCCCCTGCGCGGAGCAAAACGCGCTCCGGCGTTTCCCTCCGGTGTGCGCAGAGCGTCAACACGCCGTCCGTGCGCCGCGCGGTCACGCCGCCGGGCAGGTCGAGCTGCGCTGTCCCGCTTCCCGCGCAAAGCGCGGCAAGCGCGTCGTAGTGCGCGGCGGTGAAGTCCTTCTTCCCCGCGCCGAGCGCGTCGAGCGCAAGGCGCAGCACCCTCGGCTTCAGGACCGCGGGTACCTGCGTGACCGCCGCGCAGGGCAGCGTCACCGCGCCGGCCTCCGTTTTCAGCTCCGTCAGATAGGCGGCGGCAAGGGAGTCGAGGTATTCATCCTCCTGCCGCAGGCGCAGCGCCGTCTCGCCGATGTGCTCGACCGCCTGCGCGTTGACCCGGCAGAGCCTCGGCAGCACCTCCGCGCGGATAAAGTTGCGCGTGAGCGCCGTGTCCGCGTTAGTCGCGTCCGTGCGATAGGGCACATGATGCTCCTTCGCGTAGGCGGCAAGCTCCTCCCGCGTCAGGCAGAGGAAGGGGCGCACCAGCCTGCCGTTTTTCGGCGCGATGCCCGCAAGGCCCGCCATGCCCGTGCCGCGGGCAAGATGAAAGAGCACCGTTTCGGCGTTGTCGTTCGCGTGATGGGCGGTGACGATGCGCGCCGCGCCGGTCTGACCGGCAACGGAGTTAAGGAAGTCGTAGCGCAGCTTGCGCGCCGCCTCCTCGATTGTCAGGCCGTTCTCCCCGGCGTAGGCCGCCACATCGCCCGTGCCGACGCACAGCGGGATACGCCGCGCTGCGCACCACGCACGCACGAGGTCCTCGTCCATGTCGGCCTCCTGCCCGCGCAGCTGATGGTTGTAGTGCGCCGCGCACACGCGGTAGCCGTTTTCGTATAAAAAGTCCAGCAGACACATCGAGTCCAGGCCGCCCGAAGCCGCCGCGAGCAGCAGCTCGTAGCGCGGCAGCAGGTCGAAGCGCTGCACAAAGTCCAGTACCTTTTTCATTCGTCCTCGTACCGCCTTTCGAGCGTGCCGAAGGTCGTGTACTCCGGCATCCAGCGCAGCTCGACCTTGCCGGTCTCGCCGTGGCGGTTCTTGGCGACGATGCACTCGGCAATGTTGTGCTTTTCGGAATCCTCGTTGTAATAGTCGTCGCGGTAGAGAAAGAGCACGATGTCCGCGTCCTGCTCGATCGCGCCGGATTCACGCAGGTCGGAGAGCATGGGGCGCTTGTCGTCGCGCTTTTCGTTCGCGCGCGAGAGCTGTGAAAGGCAAAGCACAGGGACCTGCAATTCCTTCGCCATGATCTTGAGCATACGCGAAATGTCGCTCACCGCCTGCTGGCGGTTCTCGCCGCTGTAGCCCTTTCCGCCGGCGGAGGTCATCAGCTGAAGATAGTCGATGACGACGAGGCCGAGGTTTTCGATGCGGCGGCATTTGGCGTTCATGTCCGCGACGGTGAGGAGCGGGTTGTCGTCGATCTTGATGTCCGTGCGGCTGAGCGTCGAGGCCGCCTCCGCGATCTTTACCCAGTCGCTCTCGCGCAGATTGCCGGAGATGAGCCGTCCGTTCTCCACCAGCGCCTCGTTGGACAGCACGCGCGTGACGAGCTGTTCCTTGGACATTTCCAGGGAAAAGACCGCGACCGCCTTGCCGCTCGCCTTGGCGACGTTGAGCGCCACATTGAGCGCAAAGCTGGTCTTACCCATACCGGGTCTTGCCGCCAACAGAATAAGGTCAGATTTGCTCAGACCGTTGATCTTGTCGTCCACGGCGCTCAGGCCCGTGGAAAGGCCCGGCAGCGTCTTACCGCCGGTGGCGGAAAGCTCGGCGAGATGGTCGAGCACGCCCTGCAGCACAACGCTGATCTGCTCCATATTCTGTGCGCTGCGCCCGCGGCGCACCGCGTAGATCTTCTGCTCGGCGGCGTCGAGCACGGCGGCGGCTCCGCCCGTGCCGTCCTGCACCATGCCGGTGATGTCGCTCGCCACGGTCGCGATCGCGCGCAGCAGCGCCTTGTCGCGCACGATGTCGGCGTATTCATTGACGTTCGCGGAGGTTGGCGTGACCTCCATGAGCTGCACAAGATAATTGCGCGTGGTATTTTCGTCATAGGTGCCGTTGCGCTCCATCTCGCCCGCGACGGTCACGCCGTCGATGGGCTTGGAGTAGAGGAACATGGAATAGATCGTCTCGAAGATCTCCCGGTTCTGGCGCAGGTAGAAATCCTCGGGGCGCAGCTTTTCCATCACGTCCTTGATGCAGTTCGCGTCGATGAGCATCGAGCCGAGCACCGCCTGCTCCGCCTCGAGCGAGTGCGGCATCTGGCGGTAGAGCAGTTCGTCCATCGCAGGGCACCTCTTTTCTGCGTAAAGTCTGGCTTATTCCTCCGCCACGGTCACGGTGAACTTCCCGCTGACCTCGTAGCCGAGCTTCGCGCGGATCTCATAGCTGCCGAACGCCTTGATCGGCTCGTCAAGCACGATCTTCTGCTTGCCGACATCCAGGCCGAACTGCGCCATGAGCGCCTCGGAGATCTCCTTGCCGGTGATGGCGCCGAAGAGCTTGCCGTTCGCGCCGCCCTTGGCGGTGATCTTCACGGTGCAGTTACGCAGCTTGTCCGCGGTCTCCACGGCGGCGGCGCGGTTCGCCGCCTCCTCGGCACGGCGCGCCTTTTCCTTGAGGTTCATGGTGTTGATGGCGTCCGCCGTGGCGGGGATGGCCAGCTTGCGCGGCAGCAGATAGTTGCGGGCGTAGCCCTCCGCCGCGTCGATCATCTGGCCCTTCTTGCCCTGACCTCTGACGTCCTGCTGTAAAATTACTTTCATCGTTCTATCCTCCTGATGGTGGTTTTTTATCCTTCCAAATACTGGTCGATGGCGGCGATGAGCTGCTCGCGCACCGCGTCCACCGTCCCGTCCGGGATCTGTCCGCCCGCGGTGGTGGAGTTTCCGCCGCCGCCGAGCTTTTCCATAATGAGCTGCACGTTGATCTCGCCGAGCGAGCGCGCCGACAGATTCACGCCCGTATCGTGCTTGAAGAGCACGAACGACGCGCGCACGCCGCGCAGCGTCAGCAGCTCGTCGGCGGCCTTGGCCGCGGTCACGCGGTCGATGTCCTGCTCCACCGCCGCGATGGCAATGTCGTTGTGATACAGCTCCGCGTGGCGGATGATGTCATAGCGCTCGATCATGTCGGAAAGCGTTCCCTGAAACAGGCGCTGCACGTCCGCCGTGTCCACGCCCACGCGGCGCAGCAGCGCCGCGGCCTCAAAGGTGCGTCCGCCGGTGCGCATGGTAAAGTTCTTCGTATCGAGCACGATGCCCGCGAACAGGGCCTCGGCCTCGGCGCGCAGCAGATCGCCGGGGTCAATGAGATATTGCAGCAGCTCGCTCACCAGCTCCGACGCCGACGAGGCGTAGGGCTCGTGGAAGTTGAGCGCAGCGGATTCAATATAGCTCGCCGCCCGGCGGTGATGGTCAATGACCGCCACGCGGTTGCAGGTGTCGAGCAGCTGCTCGGACTCCACAAAGTCGGGGCGGTTGGTGTCCACCACCACGAGCAGCGCGCCGGGCTGTGCCTTGATGAAGGCGTCGCTGCCGCTGATGAAGGCATCCTTATACTCCGGCAGCGCGGCAAGGCGCTTGAGGATCGGGCCGGCGGCATTGTCGTCCATGTCAATGACGATCTGTGCCTTCTTGCCGCGCTTGCGCGCGATGCAGCACACGCCCGCCGCCGCGCCGACGGCGTCGAAGTCGGCGTGCTTATGGCCCATGATAAAGACCTGACTGGCATCGGAGATCAGCTCGCCGAGGGCGTTGGCCATCACGCGGGACTTGACCTTCGTGCGCTTTTCGGTGGACTTTGTCTTGCCGCCGTAGAACTCAAAATCGAGGCGGTTGCGCACGACGACCTGATCGCCGCCGCGCGAGAGCGCCATCTCGATGGACAGGCCCGCGTTCTTGAAAAGCGTCTCGTAATCGTCCGCGTCCTTGCCGACGCCGATGGAGAGCGTCGCGGCGACGCCGTCCTCGGTGACGACGGAGCGCACCGCGTCGAGCACGCTGAACTTGCCCTCGAGCAGCGTATTGTAATGCTTCTCCGTCAGCAGCAGCAAATAGCGGTTGCGGTCGTACTTGCACAAAAGCCCCTGCGTGCCCGACACCCACGCGCTGATCTTTTCGTCGATCTGCGCGAGCACAGACGAGCGCGCCGCCTCGGTGCCGGCCTTCATCAGCTCCTCGTAGTTATCGAGCATGAGCACGGCCACGATGGGGCGGTTCTCCTCGCTCTTTTTCCTGAGCTCGTCCTGCTCAGTCACGTCCATCCAATAGGTCAGCGCGAGAAGCCCGCGCGCGCCGCTGCGGCCGCTTGGATGCGTGAGACTGCCGAACACGCGGAAGTGCCGGTTGTTGACGACGACCGTTTCGGGACATTCGCTCTTTCCCTCCAGCAGCCATTGGGCGGGGAAGCCGGGCAGCGTATCCTCCAGCCGGTTATCGAACAGATTCTCCCTCATGCCCGTGAGCTGGAGGAAGCTCTCGTTGCTCCACAGCACCTCCTGCGTATCGGGCCAGAAGACCATCATGGCAAAGGGGGCCGAGAGCATGGAGGACTTGCCCGCGCTCGCCACATCGTCGGTCATATCCTCGACGTAGCGCTGGATGCCCTCGCGGCGCTTTTGCGCCGTGCGGCGGAAATAGACGTAGGTGAGCGCCATCACACCGGCTTCAACAAGGCCGAGGATCGGCTCGATCCACAGCGTCACCGCGCAGAAGACCGCGGCAAGAAGAAAATACAGCCGCATATTCGGCTCGGTCAGTTTATTGACTTTCTTACTCATAAGGCATCCTCCCTGCTTCATCGGCAGCACAAAGGCGGAACAAATACGAATAGATACTATATTGTAGCACACGGGCGCGCAAGGGCGCAATAGGCTTTCCGATAAAAAATTCGTCCGGAAAAGGGGCGCATGAAAAAAAGTGTGTACTTTTTCCAAAAAACGTGGTATACTATAAAAACACAAATTGTATTGAGCCGCCATCGCGCGGTTTGAATAGAGCACAAGTCCATAGAGAAAACGATCAGGGCGCCGATGGTGCGATGCGCTCCGCGGAACAGGGCGGAGCGCGCAGCACGGACGTCGTTGTTTCCGTGCGGTCATTTCCGCGCGGCGTGGACCGAATGCTCACCCAATTTTTGAAGATCCATAAGGAGTGAATGCATTTTGGCAGAAAATTTGAAGATCATCCCGCTCGGCGGGCTGAACGAGATCGGCAAGAACATGACCGTGTATGAGTACGGCGGCGAGATCATCGTCGTGGACTGCGGCATGGCCTTTCCCGGCGACGATATGTACGGCATCGACCTTGTCATTCCCGACGTGAGCTACCTCACCAAGCACAAGAACCGCATCCGCGGTCTGTTCATCACCCACGGCCACGAGGACCATATCGGGGCCATCCCCTACGTCCTCAAGCAGGTCAATATGCCTATTTACTGTACCCGCCTGACCGCGGGACTGATCCGCCTGAAGCTCGAGGAGCACGGGCTTTTGAAGTCCACCAAGATCGTCACGGTCGAAAGCGGCATGACGGTCAAGGCCGGCAAGTTCAGCGTGGAGTTCATTCATGTGAACCACTCCATCGCGGACAGCGTGGCGTTTGCCATCCACACCGGGCTCGGCACCGTCGTCCACACGGGCGACTTCAAGATCGACTCCACGCCCATCGACGGCGAGGTCATCGACCTCGCGCGCTTCGGTGAGTTGGGCAAGCAGGGCGTGCTCGCGCTGCTCGCGGACTCCACGAATGTCGAGCGCCCCGGCTACACGATGAGCGAGCGCACGGTCGGCAAGACCTTCGACCGGCTCTTCGCCGGCTGCAAGCAGCGCATCATCGTCACGACCTTCGCCTCCAACGTCCACCGCATCCAGCAGGTCATCGACGCGGCGGCGGCGGTCGGCCGCAAGGTCGCCGTCACGGGCCGCAGCATGGAAAATGTCACCAAGGTCGCGGTCGATCTCGGCTACATGAAGCTGCCCAAGAACACCGTGACGGATATCAACAAGATCAAGGCGCTCCCGCTCGATAAGCAGGTCATCGTCACCACCGGCTCGCAGGGTGAGGAGATGAGCGCGCTCTACCGCATGGCGTTTTCCCAGCACAAGCAGATTGAGGTCGGCCCCGGCGACCGCGTCATCATCTCGGCTTCCGCCATTCCCGGCAACGAGAACACCGTCTCGCGCGTCATCAACGAGCTGTTCCGCAAGGGCGTCGAGGTCATTTACGACCGCGCGGATATGCTCCACGTCTCCGGCCATGCCTGTCAGGAGGAGCTGAAGATCATCCACGCGCTCACAAAGCCGAAGTATTTTATCCCCGTACACGGCGAGCAGCGTATGCTGCAGATCCATAAGAACCTTGCCATGTCCATGGGCATGGACCGCAAGAACATCGCCATCTGCGAAAACGGCGACGCGGTGGAGATCACCGCCCGCACAATGAAGCTCGTGCCGGGCATGGCGCCCGCCGGTGAGATCTTCGTGGACGGCAGCGGTGTGGGCGACGTCGGCGCGGTCGTCCTGCGCGACCGCAAGCACCTTGCCGAGGACGGCATGGTGGTGGTCGTGCTGCCCATCTCCGCGCACGACGGCTATATGCTCGCCGAGCCTGAGATCATCACCCGCGGCTTCATCTACGTCAAGGAGTCCGAGGAGCTGATGAACGAGCTGAAAACGGTGGTCATGTCCGCCGCCGAGGGCGTGCTGGGTCGCCGCAGCCGTGACATCGGCGAGCTCAAGGGCGCGATCAAATCGGGCGTGAGCAACTACCTGTTCAAAACGACCAAGCGCAGCCCGATGGTCATTCCCGTCATCACAAAGCTGTAAAGAGTCAAGCAAAAAGCAGAGCGTTCCGCGGAACGCTCTGCTTTTTCAAAAGGCGGCGGAATGGCTTGCGTTTTGCGCCCCAGCGTGATAGAATGTTTTGCTGAAAAATAAAAGGAGGCTTTCCTTTATGAAATTAGGTATCGGAGGACCGCTACCTGATTTTATATCTCAATAATCCTCAATAAATACGAATATTACTTGATTTGAAGCGGATTTTGGAACAAACCAACCATATATAACTTCATGTTTTCCTATGCTACTCTATACGAAAATGGCGTAAAAATGGCGTAGAGAAAACTTACACAAGGGATATAGGAACGCCGCTGCTACAAATCAGTTTTCCAACAGGTGTGGGACGCTAACAACTCCCACACCTGTTTTTTTGTTGTCTTTCGGGGCAAATATCGGGGATATTATCGCTTGTGCGCCGTTTATTTTTCCCTGCCATATTACCACCCTACATTTCACTTATCCGCCCCTTGTGCGTTACAATCTGCAAATACCCGCCTTTATTTAAGCAAGGGGCAAGCCCATAATGAGCTTGCCCCACTGTCATTCGGAAGTTCAGACGGTGAACAATTCGTTCACCGATTTATTCCTCGCTTTCACTATCGCTGGCGGTATTTCTATAATCCTCCTGCACGCCCTCGGAGAGATCAAAACACATCGTTTTTGCGTCTGCGACCCAAAAGCCACGCACACGATAGCGTTTATCGCTTTGCCAAACGCCCTCCATAGCGGCACGAATGGGGTCAACCAGATTCTTGTTGGTGATGCTGACCGTGGCTTTCTGCTCACCCTTCGGCTTGGAGAACTTGTAGCCCCTCTGCTCACTACTCTTGCACATACGAACCGCAAAAACCTTGTTCTTTGCGTCAAGCTGGCACAGGACAAAAGCAGGATAGTTCAGGTCATCAAGTACCTTTTTCGTAAAGGTGACACCGTTCTGGTTAATGAAAATGTCGGGGTATGCGTTGGTGTTCGCATCAAGGACCTCAAAATTCAGCGCGTTAAAATCAAATTTCATAATGGTTTTTCCTTTCGGTATTAGAGATTTTTCAGCTCTTTCAGCAGTTCGCGGCGTTCCGAAGCTGTCCAGCGCGGGTCTAAAATGATATACCCTCTGAAATACTTGTCTTTGGAACGTGTGACCGTGAACCGCTTTGGCATAGCGTGCAGCCTTGTCGATTTGCCGGATAGTGGCTTTTCGTCTAAAATCTGTTGCACCTTTTGCCAATCGGATTTTTTTATGATTGCTGTGTGGTGTTCCTCTTTGAAATACTTGTTGAGCATAGTGTTTTTCACCGACTTATGCTCCCGAAAATCAATCGTACAAGTTTTCTGCATGAGTGCGTCCCCGCAATATTTCTCGTTTCGGAGAATACCGCGAATAGTAGCAGCCCGCCAAAAATCTTTCCCTTTAGGCGATTTGATGCCTTGTTCGGTCAGCGCGGCGGCAATTTCTGCGGGGGTTGCACCTTCCAAACAGCTTTCGTAGATGTACTCAACAATCTTTGCTTCTGTTGGCTCGATCAGCAATCGCCCGAAGTGGTCCCAATAGTAGCCAAGCGTGTTTATCACCGAGAATTGGTAGATACCCTCTGCCATGCGCCAGCGAATACCGTTTTTGATGGCTTCGCTCTTTTGCTGTGATTCCAATTCTGCAAGTGCTGACAAGACCGCTATCAGTAGATTGTTGCTGCCATCCCCGATAGAGGACAGCCCCTCGCTTTCAAACCGCACCGGAACAGGTGGAGTCAAGGCGTTCAGAGTACGCAAATTGTTCAGAATATCAACCGTATTTCTACCAAAGCGATTTATGCCCTTTGTCAAAATAAGGTCAATCTTGCCTGCTTTTGCGTCATCAATCATGTCCTTAAACCCCTGCCGCTTGTTCGTGGAAGTGCCGCTTACGCCGTAATCTTGATAGATTTTTACTAACTCCCAATCGGGGTTGCTCTCGATTTTGGATTTGAAATAGACAATTTGCATCTCGAAACTGCCTACTTGCTGTTCTTCCTGTGTGCTGACACGGACATAAGCTGCAACACGCATTTTTCGGGTGGTCTGCCCTTGCGCTTGTACGACTGGGGGCGGCGGTATTACAATTACACCGCCGCTTTCCCGATTTTTGCGGATTCCGTCATGTATGCGCTCCTTGCGTTCTTCCCGATTATCGGCACGAGTCTTTTTCCGGCGGGACTGCTCTATCTCTTGAGGGTCAAGTTTCTTTGCCATATAAGCCCTCCCTTGCAGATATACGGATATTCCCGATGTGGTTCATAGGCGGCGCACCTCCTCGCTTGCTGTTTTTCATTGGACAATTAACCTCCTTGCTGATTGTTATTTATGACTACCCGGCGGCGCATGAGCCGGGGGTCACACAAAAGAAAACGGGCAGCAGAATTGCTCCTGCTGCCCGAATCGGCACTGCTTCTTATCGGGGGTAGATTTTATCGCCCCCCTGCAAGTGACGGATATATGGTTATTTGATTTACAATGCCTTAACCGTGTCGATAAACTGGCTCATACTCACCGCACCCGGCAAGAGGTTTTCCTCATTCTCAAACACCATGTAATAACGGAAATCCTTGCCCGCCGCTGTGCGCCATGCCTGACCGAGGGTGATTTTCTCCCTGCTGTCATCGTTTTTCAGGTGTTCACCCTTGGTTTCCGCACAAATGAGCTTGCCGCTTTTGGTCATAATCAGGATATCGGGGTAGTGCTTGATAAAGCCGTTGATTGCAAAGTCTTGACGTGCAATATTTCTGTGCCACCAGCGGACATTCGGCAGGGCGGTCAATTCCACAATCAACTTCTGTTCCAGTTTGTTCATGTCACCGTCCTCTGCTGCATACAGAGAACGGGCATATATGTCGGTATAGGTGACAGGATGGATTGAGGGGCGCAGACGGAAATAGGGCTTGCAGACAATGCGCTCCGTTTCCATCCACCTTTCAAAGTTTTCCCGGTAGTGGGCTTCCAGAAGCACTTCAATTTTGGCGCGGATCTTCGCCGCATAGCCCAGCGGGGCTTTCTCCATAGCGGCAAGCTGCGCCTTATCCATATCGTCCACAATACGGTTTATGTAGGCTTTCAGTTCGGCAGCGTCCACCATATTCAGCTTGTTAAGCTGATTGAACATCATATCCTTGCATTGACGCACCCGGCTTTCCGGCGGCAGATTGTTGAACCACTCCTTAAAATACCGCTGCTCGGCGCTCTCCATCTTGAACACCTTTGGCAAACCGCCGTCCTGCTCCCGCACGTCGATTTCGCGGATTTCATCGTCTGCGGCGGCAAAATCAATATCGTATGCCTTGCCCTTGAGGGTAAAGCCCTCTGCCAGCATTTCCTTGTCCAGCAGTTCAAAAGAACCGTCCGTAAACAAAGATTGCTCAACTTTCAGGAAAAACTGCGGGATTTGCAGCGTTTCAATATCCTCCCGGAACTGCGGGTTTACTTGGAATGATTTCACTTTATCCCGCACCTCCCACGGAAGATTGTCCATCATCGGGTCATTGTCTGTCTGTTGGATAGCGTCTGTATATGCCTTTTCGACCTCTGCGGCAGCGTCCAGCATGGTGTCGGCTTTCGGGGCGATTTCAGGCGTTTGCGCCTGTTCTCTGCGCCGCTCCAACTCTGCCCCGATCAATTTCCCATCCAGCTCCGAAAAATCGTCCTCGGCGGTTTCCAAAGGGGGTTCCATTTCAGGACACCCTTGTTGATCAGGCAGCGTGATTTGTTCCGCTGGCTGTTCGGGAATCTGCGGTTTTGCAGGTTCACCGATCCGATAGTCCTTATCGCTGAATCCTGCGCTGTTCAAGCCCTTGACGATATGCGCCACGGTGTTGTTGAAATCGTTGGAAGAAGTCAGCACATAGGACATATTGAGTGCGCTTTGCGTATGCTGGCTCGTATGGGGCAGACGGAGAATCCGTCCCAAAATCTGCTCCACATCAACTTGGCTTGTCTTATTGGCAAGGGACGCAAGGATATAGGCAAAGGGGCAATCCCAGCCCTCTTTCAGCGCATTGACCGTGATAATATACCGAATCGGGCAGTCCGGGGACATCAAATCGATGTTTTTCAGCTCGTTCACATCGGCGGTGCGGATAGCGATTTGCTCGGCGGGAATCCCGGCGTCCACCAGCTTGTCCCGCAGCTTTTCAAAGGTGGTCGCATCCTCTTTGCCCTTCGGCTGTGCCTGAAACAGCGCGATAGGACGGATATATTTCCCCGTCTTGGCGTACTCCGCATCTGCAATTTCTTCCAGCTTGTTCCGCAGGTCGATTGCATCAATCAGCACCTCGGATTGACTGTCCCGGTTATAGACGATAACAGGCAGCTTGACCATGTGTTCATTTTTAAGCTGCACCGCGTCCACATAGGAAATGATATTGCTCTCCTTTTTCGGCGTGGCGGTCAAGTCCAGCACAAAGCAGGGATTGAAGTTTTCCAGCATTTCAAGGCTCAATTCCGACCGGGCATGGTGGCTCTCGTCCACGATGACAAGCGGGTTAAGCTGGTTGATAATCTGGAACAGGGCGGTTTCGTCCGCTTTTTCAATGGGGCTATCGGGCTTGCCCAGCACCTTTGCAAACTCGGCAAGGTTGCTGTTCTCCTGATAGGCTTTCAAGACCTCCTTGCCGCGCCCACGGAACGAATCGTAGGACAGCACCATAACCGACAACTGCTCCGTTACGGCGGTGGGGTTGAAGTTCTGACCGTTCAAAAGCTCCTGCTTGGTGTAGACCTCCACACGCCCGCCGAAATCCACGTCGATTTTCTGACGGTAGGGATGGGACGTGTCTTTCAGGGCTTTCGCCGTCTGCGTCAGAATCGCGTCCGACGGAACAAGCCACACGACCGCCTTTGTCTTGGTAGCGGGAAGTGCGTCAAAGATAGGGCGAACGGCGTTGCAGGCAATAAAGGTCTTGCCGCCGCCTGTCGGCACCTTGAAGCAGAGGTTTGGAACACCGGGTATAACGTTTTGGTATCGCCCTAAAGCCGGGGCTGATTTCTCCTGCCAAAACAGGCGAAACGCCGCTGCGTCACTCTTTGTTTCGTTCAGCAGTTCCAGATAGCGGGTCAAGTCCGCTATGACCTTTTTCTGATATGTTTTCAGTTCCATATAGCGAACACCCCCTTACAGTCTGCTAATGTCTCTCGGAATCTTCTTGAATGTAACGCCCATTTTTGCCAGCTTATCCTCGCTGATAGAGCAGCGGTCGGCGTAGATCACCGTACCATCAGCTTTTTCCGTAATGGTGGAGAGAAACGCATAATCCAGTACTGTCACGCGCTGCGGCTCGTAGTAGAAGTAATAGCCTGTGCTGTTGTGCTTGCCGAGGTAATACGGACTGCCACCGCTGGGCGGGGCGTAGGGCTGCTTGGTCTCCATAAACCAGATGTATTCCCGGATTTTCTCCGGGGCAACGGCTTCATTCAGGCAATCGCCCACAAGCAGCGGTTCGCCCAAGTCATAGAAGCTGAAATTGCCGCCCGTGCCCTCCACGGCGTTCTTGCCCTCGCCGTAGCCCTTGATAACACGTTTCACGCGCTCGGCGGTGATGCTGTCGGCGTAGTCCATCATCTCAATTAAGATGAAGTGACGATTACCGTTGTCCGCTTTGTTGGCGTTCAAAACTGCATGTGCGGTTGTCCCAGAGCCAGCGAAGGAATCAAGCATAAGGGTTTCGCTCGTTCCAGCTACTTTCAAAACAAAATCGAGTAGGCGGGTGGGCTTAGGCGTATCAAACGGAGAACGTCCACCGAACAAGCTGATAAGCTCTTTTTTTGCTTCGTCGGTATGCCCCGTTTCTTCGTACATCCAGAGGTTGGTTGGAAGTCTGCCGCCTACATTTTCAAGGTACGTTTTACGCGCAATACCGCCATACCCGCCCTTGGTGAAATAGAAACCGGGCCATCTGCCACGGTTATATACTTTTTGGGCTTTTGCCGCTGATACCTCCAACGGCTCTTCCAGTACGATAGCAAGTACATCTTTTCTTACCGCTGATTCATCTATGCCACAAACTCTTGCCCGCTCTTTTTCATCATGTAGGTTTTCAAGGCGGTAATTGCACCAACCTTGCATATATTCCAGCATTGAGGATTGCTGATAACGCCAGCACCGCCCATTTGACGGATAAAGCATTTCTCCTGTGAATGGGTGCTGAATCGCATAAACCATTCCTTGATGGGTAGCTGCGCCCGGAGCAAAAGCGTCACTACTTTTCCACGGTGCAACATCGTTGTCTGGATTTTTGTAGCGGGAATCCATTGCTTCTGTGCGGGGGAGTTTATTCGGTTGCCAGCCTGGATTTTTACTGAACACAACAAGATGCTCAACCTCGCTTACAATTCCCTTGGAATCATTGCGTGGCGAATAGGTTCTCTGCCATGAAACATTTGCAACAAAGTTGCTTGCTCCAAAAATCTCATTACAAATTAGAATGAGATTAGAGCATTCAGTATCATCAATGCTGATGAAAATAACACCATCGTCCGCCAGCAGCTTTTGCAGCAGCTTCAAGCGCGGGTACATCATGCACAGCCACTTGTCGTGGCGGGTCAAATCCTCTCCCTCTTTGCCGACAACCTCGCCCAGCCATTTTTTGATTTTTGGGTCATTGACATTATCGTTGTAGACCCATCCCTCGTTTCCTGTGTTGTAGGGAGGGTCGATGTAGATACACTTTATCCGTCCTTCATACCGGGGCAACAGCGCTTTCAGGGCTTCCAGATTATCGCCCCGGATGATCATGTTTTCGCTGCCGTTGTCCTCGTTATGCTGCCCGCTTTCGTCAAAGCTGTACTTGCGCTCCAACACCCGGAACGGAACTTCCTGATGATGATTGATAACCTTGCTCTTTCCAATCCATTCAAGTGTTGGCATGGCTGATTTCCTCCATAATCGTGTTATCCTCATTTCAAATGAGGTTTTTTCTACCCTGACCCTCATCAGTAATGAGGGTCACTTCTGGCTATGTCTGTATAGCGGTTATTGTGGTGAAAGACCTATCCTGTCTCGGAAGGACTAAATTTTGTCCAACGCTGTCATCGTTTGTCGAATCGACGATTTAGGTAGATTCGTGACAAGGGGGCAGTGCGCCCATTCGCACCCGCGAGGTGGAATAGACCCCATTATTTCGAGTTAGAGTCGCTGATATAATCTGCGGCTCATTTTTCGTTTTCGGCGGGCTTCTTGATATACTTGCCGTTCTTGATTCTCGCGTCCGCTGGCTTCTCTGCGTCCTCTGGAATTCCCCA
>ENA-OYZX01000719-OYZX01000719.1-human-gut-metagenome-genome-assembly--contig:-NODE-719-length-16377-cov-4.778336_pt1 | contig 16377 bp, 10 predicted proteins | sample MGYA00243296_ERZ653489 | MGnify/ENA primary metagenome ERZ653489 (study PRJEB26926, sample SAMN06165098) | human gut metagenome | biome: ENVO:00009003; feature: ENVO:2100002; material: ENVO:00002003... | reverse complement strand
CACCCTAGAGTTCGTCGGCAGCGTCAGATGTGTATAAGAGACAGTTGCAATATAGAATAGCTTGTGATATTATACATATGGTTACAAAATAAATGAGGCACTGTAAAGCATATTTACGTAATGCGTTGTGTTCGCAGTCGTCTGAATAGTTCAATTATTGGTGAAGGGAGTGTTTACATGAATACGCAGATGAAGAAGGGTGTTTTGGAGCTGTGTGTTCTCTCTATGTTGAGTAGGGGAGACAGGTATGGGTATGAGCTCACGGAGAGCTTGTCGGAGGAGATGTCGATAGCACCGGGAACCTTGTACCTCATACTTAAGAGGCTCAAGGATGATGAGTGTGTTGAGACATATCTTGTGGAGTCGGAGTCGGGTCCGGCGAGGAAGTATTATCACCTTACGGATAAGGGAAATGAGACATTATTGCAGCAGAAGAACGACTGGCAGCAGTTTATAAGAATTGTTGACAAGTTTATAGGTGAGTAGGAGAGGGAGGATAAGATTATGACAAGAGCAGAATATATGGAGAAGCTTGCGCAGGCGCTTAAGGCTTATGACGAGGACTTTGCATTGGATATTATCGGGGATTACAGGAGACATTTCGATGAGGCGGCTGCGGACGGAAGAAGTGAGGAGTCCGTATGTGAGGAATTAGGAAGCGTTGAGGATTTTATAAGGGATATACCTGAGGAGTTTAAAAAGAACAGTGATGAAAAAGCATCCGGGAGAACGGACTCATCAAAGGAAGCCTCTGATTATAAGGATGATTTCGGCAAGCTTGCGGGTGACCTTGGCAAGCTGGTAAATGAGGCGGGTAAGATGGCAGGAAAGGCAGGAATAGCTGCGGGAAAGGCTGCAATCAAGGCGGCTAAAAGCGCAGATTCTGCGATAAGCAGGCTCAGTGAGGTCATTTCCGACAAGCTCAGCGAGGTGATGTCGGATGTGTCGAATGATATGGCAGAGAACGCCGCCGATGATAACACCGCAGATAGCAGCAACGAAGGTGCGGAACATACCTGTGACAGGGCTGCAGAGTTTGACAATGTCGATGTCGAAGAGTACGCAGACATTGATTTTAATAAAGACAATATTAGTAACAATGTCAATAATAATAACAATAGTAATGTCATCAATAGAGACATTAACAATAGCAATACCATAAACAGTAATGTGAACGATAGCAACATGAATGCTGGTACAGCCGGAGCCTACGCCGGAAATACAGCTTTGGATATTGTGAATCCGCTTATGGTGTGCAGCTATACCGGACTTAGGGGGCTTAAGATGAGTGTTGTCGAGCCAAATGTGGAGCTTGTACAGGCGGACACGGCTGCAATCACAATCATTCTTTCAAGACCGCTTACAAAGAAGGAAAAGATGTATATGAATCCGATTGTCTCAGTTGAGGATGGTATACTTAAGGTTAAGCAGGAGAATAAGAACAAAGCTGTTTCCTTTATTTATAATCCGGTAAATGAGCCGCTCACATATTTTGTCACTGTTCCGGCACAGTTTGAGAAGTTGAATGTTTCAACAGTGAGCGGCGGAATATATATACAGAGTGATATCAAAGCTGAGAGCTGCAGGCTTTCAACGGTGAGCGGCGGCATATATGTAGACGGTGACATCACTGCTGAGGAGTGCAGGCTCTCAACAGTGAGTGGTTCCATAAAGGTCCAGCATGACATACATGCCGATAAGCTGAAGTTTAACACAGTGAGCGGTCAAATCAGGACAGTTGCACAGTTATATGCGAAGGGGCAGGAGTTCAGCTCTGTGAGCGGAAGCGTGAATGCAGTAGTTGCCGGTGAAAGCTTCAGTGCTGAGACGGTGAGCGGTTCAGTCAATTTAGCTGTAATTGGAGCATGTTCAGGTAAGGTGAATACGGTTTCAGGCGGAATAGTGATTAAACTCTTATCAGATATCGGAATCGACATAAAGTGTTCAGGCATGAGTGGCTCCCTGAAGCTTATGACGGATAAGCATGTTGTATGGGATAACTACGATGAAAAGAATACGATGCGCTTCGGATTTGCCAAGTCCGACAGGCATGCAGTGTTCGGTGACGGGCAGGCACGGATAACATCAAGCTCCGTGAGCGGTTCGGTCAAGGTATACGATTTTGGAAAAACAGAATAAGCCTTGGGACAGGGACCAGACCCCGTGTCCCAAGTTTGGGACACAGGGGTCTGGTCCCTGTCCCAGCGTGGCTGCCGCAGCAGAGGTTTTCTGCGCGGCAGCTTTTTTGTGTAAAAGTGAAATCTTATAAAGGTTATATTAACTTTTCATAAAGTCTGTTGACTTAAGTTTTTTTGGGTGGCATTATTGCTTGTAAACAGTAAAAAATACATTAAGTACATTATAAAGGTAATGTTGTGAACCTTTGACCGCAACGGCATATTATAGATGATGTACTGTGGGAAATGAGGAAATTATGGGAAAATTGATTAAGTATCTGGCTGACCATAAGCTTGCTGTGCTTGCTATACTGCTGCTTCTGGGTGTCCAGGCATTCTGTGACCTATCGCTCCCGTCATATACCTCGGATATCGTTGATGTCGGAATACAGCAGAGCGGTATCAAGGGTGCGGCGGCAGAGAAGTACACTGCGCAGACATATGAGGCATTGAAGCTTTTTATGAGTGAAGATGAAATTACGTACATGGACGAATGTTACGAGATGGATGGTGAGTTGTATGTCAGAAAAAAATTGTCATCGAAGGAGCTTGATAAGTTAAATGATACACTGCTCACTGCGGCGGGCATGGTGTATTCGGTTGATACATCCGGTCAGTACAGTGTCAGTCAGCTTGTTGATGGTTATAAGGCAGGGCTTGTGACAAAGGAAGCACTGTCGGATGCAGCAGGGCAGGTTGAGGCAGCCATGGGGGATATGGCTTCTTCCATGAAGTCTCAGATGGCGGTTGAGCTGGTAAAGAGTGAGTATACGCTTCTAGGCTATGACCTTAATGCAATCCAGAGAAATTATCTTCTGATTACAGGTGCTAAGATGCTTGCTATGACACTTCTCATGGTTGCGGCAGCGATAGGAGTGGGATTTATCGGGGCAAAAACAGCAGCGGCTATAGGACGTGACCTGAGAGAGAAGCTTTTTACCAAGGTTATCGGATTTTCCAATGCCGATATAAATAAATTTTCAACAGCCTCTCTTATAACAAGAAGCACCAACGATGTACAGCAGGTACAGCAGGTATCGGTCATGATGCTTAGAATTGTCCTGTATGCACCTATAATAGGAATAGGCGGTATCATAAAGGTTATGGGAACAGATACCGGAATGGGCTGGATAATCGGTGTTGCTGTTGGCGCGGTGCTTTCGCTTGTGCTTGTGCTTATGGTTGTTGCCATGCCTAAGTTTAAGAGGATGCAGAGCCTTGTCGACTGCGTAAACTTAGTATCACGAGAGATACTCACGGGTACGATGGTCATAAGGGCGTTCAGCAGGGAAAAGCATGAGGAGGAGAGATTTGACAAGGCGAACAGGGAGCTTATGTCAACACAGCTCTTTACCAACCGTGTCATGTCCATGATGATGCCTGCGATGATGCTCATTATGAATGCAATTACAGTGCTTATAGTATGGATGGGTGCGAAGGGAATTGACATCGGACGCATGCAGGTGGGTGATATGATGGCATTCATAACCTACACAATGCAGATTGTCATGGCATTCCTTATGATAACGATGATATCCGTCATGCTTCCTAGAGCGGGCGTTGCGGCAGATCGTATCGAGGAGGTTTTAAACACCCGGGAGACGATAACGGATAAGGCAGACACTGAAAATACAGACAGGAAGCTTACAGACTGCAAGGGAATCGTCGAATTTAAGAATGTTTCATTCAGATTCGATGGTGGAAGTGAGAATGCAATCTCCGGCTTGAGCTTCAAGGCTGAACCGGGAAAAACGACAGCAATCATAGGAAGCACAGGCTGTGGAAAATCCACGGTGGTAAATCTATTAGACAGATTCTACGATGTCACGGAGGGAAGCATAACGCTTGACGGTGTGGATATCCGCGATATGTCGCAGAAGGAGCTTAGAAGCCATATAGGTCTTGTGCCTCAGAAGGGTGTGCTCTTTTCGGGAACGATTGAGAGCAATATCAAGTACGGCGGGGATTTTGTTACTGATGAGGATATGAAGGAGGCGGCTGCTATCGCGCAGGCGACTGAGTTTATTGACAGCAAGAAGGATGGCTACGCTGAATCCATCGCGCAGGGTGGAACGAATGTGTCCGGAGGGCAGAAGCAGAGACTATCCATTGCCAGAGCCATTGCTGTAAAGCCTAAGGTATATGTGTTTGATGACAGCTTTTCGGCGCTTGATTTTAAGACGGACGCGGCGCTTAGAAAGGCACTTTCAAAGAGAACAAAGGAAGCTTCCGTGATTATAGTTGCACAGAGAATTTCAACCATTATGAATGCAGACCAGATTATACTTCTTAATGAAGGCAGGACTGTTGGAAAGGGAACACACAGGGAGCTTTTAAAGAACTGTCCTGAATATCTTGAAATTGCAAAATCCCAGCTTTCCGAAGCGGAGCTTGCAGGAGAGGAGGCTTAAAGGATGGGCGATAATAGAGAATATTCAAAAAACAGAAATATGGGCAGACGTGGCCCGGTTGGACACGGCGGCATGATGCCGGGCGAGAAGGCGAAGGACTTTAAGGGCACAACAAGGAAAATATTGTCCTATATCGGAAGCTATAAGATAGCGATAGTGCTTGTAATGATAAGTGCCGTTGCCGGAACGGTCTTTAACATAGTAGGACCGAAGGTGCTGTCAAAGGCGACAACCGAGATATTCAACGGTCTTGTATCAAAGGTGTCCGGCGGAGCGGGCATTGATTTTCACAAGATAGGTGTTATTTTGCTTATACTTCTTGGCTTGTACTGTGTAAGTGCGTTGTTTTCATTTATACAGGGATATATAATGAGCGGTATATCGCAGAAATTAAGCTTCAGGATGAGAAAGGAAATTTCCGGGAAGATTAACAGAATGCCTCTGGCATATTTTGAGTCTAAGACTGTCGGTGAGGTGCTCTCAAGAATAACCAATGATGTTGATACCTTCGGAATGAGCCTCAACCAGAGTATAACAACGCTTATCACATCGGTGACAACACTTATCGGTGTGTTCATAATGATGATGACGATAAGCCCGCTTATGACGCTTATCGCGCTTGTGATACTTCCGATATCAGCATTTTTGATAAGTGTTGTTGTAAAACATTCTCAGAAGTATTTCAAGGCACAGCAGGAATACTTAGGAGACATTAACGGAACAATAGAGGAGTCCTACAGCGGACATACGATAATCAAGGCATTTAACCGTGAGGAAAAGGTAAATCAGGATTTTCAGGAGACGAACGCAAAGCTCTACGCATCTGCGTGGAAATCACAGTTCTTGTCGGGACTTATGCAGCCTATAATGACATTTGTAGGAAATCTTGGCTATGTTGCGGTGGCTGTGACAGGCAGCATGCTTGCGGTTGCCGGTTCGATTACGGTAGGTGATATTCAGGCGTTCATACAGTATGTAAGGAGCTTTACACAGCCTATAACACAGATTGCACAGGTATTTAACATGCTTCAGTCGATGGCTGCCGCTGCGGAGAGAATATTCGAGTTCCTTGACGAGGAGGAGGAGCCGGTTACCGAGAATCCGGTAAGACTTGAGGATATCAAGGGTGAGGTTGAATTTGAGCATGTCAGGTTCGGCTATGACCCGCAGAAGCCTGTCATCCATGATTTTACATGTCATGTGGAGCCGGGAAGCATGGTTGCAATCGTGGGTCCTACAGGAGCAGGAAAGACCACCATGGTCAAGCTTCTCATGCGCTTTTACGATGTGAACTCCGGCTGTATCAAGGTGGACGGTGAGAATGTGAAGGACTTTGAGAGAAGGAATCTTCGTGAGGCGTTCGGAATGGTGCTTCAGGATACATGGTTATTCAAGGGAACAATCATGGAAAATATCAGATACGGACGTCTTGATGCGACCGATGAGGAGGTCATCGCTGCAGCTAAGGCAGCCAATGCGGACCACTTTATAAGGACACTTCCCGGCGGCTATGCTATGGAGCTTAACGAGGAGGCAAGCAACGTGTCACAGGGACAGAAGCAGCTTCTCACAATAGCCAGAGCCATACTTGCCGACAACAGGATAATGATTCTTGATGAAGCGACAAGCTCAGTAGATACCAGAACGGAGCAGCACATACAGGATGCGATGGCAAACCTTATGAAGGGAAGAACGAGCTTCGTAATAGCGCACAGACTTTCAACGATAAGGGATGCGGATGTCATTCTTGTGATGAAGGACGGAGATATCATAGAGCAGGGAAATCACAAGCAGCTTTTGGCACAGAATGGTTTCTATGCACAGCTTTACAACAGCCAGTTTGAAGGATAAAAGTCTGGGACAGGGGTCTGACCCCTTGTCCCATTTTTGGGACATAGGGGTCAGACCCCTGTCCCAGACAGGAAGGGAGATGGATTATGAAACATCTGATTAACAGCAGGAAGGACTTGTTTACAATCCCTAATCTTATGGGATATTTTCGCATAATATTAATTCCTATTTTTATGGCGGTGTACATAGGTGCCGACAGCAGGGCGGACTACATTGCGGCGGCGGTCATTCTGGGAATATCAGGGCTTACGGACTGCTTTGACGGAAAAATAGCCAGACATCTCAACATGATAACAGAGTGGGGAAAGGTGCTTGACCCTGTGGCTGATAAGCTTACGCAGGCGGCGGTGTTCATAAGCCTGTCATTCCGCTATCCGACGATGAGGTATCTTGTGATACTTTTCGTTGTGAAGGAAATGTTCATGGGAATTATGGGTGCCATCATGTTAAAAAAGGGAAGCATGATGGACGGTGCAAGATGGTACGGAAAGCTCTGTACGGCTGTGCTCTATGGGGCGATGGTTATACTGCTGCTTGTCGTTGACCTGTCCTATTTTGCGGCGGGACTTATTATCTCAATCTGCATAATTATGAATATCTTCTCGTTTGCATGCTATATAGTCTATTATGCGCGAGTGCTTATGAATAAGCCGGTGACGAGCGGAAAAATAAAGATGTGGAAGCCGGTGACAGCAATACTTGTGTTCGTGCTTGTGTATGTGATTGTTAATCTTGCGATAGCTGTTATCGGAAGCAGCAGGCAGCCGGAGTATGACGGCGATAAACAGGCTGCCATGTGGAATACGGATGGCACTGAGAGAGCAGTCATTGTCGAGGACAATTCGGAGGCACTTTTAAGCAGAGTACGGATGATACAGAATGCTCAGTCGGAGATAATCCTTTCAACCTTTGATTTTATGTCGGATGAGAGCGGCAGGATAATGCTTGGTGCGCTGTGCGGGGCAGCCGACAGGGGCGTAAAGGTAAATGTCCTTGTGGATGGCTTTGATGGTGTCTTACATACGAAGTGGAATCCCTACTTCTATGCATTGTCTGCTAAGGAGAATGTAAGCTTTATGATGTACAATGAGATAAATCCGTTTACCATGTACAAGGGCATGGCGCGTATGCATGACAAGTATCTCATTGTTGACAGACAGATATATATGCTTGGCGGAAGAAATACATTCAACTATTTTCTTGGCGATTACAGTGACTATAAAAATTATGACAGGGATGTGCTGGTGTGGAGAAGTACTCCGGCGGCGGAGCAGGAGAGGGCTTCGGTAAATGAGCTTTTAGCCTACTATGAGACGGTAAAAAACAGCGGTGAATGCAGCAGGTACGCTCATGGAAAAAGTCTTGCGGACAGGTATTGTGTGAAGCACGCAGCGGAGCGCATAGCACAGGACTACGGAAAATACTGCTCTGAGCATGAGGAGCTTCTGGAGAATTATTCTTATGAGGATAATACGTTTCCGGTTGAGAGCATAGCACTGCTTTCAAATCCGGTGAATGCCGGAGTGAAGGAGCCTGTTGTGTGGCATAAGCTTATGAGCCTTATAGACAGTGCGGAGGATTCTGTCAAGCTTCACACACCGTACATAATCTGCAATGATATGATGTATGATACTCTGAAGGACGCAGCCGCAGGAAAAGATGTCACGGTAATGACTAATTCCGTTGCTAACAATGGCAACAGCTTCGGGGCGGCGGATCTTGAAAAGAACAGGGACAGAATGCTTGATACGGGTGTCACTCTCTTAGAATACGATGGAGGGGTGTCATACCACGGAAAGAGCATGGTGATTGACGATGACATATCCGTGGTTGGTTCATTCAACATGGACATGAGGAGCGCATATCTTGACACAGAGCTTATGCTTGTGATTAAAAGCGATGAGCTGAATGCGCAGCTTCGCGGTATCATGTCGGAATATGAAAAGTCGGCAGTAACCGCATTGCCTGATGGCGGCTATGACAATCCTGGCAATGTGGTGCCGCAGGAAATAACCACAAAGCGCAAGGTGAGAAAAAATATTATAAAGTCACTGTTTTACTGGGCGAGGTTTTTGTTCTAGCACACCGAAAAATAGGTTTCTGATACATTGACGCCGAATGATTGTTTCATATGCAAGGCGGAGGAATGGGGCACAGCCGGTTCCGGCTGTGCCGTTTTAATATCGTCTGCCATCTGGCTTAATTATTAAGCTGGTTATAAAGTTTAAATTGCATAGTGTTGTGCATAATGGTAGAATTAGTTATAAGATTTTATAAAAATGGAGATTGCGCTATGGAGAGAGTTATATATGCGGATGAGTGCTGGATAGCAGATCCGGAGGTTTTTAAGGTGAACAGGGAGGAGGCGCACTCAGACCATGCTTTTTATGAGGAGAAGGTCACGGAGTATGGGCTTGATATGCCGCTTAGACAGAGCCTTAACGGAACATGGAAATTTTCGTATGCAGATGTGCCTGATAAGAGGGTGAAGGATTTTTATGAGGAGAATTTCGATATAAGCGGTTTTTCCGATATAAAGGTTCCGGGGCATATAGAGCTTGCAGGCTATGACACCTGCCAGTATATCAATGTTATGTATCCTTGGGAGGGGCATGAGAATCTGCGACCGCCTTTTGTGCCTGCAAAGCATAATCCGGTCGGGTCATATGTGACGTATTTTGATGTGGATGAGGCACTTCTTGGAAAAAAGACCTACATATCGTTCCAGGGTGTTGAGAAGGCATTCTATGTGTGGATAAACGGCACCTTTGTAGGATATTCGGAGGACAGCTTCACGCCGTCGGAGTGGGACATAACACCGTTTATAAGGGAGAAAGGAAACAAGCTTGCGGTTGAGGTGTACAAGCACAGCAGTGCGAGCTGGCTTGAGGATCAGGACTTTTTCAGATTTTCCGGAATATTCCGTGATGTGTTCATCTATGCCGTGCCGGACACACATGTGAGGGATATTTTTGTAAAGGCAGGTCTTAAGGAGGACTACAGTACAGGCACACTTGACTGTGAACTTAAAATCGAAGGAAATATAGCAGGAACAGTCGGATATGAGCTTGTTGATAAGACCGGCAAGAGCGTTCTTATGAGAATGGGACTTGCGATAAAGGAGAACATGCATTTTAAGGCGGAGGTTCCGGAGGTGCTCACCTGGAGCGCGGAGGTTCCGAACCTGTACCTTCTCAACATATCGGTATACAATGAGGATGGTGAGCTTGTGGAGTATATTCCGCAGCGAATCGGCTTCAGAACCTTTGAGATGAAAAACGGTGTGATGTGCATAAACGGAAAGCGAATCGTCTTTAAGGGCGTGAACAGGCATGAGTTTTCATGTGTGAACGGAAGGGCACTTAAGAAGGAGGAGCTTCTTGAGGATATAAGGATAATAAAGAGCCTTAATATCAACGCTGTAAGGACAAGCCATTATCCTAACCGGAGCTGCTGGTATGAGCTGTGCGATGAGTTCGGAGTATATCTTATAGATGAGACCAACCTTGAGACGCATGGAACATGGGCTGTCAACACCGGAAATGAGGCACCTTACATAACACCGGGCAGTGAACCGATGTGGAAGGAGAACGTACTTGACAGGGCGAAGTCAATGCTTGAGAGGGACAAAAATCATCCCAGCGTGCTTATCTGGTCATGTGGAAATGAGGCACATGCGGGCGAGGATATTCTTGCAATGAGCAGATTTTTCCATGAAAGAAATCCGGAGAGACTGGTGCACTACGAGGGCTGTGTGCATGACAGACGCTATTCGGATATAACCGACATGGAGAGCAGGATGTATGCAAAGCCTGACGAGATAAGGGAATATCTTGAGAGCAGGTCGCAGAAGCCTTATATAAGCTGTGAGTATATGCACGCAATGGGAAATTCCTGCGGCGGCATGGAAAAATATACGAAGCTTGAGTATGACTATGAGCAGTATCAGGGCGGCTTTATATGGGATTTTGCAGATCAGGCGATACTTACGAGGGACGGAAAGCTGATAGATGAGGATGTCATAGGCAGGTACGGAAATGTCCGGACCTATGAGAAGCTTCCTAATATTACACCGGGAAGCCTCGAGTTCAAGGTTGGCGGAGATTTCAAGGAGAGACCTTGCGATTATTATTTCAGCGGAGACGGGATAGTGTTTGCAGACAGAAGGCTTTCGCCAAAGGCGCAGGAGGTAAAATATCTCTATCAGAATATCAAGCTTCATCTGACAAAGCAGGGCGTACTTATCGTAAATGAGAATCTTTTTGAGTCGACGGATGACTATATGTTTGAGGTGCGCCTGTTAAAGGACGGAAAGGCTGTGTGGGCAGGAACCTTTGCGCGTGATGTGGCCGCAGGTGAGGAGGAATTTGTTCCGGTAAGCTTTCCTTCAATGGAGGATGACGGTGAGTACATCATGGAGTGCCGCGCCGTTCTTATGGGTTACAGACCATGGGCGAATGTAGGACATGTGGCGGCATGGGGACAGAGTGAACCGGCTGTGGTAAAAAATGTTAAATTAGATAAGGCTCAGCCGGACAATGAGGTTAAGTATTTTGATGATGTGGTAATGGGGGCAGTCTGTATAGGCGTCAAAGCTGGACACACACATGCAATATTCTCCCGTCAGGAGGGCGGACTTATATCTTTCCGTGTCAAGGGACTTGAGACTATAGAGAAGGTTCCGACACTTGAATTTTTCCGTGCGGCAACCGACAATGACAAGGGAAATGCTTTCCCTGTGACAAGTGCCGTATGGCAGGGCGTCAGCCAGATGCAAAGATGTGATGGTGTGAAGGTTGTGTATGAGCTGAGGGACGGACGTGAACTTGATGGAACAGTCACACCTGATGAATTTATTCTTGACAGGACGGATGCACTTTACGGAACCGGATTTAAGGGGGCTGAGTTTGCAAAGAGTATCGCGGCGGTGAAAATTATATGCCATTATACATTTTATACGAATCCTGTGTCGGACGGTGAAGTGACATACCGCATGCTGCCGGATGGAAGTGTGGAATGTACAGGAAGGTTTAATGGAAAGGAAGGGCTTCCTCAGATGGCTGTATTTGGCGTAAATATCACTATGGATAAGATGTTTGACCGAATGGAGTTTTACGGAAGAGGACCTGAGGAGAACTATAATGACCGCTGTGCCGGGGCAAAGCTTGGAATATATAAGGCAAGAGTGGCAGACAATATCACACCTTACCTTGACCCACAGGAGTGCGGCAACCGCCATGATGTGCGCTATGTAAAGGTTGTCGATGAGTTCGGGCACGGCCTGAGAATAGATGCGCTGGAAAAGCCGTTCGACATGACGGTTCTGCCATGCTCACAGCAGGAGCTTCAGAGCGCATATAAGATAAATGACCTGCCGGATACGCGCTATACGTTTGTCAGAATCCTCGGTGCTGCGCGCGGTGTCGGCGGCGATGACAGCTGGGGCGCACCGGTGTACCCGGAGTATTGTGTGAGTGCTGAGAAGGAGCAGAGAGTTGCTTTTACAATAAGAGGGTTATAATAGGTAAATGGACACCAGAGTATTGCCTATCTGAGTTATGATAGTTGGGTGAGGCAGGTTTTGCAATACGTTGTTCAGGTATTATTGGGAGTCAAAAGCTCCGGTCCGGATTTATATAAATATTTGTCTGACATGGGATTTAGATATTTAAAGCATGAAATAATTGTTAAATAAAAAACAATATTTTGCTGAATGACCAACTTAGTACTTGAAATTTTTGTCGAAATATGAGAAAATACAGGTAATTGCGGAGAGTGGTGCCAGACACGCCACACAGACAGCTTCGCAAATGGAATCTGATTCTGAAAGGAGTTTTACAATGATTTATTCACATGAAGTAGAAAAGATGTGTACAGTCGCTCAGGGCGTACATCATGGCGCAGCGCCGGTTCCTACAGAAGGAAAATGGGTAAGAAATAAGCAGGTTACAGATATTTCCGGTCTTACACACGGTGTAGGCTGGTGTGCACCACAGCAGGGTGCCTGCAAGCTTACTCTTAATGTTAAGGAGGGTATCATCCAGGAGGCTCTTGTCGAGACTATCGGATGCTCAGGCATGACACATTCAGCAGCTATGGCAGCTGAGATTTTACCTGGCCTTACAGTATTAGAGGCTATGAATACAGACCTTGTATGTGACGCTATCAACACAGCTATGAGAGAGCTCGCATTACAGATTATCTACGGTAGAACACAGAGTGCTTTCTCTGAGGAAGGTCTTCCGGTTGGAGCAGGCCTTGAGGATCTTGGTAAGGGTCTTCGTTCACAGGTTGGTACAATGTACGGTACTCTTAAGAAGGGACCTCGTTACCTTGAGATGGCAGAGGGCTATGTAACAGGAATCGCTCTTGATGATGAGGGTCAGATTATCGGTTATCAGTTCGTAAGCCTTGGCAAGATGACAGACTTCATCAAGAAGGGTGACGATGCTAACACAGCTTGGGAGAAGGCTAAGGGTCAGTACGGAAGAGTTGCTGATGCAGTAAAGATCATCGATCCAAGAGTAGAATAATCAGGAGGACAGTATAATGGCTTTATTTGAATCATATGAAAGAAGAATTGACAAGATCAATTCTGTTTTAAATAGCTATGGAATCGCTTCTATTGAGGAAGCTGAGAAGATTACTAAGGATGCCGGTCTTGATGTTTACAACATGATCAAGGGCGTACAGCCAATTTGTTTTGAGAACGCTTGCTGGGCTTACATTGTAGGTGCTGCAATCGCAATTAAGAAGAATGCACGCAAGGCTTCAGAGGCTGCTGCTGCAATCGGTGAGGGCTTACAGGCTTTCTGTATTCCTGGCTCTGTTGCAGACCAGAGAAAGGTTGGTCTTGGTCATGGTAACCTCGGTAAGATGTTACTTGAGGAAGAGACAGACTGCTTCTGCTTCTTAGCAGGCCACGAGTCATTCGCTGCTGCTGAGGGTGCTATCGGTATCGCTAACAATGCTAACAAGGTACGTCAGAAGCCACTCCGTGTTATCCTTAACGGACTTGGCAAGGACGCTGCACAGATTATTTCAAGAATCAACGGCTTTACATACGTTGAGACAGAGATGAACTACCACACAGGAGAGGTTAAGGAAGTATTCCGTAAGTCCTACTCCAACGGTCCTAGAGCTAAGGTTAACTGCTACGGCGCTAACGATGTAACAGAGGGCGTTGCAATCATGTGGAAGGAGAATGTTGACGTATCCATCACAGGTAACTCAACTAACCCTACAAGATTCCAGCATCCTGTTGCAGGTACTTACAAGAAGGAGAGAATTGAGGCAGGTAAGAAGTACTTCTCAGTTGCTTCAGGCGGTGGTACAGGCCGTACACTTCACCCTGATAACATGGCAGCAGGTCCTGCTTCCTACGGTATGACAGATACTATGGGACGTATGCACTCTGACGCTCAGTTCGCCGGTTCTTCATCAGTTCCAGCTCACGTTGAGATGATGGGTCTTATCGGTATGGGTAACAACCCTATGGTTGGTGCTACTGTAGCTGTGGCTGTTGCTATTCAGGAAGCTGCTGATAACGGTAAATTCTAGGCTTTTTCGGAATTTTGAATAAATCATAATATATGTGGACAAGCTTAAAAAGTAGGTTTTGTCCACATGTTGTCCACAGAATTTTAAGCTGTGGACAAATGTTAAAAGGCATCTGCATAAAAGCAGGTGCCTTTTGAGTTATAACCTGTTTAAAATCTCAACACCTTGCTCCTCCATCTTATCAGTGAGGTGTGCATATATATTGAGAGTTGTTTCAATGTCTTTATGACCAAGCCGTTGTTGTACAAACTTAATAGGTGCGCCCTCCTCTAATAGCATACAGCAGTGCGTATGGCGGAGGCTGTGCATATCAAATAAAGGAAAGCCTAGCTGATAGTGAACTATGCGGCCAAGGTGCTGTGTAATTCTTGGCTGGCAGTAGGTGCCGTTTTCGCGGACGTTAATTAAAAATATTTCAGTACCGCCTTCGGGAATGGTGTAACCTTGAATATCCTGAATGAGCTGCCGCTGGGAGTTGACGTATTGATGAGCATAGTATTCATCATAATAAGGTCTTGCTTTGTCCTGCCTAGCTTTTTCACGCTTTAATAGGGATGAGAGAGTGGTGCTCATAGCTATTTTACGGTATGAATTGTATTTAGGGGCACAGAGCGTCCAGTATCCGGAGGACTCCATCTGAATCTGCTTGTTAATGTCAATTTTATTATTATCAAAGTCTATATCGTCCCAAGTCAAGGCGAATATCTCACCCAGACGTAAACCACAATGATATGCCAGCATCAGAGGAACATGACATGATGAACCTTCCGGAAAACGGGTAATAATCGCTTTCCATTGTTCCGGAGTGACAGCTTCACGAACTTTCTTTTTAACCGGTTTATCAGGAATAGCGTTTGGTAAAGGATTTCGGACATAGAGCAAGGGGTTAGAACGGATGTAGTGTAAGGGTTCTACGGCATAATTAAGTGCTTTATTTAATATGGATTTAATTACAATTCTTGAGTTTTTAGAATATCCCTCGTTGAAAATATGGTTAATAAATTCTTGACAAACGGAAGCATTGAGGGACTGTAATTCATATTTTCCGAGAAAAGGTTTAATGTACAGCCTTATCTTCTTTTCGTAATTTCTTAGTGTAGCGTCCCCTAAGTTGATTTTACAATATGTATCATAATAGTAATCAAGATAATCTGATACAGATATATTATTAGGACTGAATTTTAAACCGGAATTTTTATATTCGTTATATGCTACATTGCCGGCCTTGAGTGCTTCGGCTTTGGTTCGGAAGCCGCCTTTTGTATCCCATTGACGTTTTCCCGCCTGCGAGGCTATCTCGTATCGGTATTCCCATTTTGTTCCTCTTTTTCTTGCGGTGACTGATCCCATAAAAAACACTCCTCTCATAAAAAATAGGTGCATTTAAGAAAGGGGTGTGATATACTGATTTTGGTGAATTGGGTGTGTATCACATCCCTTGGAAGCTCATCTGTTTGGAGACGGATGGGCTTCTTTTTTATTTAATTGATTTTGATATGTTAAGCCCTGCCTCACTGAATAAGAACAGGTAACCATTCATTTCAAGAAAAGGACCGTATTTATTGTAATAAGCGTTAAGGCATTCCTTTAAAAACTCCTCCGAGACATCAAGGAACTCCGCCGCCTCATGTACGGAGCGGCAACCATGTTTAAACGCGAATATGAAGAACTGAAGGGGAAGAAGCTTCCCATAAGCCCACATTCTTGCCCGGTATTCCTGCTTGCGGTTACTGACATCGGTTTGGTCGATGATGTCTCCGGTTGTAGTGAAGTAGTGACCAAGCTCCTCAGCCAGAGTGCAGACCTTATCAGCTGCGCTCATATCGTGCCGGATTGCGATTCGGTTATTAAAAATTCTGCCGTTGCTTGATTGCAGCGGCTTTTCCTTTATAACTATATCTTCGGTATCATATTCTATTAATAAATCTTCGTAGTTCAATATAATCACTCACTTCTTAGGTATTCAACAGTTCAGCGATTTTAGAAAAGTTAATAAGCGAATCGCTAAACATAATAAGGATTTGACTTCATTGCAATAGAAACAATATCAACAATCCAGCCTATTCCGAATAAACCGGCAGTGCATAGGTATAAAATCCCCATTCCGACCTTGCCCTCGTAAAATTTATGGCCGCAGATTGTAAAAATACATAAAAATAAGGATACCCATTTGTTTTTACGTTTTCCATAATAGTAGCGACCACTTGAGGCAGAGGCGTAGGAGGATGAACGTGAAGATGATGAGACGTTATTATTAATAACCACATTGCTATTAGAGCCTGAGAGAGCTTCTACTTGTTTACCACAAATAGGACATACTACACAATCATTATCAATTAATTGTCCCTGTCTCTTATACACATCTCCGAGCCCACGAG
>ENA-OYZX01000711-OYZX01000711.1-human-gut-metagenome-genome-assembly--contig:-NODE-711-length-16471-cov-4.654362_pt1 | contig 16471 bp, 13 predicted proteins | sample MGYA00243296_ERZ653489 | MGnify/ENA primary metagenome ERZ653489 (study PRJEB26926, sample SAMN06165098) | human gut metagenome | biome: ENVO:00009003; feature: ENVO:2100002; material: ENVO:00002003... | reverse complement strand
ATTATGATTACTCGATGATCTTAGCTACAGTACCTGATCCTACTGTACGTCCACCTTCACGGATAGCGAAACGAAGACCTTCCTCCATAGCTACTGGATGAATCAGTTCAACTGTCATCTCTACGTTATCTCCAGGCATACACATCTCTACGCCTTCCGGAAGATCGCAAACACCTGTTACGTCTGTTGTTCTGAAGTAGAACTGTGGACGGTAGTTGTTGAAGAATGGAGTATGACGTCCACCTTCGTCTTTTGTCAGTACGTAAACCTGGCATGTGAATTTCTTATGGCAGTTTACTGTACCTGGTTTGATAAGAACCTGTCCTCTTTCGATCTCTGTTCTCTGGATACCACGAAGAAGTGCTCCGATGTTATCTCCAGCCTGAGCCTCGTCAAGAAGCTTACGGAACATCTCGATACCTGTTACAGTAGTCTTAGTTGTCTCTTCCTTAATACCAACGATTTCAACTTCCTCATTTACATGAAGAACACCACGCTCTACACGACCAGTTGCTACAGTACCACGACCGGTAATTGTGAAGATGTCCTCGATAGGCATCAAGAATGGCTGATCTATTGCACGCTGTGGATCTGGAATGAAGTTGTCAACAGCATCCATAAGTTCCATGATCTTGTCTCCCCACTCGCCGTTAGGATCTTCAAGAGCCTTCAAAGCAGAACCCTTAATGATTGGGCAGCCTTCGAAACCATACTCTTCAAGGTTCTCAGTTACTTCCATCTCTACAAGCTCGATAAGCGCTTCATCATCAACCATATCGCACTTATTCAAGAATACTACGATATAAGGAACGTTAACCTGACGGGACAAAAGGATATGCTCCTTAGTCTGAGCCATAACACCATCAGTAGCAGCTACTACGAGGATAGCACCATCCATCTGAGCAGCACCAGTGATCATGTTCTTTACATAGTCAGCATGGCCTGGGCAGTCAACGTGTGCATAATGTCTCTTCGCTGTCTGATACTCAACGTGAGCAGTAGAGATTGTGATACCACGCTCTCTCTCTTCAGGAGCCTTATCAATATCCTCAAAGTTCTCAGCCTCGTTACCAGGAACTCTAGCAGCAAGAACCTTTGTGATAGCAGCAGTTAATGTTGTTTTACCATGATCTACGTGACCGATGGTACCAATGTTACAATGGGGTTTGTTTCTCTCAAACTTTTCTTTAGCCATTTCTAAAATCCTCCTTATAATTCCTAGACGCTCAATGCGTCAAACGGTTTGCGCAAAATCACGCTATGGGCACTATTATAGGGTATAACGCTTGTTTTTTCAAGTATTTTTCTGCAATAATGCCCTGTGATTTCTATATTTCTATGAATTTCCATTCATATGATAACTTTTCCCATCAGAATGTGTGCACATCTCTGATTTCTCGACATTTTACAACGTCAACGGCAAATTATTCACTTGCCTTATTTGCAAGAACTTTTTCCTGTACGTTCTTAGGACACTGCTGGTACTTCTCGAAGAACATGGAGTAGTTACCACGACCCTGTGTACTGGAACGAAGCTCTGTAGAATAACCGAACATCTCAGCCAATGGTACGAATGCTCTAACAATCTTACCACCACCGATGTCGTCCATTCCCTCGATCTGTCCACGCTTAGCATTCAAGCTTCCGATAACATCGCCCATGTACTCCTCAGGCATTGTTACTTCAACCTTCATGATAGGCTCTAACAGAACCGGATTACCCTTCTTCATAGCATCCTTGAACGCCATAGAACCAGCGATGTGGAATGCCATCTCGGAAGAATCGACCTCATGGTAAGAACCATCCCATACATTTGCATGTACACCGAGTACAGGGAATCCACCAAGGATACCAGCCTGAGCTGCTTCCTCAATACCTTCGCCGATTGCTGGGATGTATTCCTTAGGAATAGCACCACCGACAACGGTAGACTCGAACTTGAATGTTTCCTCGCCATTTGGATCCATAGGCTCAAACTTAACTTTACAGTGACCATACTGACCACGACCACCGGACTGCTTAGCATACTTGCTGTCAATGTCAACTGCAGTCGTGAATGTCTCTTTGTAAGCTACCTGTGGAGCACCTACATTAGCCTCTACATTAAACTCACGAAGCAGACGATCTACGATAACTTCCAGGTGAAGCTCGCCCATACCAGCGATGATTGTCTGACCTGTTTCCTGATCTGTATGTGCACGGAATGTAGGATCCTCTTCTGCCAATTTAGCAAGAGCCTCACCCATCTTACCCTGATCATTCTTTGTCTTAGGCTCGATAGCAAGCTCGATAACCGGCTCAGGGAATTCCATGGACTCTAAGATTACCGGATGCTGCTCATCACAGATAGTATCACCTGTTGTGGTGACCTTAAATCCTACTGCTGCTGCGATATCTCCAGAGTAAACTTTGTCGATCTCGCTACGGCTGTTAGCATGCATCTGTACGATACGACCAACACGCTCTTTCTTCTGCTTTGTAGCATTCAATACATAAGAACCGGAGTTCAATGTACCGGAATATACACGGAAGAATGCAAGCTTACCAACGAATGGGTCAGTCATGATCTTGAATGCAAGTGCTGCAAATGGTTCATCATCAGAAGACTTACGAACAACTTCGTTACCCTCTTCATCTGTACCAGTGATATCAGGGATATCTGTTGGTGCCGGCATATACTCAACAACACCATCGAGCAGCTTCTGAACACCCTTATTCTTGTATGCAGAACCGCAATATACAGGAACTGCCTCACAAGCGATCGTGCCCTTACGAAGTGCTTTTTTCATTTCATCGATAGATGGCTCTTCACCCTCAAGATATTTCTCTAATAAGTCGTCATCCAACTCACAGATCTTCTCTACGAGGTTGCTATGCCATTCATCAGCAAGGTCTTTCAAATCATCCGGGATCTCTGTGATCTCGATATCCTCGCCCTTGTCATCCTTATAGTAATATGCATCCATCTCGAACAAGTCAATCAATCCGATGAAGTCATCTTCCTTACCGATCGGAATCTGAACAGGGATTGCATTCTTGCCCAAACGATCAATGATTGTCTGCACAGACATGAAGAAGTCTGCACCCATCTTGTCCATTTTGTTGATAAATGCCATACGTGGTACATTGTATGTGTCAGCCTGACGCCATACATTCTCAGACTGAGGCTCAACGCCTGCTTTCGCATCAAATACACCAACTGCACCATCAAGTACACGTAAGGAACGCTCTACCTCTACAGTAAAGTCCACGTGACCCGGTGTATCAATGATGTTGATACGATGCTCTAATGCACCAGGTTTCTTCTTATGATGATCCTCAAGTGTCCAATGACATGTTGTAGCAGCAGATGTGATTGTGATACCTCTTTCTTTCTCCTGCTCCATCCAGTCCATTGTGGACGCACCGTCATGAGTTTCACCAATCTTGTAGTTTACACCGGTATAGAATAAGATACGCTCTGTAAGCGTTGTCTTACCAGCATCGATATGAGCCATGATACCAATGTTTCTTGTTCTATCAAGTGGATATTCTCTTCCAGCCAAGACTATTACCTCCTATATTAGTACACAAAAATGATACCAGATCCGCTAAGCAGCGATCTTATTACCATCTGTAATGAGCAAATGCCTTGTTTGCTTCTGCCATCTTGTGCATGTCTTCTTTTCTCTTTACTGCTGCACCAGTATTGTTTGCAGCATCAAGAATTTCGTTTGCAAGTCTCTCCTTCATGGTCTTCTCGCCTCTCTTACGTGAGAAGAATGTCAACCAGCGAAGAGCTAACGCCTGTCTTCTGTCAGGGCGAACCTCGATAGGTACCTGATAGGTAGCTCCACCGATACGTCTAGCCTTAACCTCCAACTGTGGCATAATGTTGTTCATTGCCTCTTCGAACACTTCGATAGCGTCTTTACCAGACTTCTCTGCTACCTGCTCGAATGCGCCATAAACGATTTTCTGAGCAACACCCTTCTTACCATCCAACATGATGTTGTTGATAAGCTTTGTCACAACCTTGTTGTTGTAAACAGGATCTGCTAATACATCTCTTTTCTGTATATGTCCTTTACGTGGCACGTTACTTCCCTCCTTAACATGATTTAGCGAATACTAACAGCCGACACTGCTTCAAACGTATTCTCTAATATTAATTCATCGGTACTCACAATTGTTTAGTGTCCGCACCAGGTTAATCAGTGAAAATTAATCCGGCACTTCCCCAAATTAGTGAATTATTTCTTAGGCTTCTTAGCACCGTATTTAGAACGGGCCTGCTTTCTGTTGGCAACACCTGCTGTATCCAATGTACCACGAACGATATGATATCTGGTACCTGGCAAATCCTTTACTCTACCACCACGGATAAGCACAACGCTATGCTCCTGAAGGTTATGTCCCTCACCTGGAATGTAGCTTGTTACCTCAATACCGTTTGAAAGACGAACTCTGGCTGTTTTACGAAGAGCTGAGTTAGGCTTCTTAGGTGTAGCAGTACGAACAGCGGTACAAACACCTCTCTTCTGAGGGGAGCTCTGTGCTACCGTCTTCTTGTTCAGAGAGTTGTAAGTGTACTGAAGTGCTGGGGAGTTAGACTTCTTGGTAGAAACCTTTCTTCCTTTTCTTACTAACTGGTTAAATGTTGGCATTAATTTCACCTCCTGCGTGTTTTATTCAATATTTCCAAATTGTGGTACTTTTATTCATCGCCTCTTCCGTATCACTATTAGAATAGACAACGGGCTATCGCCTGCACGCCAAAAAAGGGCGCAAAAAAGCACACTCAATTAGTATAACGACGTCACCAAAACTTGTCAATACCCTTTGCATTATTTTTTCTTGTTATTTTGCGATGATCTGTTTTTTAGATGGATCCATTGAAGCTTGCCCTCTTGCAGTAGAAAATAGTTGCGCATTCCCTTGGCCGGAAACAAGCCATCTGCCTGTTTCGACAGCTTGCAGTCCCATTTCTCCACACCGTTCTTTCGGTAGATCTTACACCCTTCTGTTGTAACCATATATATTTCTTCGTCTGCCATCGTAACATTTGTAAAGTCTGTGGCAACCTGACGTTCAAATACTTTACCGCCCGACGTGTTAAACAGATACATCCGTCCACTGCCTTTCTTGCTGCCGGCGGCAATCACTCCGATATAACGGTCATCATAAAAAGCACTCAGTATCTCTCGATTCCAATCTTTTTTGAATACTTGTTTTGGCTTCTTCATATTCTTCCAAAGGCTGAAACCTTTTTCGCTGAAAAGCGCAGCATGATCTTCATCCAAATATTTCACCTCTGCGACAATGCGGTCCTTATACTCCTGCGCACCAACCAAGCAGTTCGTGTTTTTGCCCACGTCTGTAAAATCGTAAAATGCCACCTGACTCTTAACTGCGCCACTGGTCACACAGATGCTTGCACAGATCACGCCCGTACCGTCCGGTGACAGATCGATTGAAACCGGGTAGCCTTCTTCTACGTTGGTCGGAATTTCCACGAGAAGCTTTTTATTGTCATCATACGGATTGTATACCTGGATCACATTAGATGACTGATCTTCTAACAATACAGCTACTACGCCCTGTTTGGAGACGCACGCCTGCAAGATCGGATAGTCTGTCGTCAGCTTCGTCCCGCTGTCACTTCCATTGTACACATATAAGGACTTCCCCTGTATATCTGCTACAACTGCATATTTCTCGCAAATATCTAATGCAGGATTCTCCATATCATAACTTCCATTCCACATTTCATTTCCATCACGATCTACTGCTGCCGCTCCGTCTCTACTGTAGCGAAGCACCCCATTTTGATAGGCACTACATTTCATACCACTGCTTTTTTTTAGTGCGATCGTATTTTTCACTTCGTAACTGCTATATTGATGATTGACGTAAAAATAAATAACCGCTGCTAATATCACTGCCACCAATAGAATACAGGCGATACTCAAAAAAATCGTCCTTTTGATCTCTTGACGACGTTTCGTTACCACCTGAACATCTCTGGCTCTTCCTGCTAAAGTTTCCATTATAATTCCCCCATATCTTCTATATATTATTGCTTTCAGATATAGTATAACTGATTTTTACGGTTCGGGCAATAAAATACACTGCCCAATATAGATCTCATCACTATTTTTGATCCGGTTGGTATTCTTGACCCGATCTAACAGGTCAAACGAATGATACTGCCGCCATACGATCTGACTAAGCGTATCACCCTTGCGGACTATATAGCTTTCCATCTGCGAACCACCTGTAACTGATGCTGCCACCGACCGCTCCGGCGCTGTTGTCACTTTGGAGCCTGACTGAGCTGTCGCCTTCTGTCTTGCGGCGGTCTGTGTTTTTACTTCCTGTGCAGGAGTAGCAGTAGGTTTCACTGCGACAGTATGCTTCGATGTCTCTAAGGACTGCTGTGATGTTTCTCTGCTCTGCGGCTCCGCAGACTGCTGTGATGCTTCTCTGCTCTGCGGCTCCACAGACTGCTTTGGCGCCTCGGTACTCTGTGTGCTCTGCAGCTCAGCCGTTTCCTTATCACGCAGTGCATCCGATACAACGAACTCACGGTTATTCTGTTCCTGTGCCGTTACATATCCGGATAACGTCTGAATAGATTCTTCCATGGCCTGTATCTTGGAAAGACTTTTCACAAGGAGATTCGCTCCCATCAATACCATAAAAAACAAAATGACACCTGCGCTCCACGCAACCATCTGCATGCGTTCCTGTCTGGTCTTCTTTTGCCGGATCGTACTGCGGATCGCATCCGTGACCTCATCCTCATAGTCTGCTTCCCCACTGATCTCTTTCTGCTCCCGCAGCATATATTCCTGCATTTGTGGATTTTTGGCAAAATAAATATAATAACCGCTCAACTCTTCAAATGCTCCATCTTCATAAAAAAAGACTTTTTCTTCTTTTTCGGATAAGTCCGCCAAGAATAAGATCCTGCTCATTTCTCCAAATTGTTCTTCCTGAATATGACGAACCTGCTTGTCCACTTTACTGTTCCACATACCAACGCCAAGACCCCAGCCAAGCACTTTTGCACCAGCGAAATATTTATGTATGTCCTCGTATAACTTGTCCCACTGTGCATCCCCAAGGGCTCCTGTCTCGGGATCAAGTTCCACCTCTATGCAGCCATATAAAAACAAGCCGTCTTTTGCCTCTTTGATACCCTCTCTTCCCAAAAATACAATAATGGACTCTTCCTGTTTTTCTAAAAAGATCTTGCGGATATCTGTCAGCACATAATCTTCAATATAAATTCTTCTTGTCCCGCCGGTCTCCCCAATCTGCTTTATATTTTCCGGATAGGTTTCATATTCATACACGTTTTTTTCTCTGTTTTTGCTGCCCTGCTCCATATCACACCACAACCTTTCATTCACCTGTTCTCTATTACCGAAAAGCATTGTAACACGCTCTCCCGTGCACACTTTGTCGAAACAGAGGTGCAAACGCCCCTTTCTGACAACATCCTTCGACGAACAGGTATGAACCGACAGCCTCTTTCTGACAACATCCTTCGACGAACAGGTATGAACCGACAGCCTCTTGGAGATACTGACAGCAGTTATGTGACGTTATGTGACGCCATGAAGCACCACATCGCAACGACCGCGCATCACATTCACAGCATCACGTTTCCGCCTCACATGCTAATCCTACAGAAAGGTTACTATGATTATGATGACATCTTCGAAGCAGCAGCTTCAATATTTCAATCCGATAACTCCTCTCTCTATGTCCAATTTTACGGACAGCTTGACGGAACGACTGCAGCAGATCCACACCGCCTCACGTCCTATCATCTTAGTCTGCATTGGTTCCGATCGCGCCACCGGCGATTCCCTTGGCCCATTTGTGGGACACGAGTTGCTGCATCCGTTCCCCACTGACAGGAGACAATCTTTTGCAGACAAGCGCAATGGCAAAACCCGTTTTTCATGCAAAAAAGGACAGTACACTCGTACTGTCCCGAAATCTTCACGCTCTCTTTGGAACTTGCTGACGACATACTCTGCATTTCCAAAAAAGTATTATGTCTATGGTTCTCTGCATTCCCCGGTCCATGCTGTCAACTTAAAAGCAACCTTACAAGACATTTATCGTTCGTTCGATGATCCATATATCATCGCTATTGATGCTGCCCTTGGAGCTAAAGAACACATAGGCACGGTCACTCTAGGCGATGGTGCTCTCTTTCCCGGTATCGGTGTCAGCAAACAGCTCCCCGCTGTCGGCGACATCCATATCACAGGGATCGTAAATACCATCAACTGCCAAAACCGTAACTTAATCTTACAGACAACACATTTGTCAACAGTTGTCTCGCTTGCCACCTTCATCAGCAAAGGGATTCGGCAAGCCTTGCTGCAACAGGATCTCACATGTCCGTGCGACCCTCTAGTGCGCGATACAAAGTAACCTCATCAATATATTCCAAATCTCCACCTGCAGGCACACCACTGGCAATGCGGCTGACTTTGATACCTAGCGGCTTGACCAATTTGCTGATATACGTTGCCGTGGTATCACCCTCGAGATTCTTATTGGTAGCAACAATAACTTCATCAACATCTTTTTGCAAACGCACCATCAACTCGGACAAACGAATATCATCCGGGCCAACTCCTGCCATCGGAGAAATCGCTCCATGAAGTACATGGTACACGCCGTCAAATTTGCCGGTCTTTTCGTATGCTGCCAGGTCTCTCGTATTTTCCACAACCATGATCTGCCGGTGATTTCTTTTCGGATTTGCACAGATCGGACAGATTTCGCCATCTGTATATGTACAGCATTCTTTGCAGTAATGCACATTTTTCTTTGCCGACATCATAGCCCCTGACAGCCCTGCCACCTGTTCTTCCGTCATGTTCAATATGTGAAACGCTAGTCTTTGTGCAGATTTTGCGCCGATTCCCGGCAAGTGGGATAATTGTTCCACCAGATTCGTGATCTGAGAACTATACACATCCATAGGAAACCTCCATTCCCCACAGTCCGTAGGCATAGGACTGTCCAATACAAAATCTGTCCTTAGAACAACCCACCAAGGCCACCGGTCAACTGCTGCATCATCGCTGCATTTTCATCTTCTACTTTGCGCAATGCCTCATTGGTAGCTGCCACGATCAAATCTTCTAACATTTCAATGTCATCCGGATCCACTACTTCTTCATCCAATTTTACAGACAAAATTTCCTTTTTGCCGGAAACTTTTACGGTAACAGCTCCACCGCCTGCCGTTGCTTCCCACTCTTTTTCGCCCATCTCTTTGGACTTTTCTTCCATTTGGCGCTGCATACGCTGTGCCTGTTTCATCAAATTGTTCATATTGCCAGGCATTCCACCCGGAAATCCACCTCTTTTTGCCATAATAATTCTCCATTCCTTTCTACTTGCAAGCGCATCGCTGCAAATACTATATTTTCACTGCGAAGTTTATCGCAATCATCCATTTCGTTAGATCCTACTACTGAATCTCGATTCCGTCAAACTGAATCAGCTCCATCACGTCCGGATACATAGCGTCCGTCTGCGCATCCACCGTGCGGGTCAAGATCACAACTTCTTTTTGGATCAAAGAGCCAATGATCCGTTTTAACTGCTCCAGAGCATCTCCCTCTTTCTGCGTAAAATATTCCTCATTCAACGGATCTGTGAACTGAAGTACCAGTCGATCATCATCCGGCACCGGTCTGCACTGGTCAAGCATATTGCGCATGACCGGATCACACATAGCACTGACGTCTCTCCATCTGCCAAGCACCGCTTTAACATCTTCTCCAATTGCCTTTGGCATGATCTTTGGTGTCGAAGCAGTCTTCTCATCCGCCGCCTGTACCGTCTCCGGGACACTTTGCATCTGCTGCGGTGCTGCAACAATACCTTTTTCCAGCTGTGCCTCAATATTTGCAATACGATCTTTTAACGTCGTAATATCCTGCTCGGTATCCATCTGCGGCTTACACAATTTGATCATCGCAACCTCTGTCAGAACACGTTTTTGCGATGCGAAACGCAAATTGCCGGACAGATCTGATAATATACGTATATAACGGATCAATGTTTCCGTATCCGCAAGCGTCGCCTCTTCTTTCATCTGCGCTAAACGCTCTGTCGAAACATCCAGCATGTCCTCTCCTTGATCGGATGCAGAAAGCATCATCAACCCACGAAGATACCACACATATTCGTTGACAAACTGTGTAAGATCGCGCCCATCGATCAAAATTTCACTAACGATCTCCACGCATCCAACGGCGTCCCCTGCTATCATCTGCCGAAACAAACGGCTGTACACCTCTGTATCTACCGCTCCAAGCACTTCCAGTGCTTTATCGTAAGTCAACGTCTCACCTAAGTTAAAGGCGATGCATTGATCCAATAAGCTAAGCGCATCACGCATAGAACCATCCGCAGCTTTAGCAATATAACGCAGTGCCTTATCTTCTGCCGGGATCTGTTCACGCTGCATAAGATCTTGCAATCTTGCTGCTATCGTATCGATCGAAATTCGCTTAAACTTGTATTGCTGACAGCGCGATGTGATCGTAATCGGTATTTTGTGTGCCTCTGTCGTTGCCAAAATAAACACAACGTATTCCGGAGGCTCCTCTAATGTTTTTAGCAGCGCATTAAATGCTCCCGCTGACAACATATGCACCTCGTCGATGATATAGACCTTAAATCTGCCTTCTGACGGAGAATATTGCACTTCATCGATAATGTCTCGAATATTGCCCACACCGTTATTGGAGGCAGCATCAATCTCGATGACATTCATGGAAGTCTGCGCCGTTATTTTACGACACATCTCGCACTCTCCGCAAGGACTGCCATCTATCGGATGCTCACAATTGACTGCCTTTGCCAAAATCTTTGCCACTGTTGTCTTACCGGTACCTCTGGTGCCACAAAACAGATAAGCATGCCCGATGCGATCCGCCCGAACCTGATTTCTGAGGGCTGTCACAATATGATCCTGCCCCTTTACCTCGTCAAACTCCCCTGGACGAAACTTTCGATATAACGCTGTATACGACATTTCCTCAACCATGCCTTTCTATCTGTAATCAATACCCCTTATGTTAAGGACAACGCATTAGCACAGGCCTTTGCGTCACAATCTCTGTCCATTTTTTACAGGCTGTCTCCAAAACAGATACCCATGTCTTTAATTTCTTGGATCAGCGGATCCTTTGGATCTACCATTTTAAGCTTACCGGCTACTTCCTCCAGCGGAACAGGAACTGTTTTGCCATCGCGCATACCGACCATATATCCATACTTCTCATCAAGGATTAATCTGGCTGCCGCAGCGCCCAGTCTCGTTGACAGCACGCGGTCATAAGGGCACGGTTCACCACCGCGCTGCATATGTCCCGGTACCGTAATACGTACTTCCTGTCCGGTTCTCTCCTCGATCTCATGTCCGATCTGATAAGATACCGAAGGATACGTAGAATTCTTCCGTTTCGCCTTAAACTCTTTCTTGGACAATTCGGCCTCTTCTTTTGAAATACATCCTTCCGCTACCGCCAAGATTGAAAATCGCTTGCCCTCTTTGGTTCTCTTCTCTAAGGCCTTTACGATGGAATCTATATCATATGGGATCTCAGGAAGCAAAATAATATCAGCGCCCCCTGCAATACCTGCATGCAATGTAAGCCATCCAACTTTGTGGCCCATAACTTCGACGATAAACACTCTTCCATGAGATGCTGCTGTCGTATGAATACAATCGATCGCATTTGTCGCAATATTCACTGCGCTTTGGAATCCAAAAGTGATATCCGTTCCCCAGATATCATTGTCAATCGTCTTTGGCAGAGTAACTACATTGCACCCCTCTTCATGCAAAAGGTTTGCTGTTTTGTGTGTGCCATTACCACCCAAGATAACAAGACAATCCAGTTTCCACTTCTTATAATTGGACTTCATCGCCTCCACTTTGTCCAGGCCATTTTCATCCGGAGTGCGCATTTTCTTAAATGGCTGACGCGATGTGCCAATGATCGTGCCACCCTCCGTCAAAATACCAGAGAAATCTTTTGGTTCCATCTTGCGATAGTTGCCATAGATCAGACCCTTGTAGCCTTCCAAAACACCATAGATCTCTACATCCGGGCAGTTTTCATATAATGTCTTGGCAACACCCCTCATTGTTGCATTCAAGCTCTGGCAATCTCCACCACTTGTCAAAAATCCAATTCTTTTCATGGTTTTGCTCCTTTCCTGTTTCATGTACGCCCGTAATCTTCAAACGAAGAATTTCGAGCGTACATTTTATTTTAATTTCCAAATATCTTCATTGTACTGCGCAATTGTGCGGTCAGAAGAGAAAAATCCCGCTTTTGAAATATTCACGATCATTTTCTGTGCCCAAGCATCACGATCCTCGTAATCCTTAAGCGCCTGCTCTTTGACCTTAATATAATCTTTGAGATCAAGCAATGTCATAAACCAATCTTTGGTCACGATCTCCATATACAAACGGATCAAACTCTTCTTATTACCAATCGCAAACATCTCCTTGCTAATAATAAAGTCAACAAGTTTTGCAATTTCAGGATCTGCGTCATAGATCTTTTCTGCACTGTAAGCTGCCTTGTCATACAACGCAATGACATCTTCACTGGATTCACCAAAAATATAAATATTGTCATCGCCAACAAACTGATGGATCTCTACATTGGCGCCATCTTCCGTACCAAGCGTGATCGCACCATTCAGCATGAATTTCATGTTACCGGTTCCCGATGCTTCCTTAGATGCGAGTGAGATCTGCTCTGAAATATCTGCTGCCGGAATAACCTTCTCCGCATAAGTGACGTTATAATTCTCTAACATGACAACTTTCAGATACGGACTCACTTCCGGATCCTTACTGATCAACTCTGACAGGCAGAGGATCAAGTGAATAATATCCTTTGCGATCGTATAGGCAGGAGCCGCTTTGGCACCGAAGATCATAGTGATCGGCGTCTTTGGCTTATTTCCCGCCTTAATGTCCATATATTTGTAAATAATATACAATGCATTCATCTGCTGTCTCTTATATTCATGCAGACGTTTGACCTGAACATCAAAGATGGAATGATCGTCGATCGTGATTCCCTCTTTATCCTGCAAATATTGCTTAAATTCTGTCTTCTTGGTCTGTTTCACATTCAAAAGAGTCTTGACAAATGCCGGATCATCTGCAAATTTCTGCAGGTTTTCCAATTCAGAAGCATCCTTTTTATAACCCTCACCGATCATATCCGTGATCAAAGATGTCAGTTCATGGTTACAATGCAGCAGCCAGCGGCGGAATGTGATACCGTTTGTCTTGTTATTGAACTTATTTGGATAAATATCCTTAAACGGCTTCAACTCACTCTTCTCTAAGATTTCCGTATGCAGTGCTGCAACACCATTTACACTAAATCCATAGTGAATATCGATATGTGCCATGTGCACGCGCTGATCCTTATCAATGATCGCAACGCGTTCATCCCCATATTTTTCTTTCGCCTTAACATCCAGCATCTTGATAACCGGGATCAACTGCGGCACTACTTTCTCCAAATACCAAATCGGCCAAGTTTCCAGTGCCTCTGCCAATATCGTGTGGTTTGTGTATGCACACATCTTAGATACAATGTCGATTGCTTCGTCAATATTAATATCACGAAGTAACAGCAGACGGATCAACTCCGGAATAACCATCGTTGGGTGCGTGTCGTTAATCTGGACGACTGCATAATCAGCCAGATCATGAATGTTACTGCCCTTAGACACCGCCTCATCAATGATCAGCTGCGCTGCATTGCTGACCATAAAGTATTGCTGATAGATACGAAGCAGTTGTCCCTGATAGTCACTGTCATCCGGATACAAAAACAATGTAAGATTACGGCGGATATCCTCTTTATCGAAGTTAATTCCATCTCCTTCAACAATACTTTCATCTACAGTATCAAGATCAAATAATTTGAGTGTATTACACTGGTTATCATATCCTGTTACATCAATTTCATACATGACCGACTGCACTGTCTGCCCACCGAAAATAACCGGATAACTCACATTAGTACGTCGCAAGACACTCGGATCCGTAATCCACGGATTTGGCGTCTCTTTCTGCAAATTGTTTTCGAATTTCTGCTGAAAAAGTCCCAAATGATAATTCAAGCCGACACCGTCTCCCGGAAGACCAAGTGTTGCGATCGAATCCAAAAAACATGCCGCCAAACGGCCTAATCCACCATTACCAAGAGATGGCTCATTCTCTATTTCCTCAATCTGTGCCAAACTCTTACCATGCTCTTTCAACGCATTGGCTACCTGATCATAAATTCCTAAATTGATCAAATTGTTTGAGAGCAGCTTACCGATCAAAAACTCCGCTGAAATGTAATAAAGTTTCTTCTTGCCCTGAATCTGACCCTTCTGCTTTGCGATATCTTTCGTTAACTGCAATAACCCTGCATAAATTTCTGCATCACTTTCTCTGGCTGCGATGCTTTGGATCTCATTCTCGTACATAATGTCCTCCATCCGTATTAAATTAACCATTTTCGCAATGTCCCACCCATCGGCAAAACACTCCGATGATATTTTACCACATTTTTTTTGAAAAGAATAGAAAAAAAGAGCAAAACATTTTGCTCTTTTTCATCAAATAATATACCAGTGTTAACGTGGGAACATCAAGAAAAACAGGACTTTACGCAATTTACCGACACTGTTTCGAATAGCCCGTACGTATTCTCTCGTCTGTTTCCAGAACTTCTGCTGTTCCTCCGGCGATATATCATCGGGACTATAACCGCTGCGCCAGATCGTCTCGATATACCATTGCCGCTGCTCTTGCGAAACTGCTCCCTGTAAATTGGTTTCTAAAAGCTTCTGCAGCCCCTGTTCACCAGAACCTTTTGGTACGGCATTTCCAGCAAGCCACAATGCATCCATCAGATAAGAGATACTGCGTCCAACCGCAATTTTTCCCTTCTTCCTGCTCGCTGTCACGATCCTATGTTTTCGATTTTCCTGCCGCAGTCTAAAACACAACACGACAAAAATCACAAGCAAAACAAGCAAAATCAATACTATCTGCGGTACTGTCAAATGAACGGACCGCTTCTGTCCATTGTGATGATCCTTGGCGTTCTTTTCGCCCGACACATCCGCCTTTTGCTTTGGTGTTGGAACAGGTGTCGGTTCCAGCGTCTCAAGCGGCTCTTCATCCGGTTCCTGTGTGATAGCTGCCGCTGTCTCCGTTGGCTCCGGTGTGGCACTCTGCGCTTCTGCCGGTGCCGCCGTTGCTGTCGCCTCTGCCGATTGGTCATCTCCTCCATTCCCTGCCGTAGACGGCGTCATATCCCACGGCATCCATCCAAAGTGTTCGCCATATGTCTCCGTCCAGGCATGTGCATCAGAATCAATCACCGTCGCTGTGTACTTTCCGTCTTTCCCTTTATGAAAACTCTTCTTAGAAAGCCGATAACCGGATACATATCTCGCAGGCACACCCAGATCACGAAGTAATATCGTTGCCGCTGTCGCATAATGCTCGCAGTAACCTTTCTTTTGTCCAAACAAAAAGTATTCCGCATAGTCCTGCCCTGCCGGTACGCTGTCAAGCTTCAAGCTATAGGAAGTGTTTTCCGCCAAAAGCTCTGCAACACCATTTACCGCCCACAAAAGATCTCCTTCTCGGTCCGCTGAATAATAACCCTTAAAATATTTTTGGACAAGCTTTTTATATTTTTCTAACTCCGGTGCATTGTAGGATCCATAATGTCTCGAAGCATACTCCGTATATTTCTTTTCTATAGACTGTTCGATACTGCTGTACTCTAACGTATCATCCGAATCGTAATCGTCTTCGTACAAACTCGGATCATCAATTGAGGAAATATATGATTTCTGCTCCGTTTGTGACATTAGATAATAATCTGTCGTATAGGATTTCTTAGCCCGCTTGATCTCTCCATCTCCGATCAGTTTCACGACCGTGTCCGACGAGTTGCTGTCCCCCGTCTTCAAATTTGCAAAATACGGCAAAAACGCCTTGCCGCCAATGGGTGACATTCCATGATATTCCACTGTGATCTCGCCATTCTGTATCGCACTTTGCAGACTTTTGGAATAGGAAGCCTCCACTGCCAGAACTCCATAGTTCTGCCCCCAAAGGTATGTTTGCACATCTTCAAACTGTTCCTTAAACTCTTTGTCGTCTCCCGCAGACCATACACCATTATGATACGTTTCACCGGTAAAACCGCGAAAATACAGATCACTATCCGGTTCAAAGTCCAGGGTGACCGTCATAATCTTTTTGCCGGTGTAATGCGGTGCAGTATTGCTCATGATACCCTCGCCGCCAATGCCACCTTTGCTACGCACAAACTGTGCCTGTCTCTTATACACATCTCCGAGCCCACGAGACATTCGCAGATCTCGTATG